>Ga0193729_1000209_pt1 | contig 29726 bp, 19 predicted proteins | sample U1c2metaG_FD_143036 | JGI IMG/M metagenome (GOLD analysis project Ga0193729, IMG submission 143036) | Soil microbial communities from a riparian zone of the East river system, Colorado, United States - U1c2 | ecosystem: Environmental > Terrestrial > Soil > Riparian zone | place: USA: East River...
ACCGAACAGCGCCGCGCGATTCTCGTATTTAGCTTTGCGCTGGCTCGCTGTCCGCATTAATCAAAACGCTTGTGAGCGTCCGCCTCTACCCTTGTTGAAGGGAGAGGACCCTTGTTGAAGGGAGAGGACTGAGGTGAGGGTAATGCAAGCTAACAATGAATCCGTCGCTAAACCGCTGGTCGCCGCGAGTTCGACTGCTCCTTCGGAACCTGAGGATGAAATTTTCCTGGAAGGACCGCGTTCACGTTTCGCTGAATTCTTCACCCTCTTGCGAGTGATGCGCGATTTCCTGCGTGGATTTCGCACGCTTCATTTTGTTGGTCCATGCGTGACTGTTTTTGGCTCGGCCCGAATCAAACGCGACGATCCGCATTACGAGCTAACCAAAAAAATGGGGGCCGCCATTGCGCGGCTTGGTTTCACAGTCATAACCGGCGGCGGCCCTGGGATCATGGAAGCGGCAAACCGCGGCGCCAAGGAAGCTGGCGGCCGTTCTGTTGGCTGTACTATCGAGTTGCCGTCTGAGCAGCCGACCAATGCTTATCTCGATCGCTGCGTGCGGATGCATTACTTTTTCGCCCGCAAAACGCTCCTCGTAAAATATTCCTACGCCTTCGTCGTCATGCCCGGCGGCGCAGGCACACTCGATGAGTTATTTGAAGCGCTGACTCTGATTCAAACCGGGAAGATCAAAAACTTTCCCATTGTGATCATGGGAACCGATTACTGGAGGGAACTGCTCCATTTCATCAAAACAATGGCGCAGCGCGGAATGATCGCTGCCTCCGACCTCAAACTGATCTACGCGACCGATTCGGTCGATGAAGCAATCGCGCACATCCGTAACAAAGCGATAGAACCATTCGGCCTCAAACGCGTCGCCCGTCCGCGTCGCCCCTTCCCGTGGCTCGGCGAGCGCGGCCTATCTCGTGACGTCGTCAGGTAGGGGCGATTGACCTCAATCGCCTTCACTCAGGCAGGGCAGGCTCTCAATCGCCCAAGATTCTGGTAGTGGGCCATTCACCTGAATGGATTCAGGGGGTTCCGTCAACAGTTTGGTAAGCGCTCGGACTTTAATGCCTCTGTTCTTTGCAAGGTTTCCGAGAACTTCGCTCCGCCACTTCCGTAGAAAAGTGTTAGGACGAATACTTTCGCGAAAAATGCCGGTTTACGATCGCGGTGGTCCCGGACCATTTGGTCATGGCGAGGCGGAGCACTCTGCAACGCACTTGATTACGCGGGTTAGAAATTAGAGGCGCCCCCAACGGGCCTCGACCATCTGTGGTGTCACGCGGTCGGTTATTTGATCTGATGAACAGGATTAAAAAGCGTGGCCGACCCCGAATACGCACGGCTCAATACTGGCGTGAGTATTACACGCGGAAACAGCGGGAATGGCGCGCTGCCCACCCGCGGATCAGAACAGGCCGAAAACAAACGCGACGTAGGGCAAATCACCGACGCGCGAACAAGCCGGCCGCTGTCCGGGAATGACCGTTTGCACACGCCTGGTCTGTGGGCGGTCTGGCAAACTCAATCCTGTGACGACAATGAGAGTTGAGTGATCAGCCTACCGGCCACGGCAGCTTTACCGAGTCCCAACTAGCAGCGATTACGGCGAAATACGGTCGGTGAGCGTGTCGGTATGAAAATCGGTGTGGTCCCGCATACGGGACCAGGGACTATCCTTCTTGGTAGTCTGCGCCACACTGTTTTTTTCACCGGTAGCAAAGTCGTCCCATGAATTGTAGCGAGCGATGGAAAGGAACGTCCAGGGACCGCCTTCCAGGTGTTGCATCAACACGTTGCCCGCACTGGTGTCATTTGCTCCGGGCGCTTCGCTGAGCGCTTTTTCCAATTGCTCACGATGACCGGGAGCAGGGCGATAGTAAGAGACAGAATAAACTGAGCCCGAAGTCTTCGATGCCGAGCCGCCGTCGATACCCATGGCCCGAGTGAACTCCTCCCATGACGGACCGTTCACAAAAGTATCATTATGCCACGCACTCAGGTCACGTTTGTCTGGAGGCACAGCAGTGCCAGCGGCTTCTACAGTCGCTTTTGGGCCCAAATGCGTGATGACCACGTAATCCCATGCGTCGCCATCCTGATGGCGAAGGACAATGAAGTGGTCTGGCATTGGCTCATTGGGATTTGGCGTCTTTAGCCAATCGCCCAATTGAGCCGCTTTGCCGAGAGCGGCCTTGGTGAAATGGACATGATAAACGTCGGTGCGTTTGCCAGCGCCGGCAGGTGCGGCACTCTTTTCGTGGGAATTCGATGTGCCCTGGGCGTGAACACCGGTAAGGGGCAACAAGCTAATTAATGTGATAGCGAAGATACTTGTCAGTGATTTCATAGTTATTTCTGTTTCTGATAGTAGGTTGGATCGAAGATTAGACAATATGGGACTTTAGCCGTACATGCGGCTGTTATCGCGCTACCTCAACTCGAAGATAGCGCTGCCTACAACTTGGTTGTTGATCTTGATGTCGACCCGATAGGTGCCAACGCCGAGTGCGCCTGAGTTGAGGTTGTATATGTACTGACAGCCGTCGATCCTAAAGTTTGATCCCGAGTCGGCAGGCATAGTGTAAACGGACTCGTTGATTTCTCCCGTCACGCCTCCCGCAGTCCGGGTCACAGCGATAGTCGCCGGGGGCAACGCGCATGTCGCAACACCGCCTTGGGTTAGTGTGAACTTCACGGGCACGACTCCGCGCCTAACGTTGAAGACGCTTGTGCCATCAGCGTTGATTGGCGGCTGCACTTGCGCAGCATACGCTGGTGTTGGAGTCGGCGTAGGTGTGGGTGTTGGCGTAGGAGTCGGCGTAGGAGTCGGTGTTGGTGTTGGAGTCGGCGTTGCTGCACAGTCGCGCACCAAGATCGACACGTTGGCCGATCCGCCATTGGCAACACCGAGGTCTTGCTTGCCATCGCCGTTGAAATCACCCACCGCAATAAAGAGAGGGGCTGCGCCAGTGCTGAAGGTCGCGGGGGGGTTGAAATTGCCCGTGCCGTCGCCTAACAAGATCGACACGACATTAACGTTGTCGTTAGCAACAGTGAGGTCCTGTTTGCCATCACCATTGAAATCGCCCACCACCACTGAGCGGGGATTACTGCCAGCGCTGAAGTTTGTCGCGACGCCAAAATTCCCAGCGCCATCGCCCAACAAAATCGACACGTTGGCTGAGCCGCGATTGGCAACCGCCAGGTCTTGCTTTCCATCGCCGTTAAAATCGCCGATGGTTACTGAGTAAGACGAAGTGCCAGTGGCGAAGTTTGTGGCGGCGCTGAAATTGCCCGCGCCATCGCCCAACAAGACCGACACGTTGTTTGCGAGATTGGCAGTGGCGAGGTCTTGCTTGCCATCGCCATTGAAATCGCCCACCGCTACTGATTGAGGATAATCGCTGCCAGTGGCGAAGTTTGTGGCGGCGCTGAAATTGCCTGCGCCGTCTCCCAGCAAGATTGAGATATCGTTTGAGAAGCGGTTGGCAACAGCGAGGTCTCGCTTGCCATCTCGGTTGAAATCACCTACCGCAACCGCGAAGGCACCGTAGTGAGCGCCGAAGTTTGTTGGAGCGCTGAAATTGCCCGCGCCATCCCCCAACAAGATTGACACGTCGTCTGAGAAGTCGGTTGCGTTCTTGTTGGCAGTGGCGAGGTCTTGCTTGCCATCGCCATTGAAATCGCCCACCGCTACTGAGATAGGGCCCGCACCAGCGCCGAAGCTTGTGGCGGCGCTGAAATTACCGGCGCCGTCGCCCAAGAAGATCGCCACATAGTTTGTGCTGTCGCTGCCAACAGCGACGTCTTGCTTACCGTCGCCGTTGAAATCGCCCACCGCTACTGAGAAAGGCTCAGGGCCAGCCCCGAGGTTCACGGCCGCTGCGAAACTAACGGGATTGCACGTCGCCGGCGTGGTTACTGTGAGTGTGAATGTCTTTGTTGCGGTCGCGCCGCCGCTGTCGAAGGCTATGACCGTCACTGTGTAGGTTCCGGCCGGATGTGCGTCGGTCACACGCACCACGCCCGACGTCGGATCGCCCTCGAGCTTGCCTTTGAAGTCGGTCGAGGTAGACACATTGATACTCGTCGTGTTGGTCGGCGCGGCATCAGGCGTAACCGTCGTGTCGGTGCTGAGCTGAACAGATGTGTTTGGATAGTTGCCCAGTGTCGGCGTTGCTGTTGCGATAGCCCACGGCAATCCGGCGATACATAGGAATCCCAGTAGTGCGGCCGGTAAAAGAGTTTTGCTTTTCATGTGTTTGTTCCTTTCATGTTTTCTTCTCGGAGGTTTGACGGCTCAGGATTGCGGAAATCTCCCGACGGATTGGAGAAATCCTGAGTGTAGTCCGGCATTAGGACGAGCAGACTAAGGATGCTTGCGCCGTCCTGTCTATTGGACCTTGGTATATTAAACTTTAGTATAATACAGGACCGGCCTACGCCGAGGCTGCTCCGACATTCTTCACGAGCAGGCGGGGCGCGCGTCAATCAGTGGCCCAACCTCAGAGGTCAAGGACAGGTGAGGGCGGAACCAATCGCCCCCACCTATCCTCTATCGGTTGGCGACCGTTTGCGGCGCAGACTTGGTCAATTCAAGCTGCGCGCTTACTTTTCGAATTTGCGAGGCCTGTTCTTTGAGGCTTGCAGTGAGAGCTTCTAAGCACATCCGAATTCTTTTCTGTTGCTCCTGAAGCGTGCCTAGCCCGGTGAACCTGTTTACTGCAACGTTGGCCTTGGGTGAGGCGTTGGACGTGGGCGTACAGGCGGCACAAGCTGTAACGCAAGAAAGTGCGGATCATCCAGGTCGGGTGCGAAGACCGTCCCGTTGCCATCGGGCGTAAACTTTAAAACATCACCCGGCGGCGCAAACACGCCTCGCTCGGCGACAAAGAGATTACCGCTTCTGTCGAAGGCCAGCCCTCGAGGCCAGTCGAGGTCCGTAGCAAACGGGCTTCCTACTCCATTCGGAGTAAATTTAATGACGGTGTCGGTCCCGGCTGGGGTGGCAGCCTCTGTTGAGGCGAACAGATTGCCGAAGCGATCGAAAGCCAGCCCGATCGGCCCGGTGAAGGGACCGAATGCGGATTGATCAGCGAAGACGCTCCTTGTGCCATCTGGAGTAAACTTGTAGATACTTGCACTATTCGCGACGTCCGGAACCCCGGCGCACGCTGCAAAGAGATTGCCTGTACTGTCGAAGGCCACGCCGAAACTCTGGAAGGGGAGGGTGCCGAACGTGCTCTGTACCCCATCGGGAGTAAATTTATAGATTGTCGAGGCAAAATTCGGGTCGTCCGTCAGATCGATGGCGATGACGAAGAGGTTGCCTGCGTGGTCAAACGCCACCCCTTCAGGCTGAAAGTTCCCCTGGCTGAGTGTAGCGAATGTGCTCTGCACTCCGTCCGGAGTTATTTTCACAATCGTTCCCTGGCATGTTGTGGCGTCGCACGTCATGTTTGCCACAAATAGATTGCCAAAGCGGTCAAAGGCCATGCCGCGAGGCTCGGAGAGCCCGGAAGCAAAAAGGCTTTGCACTCCAGTTGGCGTGTATTCGTAAATTGACCCGTTACCATTGGTTCCATCAGCATTAATGGAAACGAACAGGTCGTTCAACGCGCCATTCGCAGTTACCGCGCCTATAGCTAGGACGACTACGACAAACGCCGAGTAAATAAGCTTAGTCATTATTTTCATCTGGTTTTTTCCTTTCGTGATTCTGCTTCGAGACTTTCCGTCGCATGGTAGGGGCGGTTCACCCGAACCGCCCCAGGGCTCCAAGCTTTCCCGGCCGAGGATTGCAGACGTCTCCCGACAAATTGGAGAAATCCTGAGTGTAGTCCGGCATTAGAACAGCAAGAGTAGCGATGCGCGCGCCGGCCTGTCTATTATACCTTAGTATAATGCGGGAAAGGCGGTGAACGTTGTAGCCCGTGCGTCATTTGCCCCCGTTCATATCACTTTGTCATTGCTAGGTGGAGAGCAGAAGAGGTACAATTTGTTGCCTGAAGTACTGGCGAATGTCGCTGACAATCTCAGCACAGCCGATTGGAGTTGGGGCTGTGTCTCATCCGTGGTTGCCGCGAAGAAACAGGGCAACGAACTGCGAGGGACCAGGAATTACACGGGGACTTAACCTGGCGCGGTGAACAATGAATCAGCACGGTCTCCAATAACCGCCTCTCCGCACCGGTGAGTGCTCGCAGTTGCTGCCAAAGGTTTTAATATGTTTTTTACTCAGGTGAGTTTCGAATCGTGCCGAGAATAGCCTCTTTAGGGCAGGCCGCGCTATAGGACCATAGTTTAATAAACTTTGGTTTAATGCGGGAAGTCCGGTGGACGTTGTAGCACGTGCGTCATTTGGGCCCCGTTCACATCAGTTTGTCATTGCCGTGCATAGCTTAGTCTTGAGAAGGCGCTTTACTCGGCCTGCTTCGTCTTGGCTGCTATAGCTTCCGGCGTGTAGGCTGGCGCAATCGCAGCCGGGCATCTCGCCGACCTTGCATAAGAACAGGTCGTATTCGAGGCAGAAGTGCCAGCCTGCCTTGCACTCCGCCCCGGTCAATCGCGCGTCATCATGCATGATCGTGTGCCATCGTTCTGCTGTCATGACGCAATCCAGTTGAACAACGCTTGGTAGCGCTGCGTGATCGTCATGTGCGCGTAGGCGTGTGGCCGGAAGCGCGTTCCACTCCACGGTGTGGTCGTTGGATGTGACCGTTCTTGTTCCGGCCTTCGTCTGTTTCCTTTCATCACTCGTCGCCCAGATTCGCCGACCCAAGCTTTGGGAGATGATCCGAAATGCGACAAATCCTGACTCTGGTTCGGCATTAGAACCGCGAGAGTAGCGATGCGCGCGACGGTCTGTCTATTATACCTTAGTATAATGCGGAAAGGCCAGTAAGGAGGGGAGATCGCTGAGAGTTGATAGTTGAAGGTTGAGGGGCTTATAAGAACGGAATGTTTAACTTTGAAAAACTCGATGTCTGGCAGGAAGCAATTCAGTTTGCTGATCTGGTGTATGAATTGACCGTCGATTTTCCGGACGAGGAGCGTTTCGGACTGACGAATCAGATGCGGCGTGCAGCCGTTTCTATCTCATCCAATATCGCGGAAGGAAGTTCACGCGCATCACGCACGGATTTCGCTCGGTTCATAGAAATCGCGACGGGATCGTTGTTCGAAGTCGTTTCTCAAACTACGATCGCGCTTCGGAGAAAGATGATCGCGCAGAACGATTACAATCGGATCTATTCCGCAGCTGAAAAGCAGAGTAAGATGTTGAGCGGCTTGCGCCGGTCATTATCTCAGCGGTAACTCTCAGCTCTCAACCAAAGACTCTGAACCGTCTGCAGGCGAGACAACGTGGAGACGCCCTACCTTGCGCTGATGCCGCAACGCTGCGTCAATCGAACCAATTCAGCCACGGATCGCACCCTCATCTTCTGCATCACCCGGGCGCGATGGACTTTTACCGTCTGCTCGACGGTCCCGAGGTCGCCGGCAATTTGTTTGTTCAATTTGCCAGTGACGACATATTCGAGCACTTCCCGCTCACGCGGTGTGAGCGTGGCCAGGCGCGCACGGATTTCGGAAAGTTCGGTCTGCTGCTGTCGCACGCTGCGGTTTTTCTCAATGGCCACACGAACGGCTGCAAGCAGGTCTTCATCGTTCACAGGCTTGGTGAGGAAATCACTCGCGCCGTGTTTCATCGCCTGGACGCTCTTTGGAATATCAGCGGTACCGGTCAGAAAAATGATGGGCAGGACACTGCCTGCTTTGGCGAGAATGTCTTGGAGTTCGAGACCATTTAAGGCTGGCATGGCGACATCGAGCACGAGACAGCCCAGTGTACGCGGATCATATTGCGCCAGGAATTCCTCTGCGGACGCAAATGCGGCCACAGCAAAACCAGTCGCATGTAAGACGCGCGAGATGGATCTTCGTACCGGCGCGTAATCGTCCACAACAAACACCGTGGGAGTCGGAGCAGTCATGAGCTTATAGCGTTGTTAGTTATAACTACCTCTCCGTCTGATCCACCTATAGGAAGGCTGAAGTGGAACGTGGCGCCACGGTCGGCATTGTTTGTGGCCCATAGTTTTCCTCGATGCGCGGCGATGATGGTATGGCAGACCGAAAGGCCGAGGCCCATTCCCTTGGCCTTCGTGGTGAAGAAAGGTTCGAAGATTTGTTCCATTTTTGCCTCTGGAATACTACCGCCCCGGTCGGTGACGGATACCAGTACTGCGCCGTTCCCGTTCCCGTTCTCGGTTTCAGTACGAATAAGCAGCCGGCGCTCCGGAGTGTTGCAATCAGCCATCGCGTCACAAGCATTGACCACGAGGTTGACTAACACCTGCTGGAGTTGCACCGGGTCGCCAGTGACGGCAGGCAAATTCCGCGCGAGCTCACAATTCACGGTGACCTTTTGATTCACAAGATCGCTATGGATCAGTTTCAAAACATCCTGTACAACTTTGTTGATACGAAGAGAGCGCTGGTGCACCTCGCCTTTTTTCAACCACAAGCGCAAGTGGCGGATGACTTCGCCGGCGCGCTTGTCTTCGCTTACGATGTCATTAAGAATTTCCTTTAGCTCAGTCAGGTCGGCGTGGCCGTTTGCGAGGACCCGCTGCCCAGCCTGCGCATTACTAAGGATGGCGCTGAGCGGCAGGTTAAGCTCGTGCGCAATCGAGCCAGAGAGCTCGCCCAGCATCGTCACGCGCGATAGGTGCGCCATCTCGTTGCGCTGACGCGCCGCCTCCAGTTCTGCCTGCTTCCGCTGAGTAATGTCGAGTGAAGCGCCGCGCATTCGAACCGGCTGACCGTTGCCGTTAAACTCGACGTGGCCGCGTCCGGCGATCCAGCGCATTTTTCCATTCGGTAGCACCACTCGGTACTCAGATTGATATTCTGCACCGGTACGCAGAGAGTTTTGTACTACCTTAAGAACCGGTTCGCGATCCTCGGGATGTAAGCTGCTTCGGAAGCGATCGAAGTCGAGCTTCTCTGACGCTCCGAAGCCAAAGAGAGAGCGCCCTTTGTCTGTTATCCAGACTTCATTACACTTAATATCCCACTCCCAGAGTCCGAGATCAGCCGAGTCAGCGGCTAAGTTGAGCCTCTTATCGCTTGCTTCCAATCTACCGGCGAGTCGCGCCGCTTGAGCCATGTCGTTACTCAGCTCATAGCCCATCGCCGCGACGATTCCCGAATATGCGAAGCAGAGGAAAAACGGGATCTCGATGAGGCCCCAAATCACCAGCGGGACGTGCCATGCCAGAATTGCGCCAAAGATCATGCTGCAGCCGACGACTAAAGCACGTCGCCGGTCGCCCCGCCGCCAGACGGTAATCGTGGCATCGATGAAAAAGACAAGCAGCAACAGTAAACTCACCGAACTGAGCGTTCCCCACGGATTCGCCACGCCGATCGGCACCGAGATGACCTCACCACCCCACCACGAGAACTGGTGGAGCCTTGTAATTTCCCGGAAATTAAGATTCGGCGTGAAAATGAAATTGAGAATTAACACCAGTGTCCGCAGACCGCAGATGCTCCACGCGAGCCATGGTCGTCCGGCGTGGAGATAGAGTCGCACGAAACTCACGAAGGAGACGATGAGCACCCACACTGGCACATGTATCCAGCGCACCAGTGCCTCGTATCGCCCGACTGTCTCGGAATGCATCATCCCTAATTCGAACCCGGCGATGGCCGCCGCCGCGACAGCGCTAGACGAAAACACCAAATGCACCCAGTTTTCGCGCTGTTTGCACCAGACGAGGAGGTATAGGGCCGCCAGCGTCAAACACGCCGCGGCATTCATCGACCAGACGATGGTAATCCAACTCATTGGATGCCCTCGTCTGGCTGCGATAATGTATCGGTTACTTGAGGCGCGAGGTTGAAACGAGGCGCGCCGACGCAAATAGGATATTGCTTGGTGCGACCGCGGATCGTGGCCAGCGTCGGTCCGTTGATACAACTGTCTCCCACCACAACAACCCAGCGTGGCTCCGTGCCCGCGCGAGCTGTGGCGCCATTTTTCACACGTATCTGAGTTTTAACAAATCGGCCCGTGCGGCCGCAATCGTAAATTTGCGCGTTTTACGGAAATATTTGTAGGCCATGGGCTGACAAGACTGGTCGCACCCTTTTTTCTACGGAAACAGCGGAGCAAAGTTCCAAGAAAAAGACTTGGTAGGGGCGATTGACCGCAATCGCCCGGGCGGTTCGCGTGAACCGCCCCTACCTTGCGACCGCGGCGAGGACGAGAAAGACGCAGCCGACGGCGCCAAAAAGTAAACTTACGATCCAAAACCGGGGTTTTTTTGTAAGCGCGGAAATCGCCGCAATGGCAATCGCGATTTGGAACATGGTGACGCCGCGCGCAAACACTTCGTGCTTGTGAAAGTTCGATTTCGCGGCGGCTTCCTTGCGCTCGGCGTCCGATTTGATTTCTTCCTGTTCTTTCTCATAGCGGTCGCGCTTGGATTTGTCCGATTCGTTAGGCGCGCCGGCGAGCGACATTTTCGCATCGAGCACTGAAGCTTTGATGCTTTTCGCCTGATAATAATTCCATTGATCGGACGCTTCGATCTGGCTCATCATGGCCTCGTTCACGTGTTGCCCGGAGAGCAGTCCTGCGATCGCGGCCAGGACAGCAAGAATCGCGGTGCTAAGGGCCACCCATGAAATCCATGTTTCGCCGCTGTGTTCGGCTTTGTGATGGACCTGCTCGTGCAAATGCTCGAGAGGGACTTCCGCTTCTTCCATGCGACAAGCTGTTAGATTTGCCACTCCTATTCAAGATCGAATCGTCCGCCACGTAGGCAAATGGTCAGACAGGTGGAAATGCGGTGCATACTATGGTCGCCTCTCCCTTCTCAAGGGAGAGGAGGAGGGTGAGGATTTATTCTCGCAACTGGCGACTGCAAGGCTCCAACCAGAAGAACACGACCATGCATTGCGCGGATCGACAGGAACTCGAGACCCAGCGCTTGGCCTTACTCCGGTTAGCAGGGACTTGGTCGAAACCCTCACCTTAATCCTCTTCCTTTGCCAAAGGGAGAGGCGAGCCACACGTGACGAGCGCAAAGACCCCAGCGTGGACGCCCTCGTCCGCCTCGCCTCGCTTTGCGGAGAGAGGATTCAGGTGAGGGGGGTATTCCTGCTTTTCGAAAAGAGCATAGGTAATTAAAATAATTCTTCGTGAATCGTGCTCGTTTGTTGCGAAAGAAGGCAACCGACACTGAGCGCATTCTTTGGCGGCATTTGCGGAACCGAAATTTTGCAGGCTACAAATTTCGCCGTCAGCATCCGTTGGACTGCTATATTCTGGATTTCTACTGCCCGACCGCAAAACTCGCGATCGAATTGGACGGTGGCGGACATAACTATTGTGTTGGACAAATTCACGACCGGACGCGGTCGGAATTTCTGGCTCGCAAGGGGATCGTTGTGCTGCGGTTTTGGAATCATCAAGTTCGCCAGGAACTCGACAGCGTCTTGCAAGCAATCTGGTTTGCGCTGCAGGAGCAGTGCTTGTCGAAACCCTCACCTTAATCCTCTCCCTTCGGCAAGGGAGAGGCGAGCTATCTGGTCCGGTACTTGCAATCGCTGATTCAAGCCGGCATCGACAAGTGGCAGAACAACAGCTTAATTCAGCGGCGAAATTCCGATGAACCAAACTACAACCACACCGCTGGTCTGTCAGATCTGCAAAAAACCGAAATCGCCCAATAGCGGAATGGTGGGGGAGCTGGTTCGGCCATCGCTTCTCGAGTTCATCAAGAAGGAAAGGCCCGGCTTGGACGACAAAGGGTTCATCTGTTTCGACGATCTGGGCGATTTCCGGAAGGATTACGTAAAAGAAGTCTTGCAGGACGAGATCGGCGAACTTTCCGCGCTCGACCAGGAAGTCATCGAAAGCCTGGAACAGCACGAGATTCTTTCCAGCGACATCGAGAAGCAATTCGAAAAGAAACTGACCTTTGGCGAACGTCTTTCAGACCGAATTGCTGAGTTCGGTGGTAGCTGGAAGTTCCTCATTACTTTTGGCGCTGTTATCTTCCTGTGGATCGGTGCGAACGTCGCGTTGCTCGCCACCAGAGTGTTCGATCCTTATCCGTTCATCCTTCTCAATTTGATTCTCTCCTGTCTCGCCGCCGTGCAGGCGCCGGTGATCATGATGAGCCAAAACCGCGCCGAGGCGCGAGATCGTTTGCGCGCGGAAAACGATTACAAAGTCAATTTGAAAGCCGAGCTTGAGATTCGGCATTTGCACGAAAAAATCGACCACCTGTTGCGCAAGCAATACAACCGACTCTTCGAGATTCAGCAGATCCAGATCGAGTTGCTGGAAGAAATCGGTCGCAAACGCAAAAGCTGAGTGTCGATCTCAACGAACGCTTAGAAGGCCATCTCGTAACTGCGCAGCACTGTAGCCATGGCGCTCTGTCGCCGTGCGATCTAACGGAAAACAGCGCCTGAGCACCTCGATTCAGCAACGCGGCCACAACAAACGAGACGACAATTTCCCGTTTCGACTGGCCAGTGTCTCACAAATGTCGGTTGCAATTGGATTGAAACCAAATACGCATTGCGCGCTATGAAAAAAACTGCAAAGGCGGCCGTCGCCAACCGTAGCGAGACCAAGGTCGCTGTAATCGGCGCATCCGGTTACGTTGGCGAAGAGCTTGTGCGGCTGCTTTTGCGACATCCGTATGCGGAGCTTGCCGCCGTCACATCGCGACAATTTGCGGGGAAGACGTTGGCCGACGTTTTTCCGCGTCTTTCGCACCATCAGAAAGCGAGGGACCTCCGCTTCGGCGCGTCGGATCCGGTGCAGCTCGCGCAGATGGCACAAATTATTTTTCTCGCGCTGCCGCACGGATTCGCTGCGGAATTTGCCAAACCGCTAGTTCAGACCGGCGCGCGCATTGTCGATCTTAGCGCAGATTTCCGAATCAAGGACGCGAAGATATACAAGGAATTTTACGGTAACGATCATCCCGCTCCTGATTTGTTAGGCGAATCCGTCTACGGGTTACCTGAAATTTATCGCGCGGAAATTTCAGAGGCGACTCTGGTAGCCTGTCCTGGTTGCTATCCCACGAGCATTTTGCTTCCGCTGTTGCCCCTGATTCGCGAAAGAGTGGTCAGTCTCGCAAGCATTCTGGTGACAAGCCTAAGTGGTGTGACCGGGGCCGGCCGCAAAGTCGAAGCAGATTATCTCTTTGCCGAATGTAACGAAAGCGTGCGTCCCTATGGAGTTCCGAAACATCGACATCTTTCCGAGATCGAAGAGCAGTTATCGGCGTTCGCAGGTGAGAAAATCACAATTCAATTCACACCTCATCTGGTTCCGGTGAATCGCGGGATCATTACCACGATTTATGTCGATCTAAGCGAAAAGATCGACGCTGACTCGGTCGCTTCCATTTACCAAAAGGCGTATGGCGACGAGCCGTTTGTTCGTCTGCTCGGTGCCGAGCGTTTTCCCGATACGAAAAACGTTAGTGGAACAAACTTCATTGACATCGCATGGCGCCTGGATTTGCGCACCGGTCGCGCGATCTTGATGAGCGCGATCGACAACATTGTGAAAGGCGCCAGCGGACAGGCCATTCAATGTTTCAATTTGATGCGCCGCTATCCGGAAACATCCGGATTGCAAATTCCGTGAATTCGGCCGCCTCGAACTGCCATGTCTTACAGCAGAATTTTCAAGAGAATCGAAGGCTCAATTTGCGCGCCGGGTGGCTTCAAGGCGGGGTCGGTTTTTTGCGACATTAAACGTCTCGGGACCGGCAAAGGGTCGGAAAAAGGGCGAAAACACGATCTCGCATTAATCGTTTCGGATGCGCCAGCGGCGGTCGCGGGAATGTTTACCACCAATCAGGTTTGCGCTGCGCCCGTGAAATTGAGCGCCTCACGCGCGGCAAAGCGCTTTGCACGAGCAATCGTGGTGAATTCTGGCAATGCAAATGCGTGCACCGGCCGTCAGGGAATAGCCGATGCAAAACGAATGACTGAAACCGCCGCGGCTGTCCTGAAATTGAGAGAGGGCGATGTGCTCATTTGTTCGACGGGCCGAATCGGTGTGCTGATGCCAATGAAAAATGTTGAGCGAGGGATTCGCGCATGCGCGCCGTTACTTGCAAGATCGCCAACGAATGCCCGCCAAGCCGCTGAAGCCATCATGACGACCGATACGTGCCGCAAAGAAATTGGAATCGAACTTAAAATTGGAACATCGACAGCACGGATTGGCGGGATCTGTAAAGGCGCCGGAATGATTCAGCCAGGGATGGCTGCAAGGCACGCAACGATGCTCGCCTTCATTACAACGGACGTTGCGATTGAACCGAAGTTGCTAAAGCACGCGCTTCGAATCGCGGTCGAGCAAAGTTTCGATCGCATCACGGTTGATGGCGACATGAGCACCAACGATTCCGTAATCGCGTTGGCGAATGGGTTTGCCCGAAATCCGAGAATCGAGAATCGAGATTCGAGGTTCGGCGTTTTTCAAGCGGCGCTCAACGTCACGTGTCTAGAGTTGGCGAAAATGATTGTGCGCGACGGTGAAGGCGCTTCACGTTTCATTACCCTGCATATTCACGGCGCGCGCAATGCGGCGGAGGGGGAGGCGGCCGCGCGCGCAATCGCTAACAGCTCACTCGTGAAGGTCAGCTGGTGCGGCGGCGACCCCAACTGGGGACGAATTCTGTGCGCGCTCGGCTATTCTAAGGCAAAAGTCAACGAATCGCTTGCCGACATTGGCTACGCGAAGCCTGGCAGCCGCAAGATACTTTTCGCATTTCGCCGCGGCCGCCCGACAAATCTTGCTTTGAAAACCCTGGCAAAGATTACGAGCGCGCCTGAATTCGAACTGCATGTCAATCTTCACCTCGGACGCGCTGCTTTCACCATGTGGGCGAGCGATCTTACAGAACACTATGTTGCGTTTAACAAGGGAGACGTAAGCGATCCCGCAACACTCGGAGGCTAATGGAAACGATTATTTCCAAAGCGGCGACACTACTTGAAGCTCTTCCGTATATCCAACGCTTTCGCAGCCAGGTGTTCGTCGTGAAGTATGGCGGGAGCTTCATGGATTCGCCGGATGAAGAGGAACGGCACCGTGTCGCCCGCGACATCGTATTTCTCGAAGCCGTCGGCATTAATCCGGTCGTGGTGCACGGTGGCGGGAAAGCCATCACGCGCGCGCTCGAAGCGGCCGGCGTGAAAGCAGAATTCGTTCACGGTTATCGCGTGACCGATGCGGCGACAGCGCAGGTAGTCGATCGCGTCTTGTCGCAGGAGCTCAATCCCGAAATTCTAGAAGCGATCCAGCGTTTTGGCGGCAAAGCTCGCGGATTTGCCGGGACCGACATTTTTCGTTGCCGGAAATTTTCGCCTCCAAAAGAAAATGTCGATCTTGGTTTTGTCGGTGAAGTTGTCGATGTAAACGTGGAACCGCTGCGCGAGTGCATCCGGCGCAGCATCACGCCGGTGATCAGTCCCACAGCGCGCGGCGAGGACGGCAAAATCTACAACTGCAATGCGGACATTGCCGCGGCAAAGACAGCTATCGCACTGAAAGCGCGCCGCCTGGTTTTCATGAGCGATGTCGCGGGATTGCTGCGCGATGCAAAAGACAGCGCGACGCTCATTAGCCACTTTTCCACAGCGGAAGTTCCGGACCTAAAGGAATCCGGCATCATTGCGGAGGGGATGATTCCTAAAGTCGATAGCGCGACCGCGGCGATCGAAAGCGGCGTCGAGAAGGTCCAGTTTGTGGATGGGCGGATTCCGCATTCGGTGCTGCTGGAGATTTTTACCGACGCTGGAGTGGGGACGGAGGTGGTTCTATGAAGATTCAAGAAAACGTCCAACGCCCAAAGCTCAATCCTCAACGCTCAACTGGGAACGAGATTCGCGAGTTGTTCCAACAATACGTTCTGCCCTCGTATGCGCGGTTCGATCTCGTGCTGGAGCGCGGCCAGGGGAGCCACGTTTGGGACGCAAATGGGAAACGCTATCTGGATCTTGGCGGTGGCATTGCCGTGTGCACGCTCGGACATGCACACCCGGAAATAACCGAGGCGCTGGTCGAGCAATCAAAGAGGCTGGTACACGTTTCGAATCTCTATTACACCGAACCGCAGGCGCGACTGGCCAAAAGAATTGATGATCTCATCGCTCCGGGACGAATCTTCTTCTGTAACAGCGGCGCGGAAGCGAACGAGGGCCTTTTCAAACTGGCGCGAAAATTCGGTCATGACCAAGGGCGCCATGAGATCATTACGGCGTTCGATTCATTTCACGGACGGACACTGGCCGGAATCGCCGCGACCGGTCAGAAGAAAGTAAAAAATGGATTCGATCCCGCCGTCGCGGGATTCAAGCATGTGCCGTTTAATGATCTCGAGGCGCTGCGCGCGGCGATCACAAAATCAACAGTGGCTATCCTCGTTGAGCCGATCCAGGGCGAGAGCGGTATCATGATCGCAACACCCGAATATTTAATCGGGCTGCGAAAACTGTGTGACGAACAGAATTTGCTTTTGCTCTTCGACGAAGTGCAGGCTGGGCATTTTCGGACGGGAAAGTTTCACAGCTGGCAAAGGATTCTGGAAGACGAGAAAGTCGATTCTTTGCCTGACGGAATCTCAATGGCCAAGGGACTTGGCGGCGGGTTTCCTATCGGCGCGATTTGGGTGCACGAAAAACTCGCTGATGTTCTTTCGCCCGGGACGCATGCGAGCACGTTTGGCGGAACGCCGCTGGCGTGCGCGGTGGCATTGCGAGTTCTCGATGTGATGGAGCGTGATGATCTCGCGGCAAACGCGCGACGCATCGGTGAATTATTGGTCGATCGGTTGCGTCGCGTGCAAGGCAAATATCCGCGCGTTGTGCGCGAAGTCCGGGGTTTAGGGCTGATGATTGGTATCGAATTCCAGCCGGACCTTCGGGCCTTTGCACGAGAACAAAAATCACCTGCAATTCAAGTTGTGGACCGATTGCATGAAAAAGGTGTCTTGACCGTTCCCGCGGCGACTTCCGTGATTCGCTTGTTGCCACCGCTAAATTTGAGCGAAAGCGAAGCCGATGAAGGATTGCAGGCCATCGAAGAGGTGATAATCGATCTTGCCGAGCAGGAGCAAGAGGAAGAGTAAGAATACGGAGTTGAATGAAACACTTGCTTGGCATCGAACAGATCTCGCGAGAGGAGATCGATCGTATATTGCGACGAACGGCCGAATTCAAAACGAATCGCGGGAGGATTTCGTCCAGACCGTTAGCTGGACAAACGTGGGCGCTCATCTTTTCCAAGCCATCAACACGAACGCGGGTTTCCTTTGAAGTCGGGATCCGCGAGCTCGGCGGGGAATCGATTTACATGACAGCTGCGGATGCGCAACTGGGGCGCGGCGAGTTGATCAAAGACACCGCGCGTGTGCTGGCGCGGATGACTCATGGCGCGATAATCCGAACTTATGCGCAACGCGACATCGAAGAATTCGCTGAGTTTTCCGGTGTGCCTACGGTCAATGCGCTCACAGATGACGAACATCCCTGCCAGATCCTGGGTGACATTTTTACCATCCAGGAAAAACGCGGCAGGATCGAGAACAAGGTGGTCACATTTGTCGGCGACGGCTCGGCCAACACAGCGCAATCATGGCTCTTCGCCGCGGGCAAGCTCGGCTTTGAATTGCGTATCGCGTCACCAAAACGCTATCAACCGACGGCCAAACTGCGGAAGCGCGCGGGAGGACGCGTGATTTGCATAGAAAATCTACAGCAAGCGGCGCGCGACGCCGACGTGCTCTACACCGACATCTGGGTGTCGATGGGACGCGAAGGCGAGGAGGCACGGCGTGAGGCCGAGCTTGGCCCCTATTGGATCAATGAATCATTGGTGAAACTGGCCAAACCGAACGCGCTGGTGATGCATTGCTTGCCGGCGCACCGCGGCCAGGAGATCGACGAGAAAACTTTCGAGGCTCACGCCCAAACTATTTTCGATCAGGCGGAAAACAGGCTGCACGTTCAGAAGGCGATTCTCGCGGAATTGGTAAAGGGTGACTGATGCACTGTGGGCCCGTCTGCGCGAAGGGCACGATAAGTCCGAGATTCAGCAAATCCAGATCGAGTTGCCTGAGGAAACTCGGACGCAGCCGGAAAAACTGCTATTGGCCTTGGGATTCCGACTCCTCTTTGTATGGGTAGCTTGATCTTGTGCGGAAAATCTGCAATGCAAGCGATCGCAAATTAATTCGAATTGCAACGCCGGGTTGACGTCGCTGACGTTGTCGCTAGCAATTATGGAGCGTTCTGCGCTTCAGCCGCGCCGGGAATTTAACTTGCTAACAAAGGGAGGTCATAATGTTTCGTCTCAAGCTAATTCATCTTGCATCCTTACTTGTTCTCTGGAGCCCAAGACTCTTTGGGCAATGGTCTCCGGTTGATTCGGGGACGACTAGCAACTTGAACAGCGCTGTTCTCCTTGATTCTGGAACAGGCTTCGTTGTGGGAGATACGGGTACGATTCTGAAAAGCACTGACGTCGGAGCGACTTGGACGCCGCTTACGTCGGGGACAAGCACCACGTTGCACGGCATTTATTTTCTTGATCCCAACGAAGGAGTCGCGGTCGGCGACAGCGGCACAATTCTTCGCACGACCGATGGAGGAGCTGCCTGGCAAAGCGTTACCAGCGGCGTGGGAGATAGTCTTAGATCAGTCTCGTTTAATGGGGTAAACGGAATTTGCGGAGGCGACTCGCAAACTATTCTTTACTCCACTGACTCAGGGGGATCGTGGCAGATCGGTCAATCTGGATTCTTTGGAGGCGGCTTCCCGGGCGCTCAAATGCTGAGTGCGACCACTGGGTTTGTTGCGGGACAGAATTCGATTTTTCAAGCGCTGGTTGGCACTACCACGGATGGCGGCGCCAGTTGGGCTTTTCAGCCCTTTTACTTCGACGGCAACGAGGGCGGCGCTAATGATGTGTTTTTCCTCGATCAAAATACGGGTGTTGTTTCAGGGAGCGTTTTTGACGGGAGGGGTGCAATTGCAAGAACCACCGACGCCGGGATGAATTGGTCGACGTTATTCTTCGATCAGGCGATAGAAGGCGTCGCTTTCCCAACGGTGGCCAGCGGGTTTGCCGTGGGCGCAGTCGGCCGAATCTTGCACACCAGCGATACCGGAACTACCTGGACTGATCAGACAAGCGGAAGCTCTGCAAACCTCCATGATGTCTCTTTCGCCAGCGACGCATTGAGAGGCATCGCAGTCGGCGACGGCGGCGTTATTCTACGGACAACAAATGGCGGTGAGCCATCGCCAACAGCTACGCCGACCCCCACTCCAATTATAACTCCAACACCGACACCAAGTGTAACACCGACTCCAAGGCCTACGCCGACACCGAGGTCTCGTCCAACTCCGAGGTCTCGCCCGACTCCCCGCTAAGGGCTTAACTCGACAAATATCAAAGTCATGGAATCACTCAACCTCATACAAAGGATAACTAAGAATGAATAAACGGCTGTTTACTACTTTCGTAACGCACCTTCTTCGAGGCGCGTTTTTCGTCGCTCTGCTTTTTGTCGCGATCACTATGATACGGCTTGCGTACGCACAGCCGCCGAATAGCAAGAAGTCCCAGGCCAATTCCGAGGCGTCAGGCAACAGCCTTCACACCGCCAATGGCACAAAGACCATCGTAAGAGTTCACGATACTGCGGAACGTACGCAGGTTGGGTCGGCGCAACAAACTTACAGCGTCACCAGTACCTCCGCTCCATCCGGGGTTATTTGTGGTGTGGAGTCCCGTGCCGCACACGGCCAGGTCGCGCCCAACACCAACGGTGGGACTTTAAACCCGGTGGCTTTCATCAACCCCACCACGGTTAATGCATCTGGGCGCGTCGCATTTAACTCGCAGGTCGATGGCTCAGACCGTAACCAGGGTGTATTCGTCGCTGACTCAGACGGTACAATCAGTGCGATCGCTATTGGTTGTGGCGGGCTAGGCGGTGGCGGCGATACAACTTCGATGTGCGGTGATCCTTCACCGATAGGTGGACATTTCGGTGGCTTCTTTTTCGGCACCGTCTTCACACCTGACATTAATGATGCAGGCGACGTACTCTTCTTCTGCGATGTCAACGGCGGCGATTCACGCCGAGCACTGTTCCTTTATCAGGCTGCTTCCGGGCAAATTGTCAAGGTAGCCTCTGTTGGTGATCCTTCTCCCATTGGAGGCACATTTGGGGCAGTCGGCCCTGGCTCGATCAATAACGAAGGAAAGGTTGTGTTTCTTGCGTCGCCGGTTGGCGATACGATCAACAGCAACCTATTTATGTGGGACAACGGCGTGGTGACAAAGGTAGCTGCGCTCGGCGATCCCGCGCCGGGAGGCGGAACGTTTTCCGGCCTTGGCACTGAGAGCTTCGGCTTCCAGGACGGAACGTCTATCCCCGTTGGTCCGGTACCTGATATCAATGATTCCGATCAGATTGCCTTCCGAGCCATCGTGAGCGGTGGCATCACGGGCCGCGGCATCGTCGTTCGCACCGATGAGGTCGATGAATGGTACGTCAAGGTGCCAGATCCTACGCCTATTGGTGGGACCTACCTCGATATGCAGGCTGCCGCGATTAACAACGCCGGGCAGATTGCCTTCTTTGCGGATTACCATCCTACTCCCGATACCTTCAACTCTGGTTGGTTCGCGGGAGCGCCTGGAAATTGGCGAAAAGTCGTCGTGTTCTTCGATCCCATCGACGGCGGCCAATGCCTCGGCTTGGCGTTCTCCCGTAATCCGATGCAAACAATCGATGCGGCAGGCAACGTTGTATTTTGGGCAAATCTTGATAGCAACGGGACATCTGACCGCCTCGTGTTGGGATTGACCGATGGTACTTTGCTAATCGCTGCGCGCCGCGGTGATCCCACACCGATCGGCGGCACGTTTGGGACAATGGATGCCTGGCCCGCGATGAATGGCAATATTGGCACGGTCAACCCGGCGACGCCTGGCGCCCAAAATGGGGCGCTCAGCGCACACATGGCTTTCAATCACTGCCCAAGCGGAACGCCAACGCCGACCCCTACAGCTACGCCTAGCACAACGCCAACACCAACACCAACGGCGACGCCAACTCCCACTGCGAGCGTCACGCCGAGCGTTACACCAAGGCCAACTCCAACACCTAGACCCATCCCAACACCAAGGCCGCGTCCTACTCCGCCGGGCTAAGGCGCAAGATAGTCAGCGATTTATAACAACAACTTCGACAAAAATTAGAATACGTTTGTTGTCACAAGCCTCCGCAGCTCACAAATGCTGGCAAGATGTGCAAGGTTGTAGCCACGGCGCTGTGCCGCCGTGCGGGTAGCAACGCACCGAGCGCCTCGACACAGCGAGGCGGCTACAAGAACGCCGAAACACACATAAATCATGAAGATCACGAATCCGAGAATCCTTTTGTTGATATTGAGCCTTGCGGGTATCTGCGCGACATGTCTGGCTATTCAAACTGGTTATGCTCGAAGCGGTGCAATCAGACGGTCGAATCATGATAGAGTTGGCTCAACAGCCGAGCACTGGGTCTGGCAGAACCCTCTGCCTCAGGGTAACACGCTCTACGGCGTGTCCTTCACGGACGCCAACACAGGGACTGCCACTGGCGACAATGGAACCATCATCCGGACAACCGACGGTGGTAGCAGCTGGGTCATCCAATCCAGTGGAACCACAAATACGTTGTACGGGGTTTCGTTCACTGACGTAGATCGCGGGACAGCCGTTGGCGCTGCCGGCACAATCATCAGGACCACCGATGGCGGTAACAGTTGGTTCGGTCAAACCAGCGGAACCACAAATGGCCTGCTGGCCGTTTCATTTACTGATGCCAACACGGGAACTGCAGTTGGTGAGAATGGAACAATCGTCAGGACTACAGATGGTGGAAATACCTGGGTTAGCCAATCAAGTGGAACGACCAACAATCTCAATGCCGTTTCATTTACCGACGCAAATGACGGAACGGCTGTAAGCTGGTACGGGATAATCCTCAGAACAACAGACGGCGGAGCGAATTGGGTTAGTCAGACGAGTGGCACGGAAAGCTTTCTCTATGGCGTCTCGTTTACTGACGCAAATAGCGGAACAGCTGTGGGCGAGGGTGGCACTATCCTCAGGACAACAGATGGCGGATCGAACTGGGTTAGTCAGGCCAGTGGGACCAAGAGCTTTCTGTGGGGCGTTTCTTTTACTGACACAAACAACGGAACAGCGGTGGGTAGCGATGGAACCATCGTGCGAACAACCGATGGAGGAAACACCTGGGTTAGTCAGACTAGCGGAACGACTGACACTCTGATAGGGGTTTCCTTTGCCGATGCGAATAACGGGACGGCTGTGGGTCTCGTTGGCACAACCCTGAGAACGACCGATGGAGGGAACAACTGGGTCAGTCAATCAAGCGCAGTTACGACCAACTCGCTGGAGGACGTTTCCTTTACTGATGCGAACAACGGAACGGCCGTTGGTGACGGTGGAACCGTTATTCGAACAACAAATGCCGGAAACACTTGGATCAACCAAACAAGCGGAACACCCAACACGCTTCTAGGCGTTTCCTTTACCGACGCGAATAATGGGACGGCTGTGGGTTTCTTTGGCACAATCCTGAGAACAACCGATGGAGGCAACAACTGGAGCCCGCAAGTAAGCGGAACAGTCTCTGATCTCTGGGGCGTCTCTTTTACCGATGCAAATAATGGAACAGCGGTTGGATTTGATTTTAACACTGTTACAGGGCTAATCTTAAGAACAACAGATGGAGGAAGCACCTGGACAAGCCAATCAAGCGGGGCTTTCAGTCCTCTTGTAGGGGTTTCTTTTACGGATGCTAATACCGGAACAGTTGTTGGCGGAGCTGGCATAATTCTCAGAACAACGGATGGCGGAAACAATTGGGTTACACAGACAAGCGGAACAGAGTCTGATCTCTTACGGGTCTCCTTTAACGACGGGAATAATGGGACAACTGTCGGTCAATTTGGGACGATCCTTAGAACTACAGACGGGGGAAGTCATTGGGTGCCGCAGCAAAGTGGAACAGCCGAGTTGCTCGCTGGGGTTTCTTTTACCGATGCAGACCACGGAATCGCCGTCGGCGCCCTTGGAACCATCGTCAGAACCACGGACGGAGGTAACACCTGGGTAAATGAGACGAGTGGAACCGGCTATGATCTTTCGAGAGTTTCCTTAAACACGGCTGTGGGTTACGGTGGCACGATCCTGAGGAGAGAGTTAGCTCCAAGGCCGACTCCAACTCCGAGGCCCATCCCAACACCGAGGCCACGACCTACCCCGCCGCGCTAGCGCGTGGCTTGCGGGCATATGACGCCGCGGGCTGTGGCACGACCTAATTCAGTAATCACTAACCAAATTATGCCAACAAACATATGAATCTGACAAATGCTAAAATACCGTTGACTATCCTCGGCCTTGCAGCTTCCTGCGGGCTCGTACTCGCCATCCATACTGGACAGGCTCGAAGTGGCGCAACTGCTACCGTCTCGACCAAACCCTCAACTGACGCACCAAGCTCGCAATGGCACTGGCAAAATCCTCTTCCGCAAGGTAACAATCTTCGAGGCGCTTCCTTTGTGGATGCGAACACTGGCACTGTCGTGGGCGAATACGGGACGATCGTGCGGACGACAGATGGCGGCAACAGCTGGACGATTCAAGCCAGTGGTACAACACAAACTCTGTGGGCGGTGTCCTTCACAGATGCAACTAATGGAACCGCTGTTGGTGAAGGCGGCACGATCGTTAGAACCACAGACGGAGGAACTCATTGGGCCAGCCAACCAAGCGGAACAACTCTTCAGCTTCGTGGAGTTTCGTTCACTGATGCAAATAATGGAGCGGCTACGGGCGACAGCGGCACGATTCTCAGAACCACTGACGGTGGAAATAGCTGGGTCCCTCAATCAAGCGGGACCGCGAATATGTTATTCGGCGTTTCCTTTATTGATACGAATACGGGAATAGCGGTCGGGGGATCGTGCGCAATTAATGGAGAAAGCACCATCGTCAGAACAACCGATGGTGGCAACACGTGGACAACCCAAGCAAACCCGGGAACGATCTGCCTTTTCAAAGTTTCGCTTACCGATGCCAATACTGGAACCGCTGTCGGCGAGGGAGGCCTGATTCTCAGAACGACCAACGGCGGCAACACCTGGTCGCCTCAAACGAGCGGAACGACCAAAACTCTTTATGGCGTTTCGTTCACCGACACGAATAACGGAACGATTGCCGGCTTCGAATTGGGCGGGACCGGCATTATTCTCAGAACAACAGATGGAGGAAACAACTGGGTCGAACAGACAAATTACTCGCTGCCTCAAGGAGCCAACGCTTTTTACGCCGTATCGGTCACCGATACGAACACGGGCACTATTGTGGGCGACGCTGGGATCATCCTTCAAACAACCGATGGAGGCACACAGTGGAACAGCCAGCCAACTGTCACCTTCAATTTTTTGTACGGCGTTTCGTTTACCGATGCGAACACCGGAACAGCTGTGGGTTATGAAAATCCCGATGGCATGATCTTGCGGACAACCGATGGCGGTAACAGCTGGGTACGCCAAAACAGCGGCATAGGCGATCCGTTTGCCGGCCTGAGCTTTTTCGGTGTGCATTTCATCAATTCCAACATTGGAACCCTGGTAGGCCAAGAGGGCATCATCCTGAGGACAACAGATGGTGGCAACAACTGGGAGCAACAGGCTACCGATACAACCGACTGGCTCTATGCTGTCCAATTCACCGATGAAAATCACGGCACGGCTGTCGGCTTCCTTGAAGGAAAAATTCTCAGCACGACCGATGGCGGACAAAATTGGGGTGTGCAATCTAGCACGGCAACCGGGCTGCTTGGCGTCTATTTTACGGACAACAATTCGGGGACGGTCGTTGGCAACGATGGTGCGATATTAAGAACCACAGACGGCGGCCAAAACTGGACCCCGCAAACCAGCGGAACAATCAATCAACTCCGAGCAGTTTGGTTCGCAGACGCCAACACAGGCACAGTTGTAGGCGACCTGGGAACGATTCTAAGAACGACAAATGGAGGACAGACCTGGGTTAGCCAGACCAGTGGTGTCTCCGAGATCCTTTTAGGAGTTTCTTTTAGAGATCCGTCTAATGGAACAGCAGTTGGACAACTGGGCACAATGGTTAGCACGACGGATGGAGGACAGACATGGACTCGTGAGGAAAGCGGCACAAACCAGGATCTTTATAATGTCTTCTTCACTCAGACAAACACCGGAACCGCAGTAGGCGGCTTTGGCGCTATTCTGAGAACAACAGCTCAGGGTCCTACGCCAAGCCCGACACCAACCGGGACTCCGATAGTAACTCCAACACCAAGTGCTACGCCGAGAGCAACACCAAGGCCTCGCCCAACTCCGCACCCTCGCCCCGCTCCGCGGTAAAGCCTATTATCGGCGACAAGGCACGTTTTTGGCATTCACAAACCTCAACCCGCGTGAAATAGCAGTTAAAAAGATGACAAAATTACTAACATCATTCTTCGCCATCGCTCTCAGTACGGCTATTCTCGGCGCGGTTAACGACAGCGAGACCAGCACGTTCATTGAAACTTATGATGATGGCACCGATGTCGGTCCATGGCACTGTAGTGTGGGTGTGCCTCGAATTATTGAGACTAGTGGCGGAAATCCGGGAGCTTATCTTCAGCAGGGTGGTTTCAGCAGCTCCATACCGACATGGGCGAGCATCTCGACGCGTTTTCAACCGGGAGTTCCCGACCCGTACAAGATCGACAGTATCTACACGGGCGACTGGACCGGCCTCGGTGTTACTAGCATAACTGTCGATCTGAACGTCATTCAAGTTGGCACCTGGGCGACCGATCGCGCGGTCACGCTCGAGTTGTTACAGATGGATGACACTGGCTTTAACGTCACTTATGACGCGACATATACGCTACCTGATCTCCCTGAACCGCCCGTCGGCTGGCAGACATACTCATTCCCGGTCGATGCCAATTCACCGACGATCCCACAGGGTTGGGTCTTTACACGCGGCGACGGGACACCTGGTACCGACGCGGAATGGTCTCCGTTTCTTCATCGCATCGATCTGACGAGCATTGGATTTTACAAGCCTGGATTCGCTTATCCCAGTCTCGGGACTTGGATCCCTGGGGATCGACAACGTTGAAATCGATTTTCAGACAGGTCCAACGCCAACCCCAACGCCATCGGCAACCCCCACACCATCGCCAACTGCGACGCCGCCGCCTAAGTCGACACCCAGGCCGCGGCCAACTCCACATCCTCGCCCCACGCCGCCACACTAGCTAGCAATCGGTGATTGCACATCGCTGTAGCCGGGGTCGCTGACCCCGGCTGCGTGTGTTCGATCACAACGTAGCGCGAGCACCTGCGCTTGTGTCTAAACCCACGACTCAATCGACCGGTCAATCGTGGAGCGTTGACACGCGTGCGCGCACCAATTAGCATCGGCGCTCGCGAATCCACCCTTTGCGCTCTGGAATCCGCGCCACCCCTGATCTATGAAAAAGAAATCCACTTCCCCATCTGGCTTCTTCAATCTGCGCGCGTTACTTGCTCTTCTGGCCTGCACGACTGCTGCCTGTCTGGTGGTACTCGGAACATCACTGACTTTCCTCCGGTCCGAAGCCCTCGCGCAGCCTCCCCAAAGAACTCTGACGTTTGAAGAGCGTGTGTCGTATCAGCGCGCTATCGAAGAAGTTTACTGGCGTCACCGGATCTGGCCAAAGGAGAACGCTTATCCCAAACCGTCGCTCGATGCCGTGGTGTTTCAGGCGCAACTGGAAAAGAAAGTCGCAGATTATCTGCGCAACTCACAGGCGCTGGAGGCTTACTGGCAACGGCCGATTACGGCTGAGCAGTTACAGGCCGAAATAGATCGCATGGCTAAGTACACCAAGCAGCCAGAGGTGTTGCAGGAACTCTTTGAAGCACTCGGCAGCGATCCCTTTGTCATCGCGGAATGTTTGGCCAGGCCCGCCTTAGCGGAGCGTCTGCTGACGAACTGGTATGCCTCCGACCAAAGGATTCACGGTGAGTTAAGGCAACGCGCAGAGGCCGAGCTACAGGCGCACCCTTCTCTCGGGCAAATGAAACGGACGAGCGGGAAGTATAGCGAGATTGAATTGGTTAAAAGCGATGCTGCCCAAAGAAAAAGTAATCGCGGCGCGGAACAGGGCGTGAAGCTGAACAGCCGCGAGTGGAACGAAACGGTACAGAAGCTGGCTGCAACATTCAGCAAGTCTGGAAGCGATTTCACAAATGGTAGGGACGGACTGCCAGGCCGTCCTGCGCTATCGGCGCGCCCTGCGGTCGCGCCCTACCAAGCCTTGCCTACCGGAAAGCTAAGTTCATTACAGGAAAACAGCACTCAATACTATGCGACGGCAGTAATTGAGAAAGCCAAAGACCACCTGATGCTAGCTACTGTTACATGGCTCAAAGAGCCACTCGAGTCCTGGCTAGCTAGAGCAGAAAACCAACTCGCTAACGCAACGGCAGTACCAAGTGGTCGCTATGCGCTTCCGATTATATCCGGTGGTGGATGCGTTGAAGATACTTGGACAGCCACCGCTGGCCCACCTGATCCCCGAGCAGTCCATACTGCAGTCTGGACCGGCAGTGAAATGATCGTCTGGGGAGGTCTCGGTCCAGACTACCTGAATACTGGCGGTAGGTACAATCCCAGCACGGACAGCTGGGTGGCGACTACCACAACCAACGCTACAGCGAGAGGTTTTCACACGGCAGTGTGGACGGGCAATGAGATGATTGTCTGGGGTGGAGGGAATAACGACAACGGCCTTTTGAACAGTGGCGGCAGATACAATCCGATTACGGACAGTTGGATACCTACTACTATCACCAACGCACCAGATGGCCGATACGGGCACACGGCGGTGTGGACTGGTAGCCAGATGATCGTGTGGGGCGGATGGGACGGCGGCAGCACGTTTTTTAACACCGGGGGCAGATATGATCCCAACACCGACAGTTGGTCGGCTACAAGCACGACTAACGTACCGGAGGCCCGAACTTATCACACGGCAGTCTGGACTGGAAGTGAGATGGACGTCTGGGGCGGCTATGGCAATGCATTGTTCAATACCGGCGGGAGATACAATCCGGTTATGAACAACTGGGTCGCCACTAGTACGACCAACGCGGCCGAAGCCCGAAGTGGTCACACGGCGATATGGACAGGGGGTGAAATGATTGTCTGGGGCGGAGCTACTGTCTCAGGTGATGTAAACACCGGCGGGATTTATAATCCGAACCTAAATGGTTGGGCAGTTACCAACACAGCCAATGCGCCTACTGGTCGAGTCGGTCACACGGTGGTGTGGACCGGCACTGAAATGATCGTCTGGGGCGGTAGCAATGAGAATTTTTTCGAGCTGAATACCGGCGGCAGATACAATCGCGGCACCAATAGTTGGACAGCTACCAGCACAGTCAACGCGCCTGAGGCCCGAGCCGGGCCCACGGCAGTGTGGACGGGCAGCGAAATGATTGTGTGGGGCGGCTCCGCCGGCCCCTTTGGTTTTGTCCAGTTCAATACCGGCGGGAGATACAATCCTAGCACGGACAGTTGGGTGAACACCGGAACCGACAACGCGCCACTAGGCAGAAGGGGTCACACCGCCGCCTGGACCGGCAGCGAAATGATTGTCTGGGGCGGAGACGGCGAAGAGGTCCTCGCGTTGGATACCGGCGGGAAATATGGCCCGGCAACTGATACTTGGACAGCCACCAGCACGACCGACGCACCTGGCGGCAGAGCTGTACACACGGCGGTGTGGACGGGCAGTGAAATGATCGTCTGGGGCGGTATCGATGAGGATTTCCTCCCTTTGGATACTGGCGGAAAATATAATCCCATATCGGATAGTTGGACCGCTACGACTACAGTTAATGCACCTGCGGCCCGATATCAGCACACGGCAGCATGGACCGACAGTGAAATGATTATCTGGGGCGGAAACGGGGGGAATTTCCTCTCCTTGAACACTGGCGGGAAGTATGACCCCGCGACCGATAGCTGGACAGCTACAAGCATCTCTAACGCACCTGATGCCCGATACGGTCACACCGCTGTCTGGACTGGTAGTAAAATGATAGTCTGGGGTGGGTTTGGGAATTTCGATCCGTTGAACACCGGCGGTACATACGATCCGGGCACGGATAGTTGGATGGCTATCAGCCTCACCAACGCCCCTGAGCCACGCGCGTCTCATACCGCAGTCTGGACTGACAGTGAAATGATCGTCTGGGGTGGCTACGACGGAAGGAACGTATTCGGTGACGGCGCGAGATACAATCCAAGCACAAATAGCTGGACAGCGACTAGCACTACCAACGCGCCCGAAGCCCGAAGTGGTCACACGGCAATCTGGACCGGCACTGAAATGATCGTCTGGGGTGTAACCGCCGATAGCACCGGCGGCCGATACGATCCCGCAACAGACCTTTGGACACCCACCAGCACCGCAAACGCACCTGGTGCCCGATCCAGTCACACCGCTGTCTGGACTGGCAGCGAAATGATTGTCTGG
>Ga0193729_1000210_pt1 | contig 29573 bp, 24 predicted proteins | sample U1c2metaG_FD_143036 | JGI IMG/M metagenome (GOLD analysis project Ga0193729, IMG submission 143036) | Soil microbial communities from a riparian zone of the East river system, Colorado, United States - U1c2 | ecosystem: Environmental > Terrestrial > Soil > Riparian zone | place: USA: East River...
CCTGCTTTTTCGGCACCGGCGATGACCCCTGGAAGAAATGAAATCAGTTTTGCGCGAAACGGCTGATGCAGATAATCAGCAAAAGCGCCGCGCAGCTTTTCGTAATCTTTTGAGGCGAAGGCAGCGGCTATCGCACAGGCGTTGGCGCAATTCGCAACCGCGGCGGCATGCGAAATTTTCGATGGCAGAAGCTTTCGCGCTAGCGAAGTTCGAATTTCAAGGTCTGGAACCAGTAAGACGAAATACAAGCGTGGGGAAACTTCGAAGCGTTGAAAGGTAGGGACGCCGCGCTGTCCCGAAAGTCTGCCAGTCGGATGGACTCGTCCCGTGGCGAGCTTTCGGAAGTCGGCGCCGCGCGCCGAACCTGGCACTACCGTAAACCCACCAAAAGCTGCCGGGGCAGCGTTATCAGGATGACCTTCCAAGTCAGCGCACAGTTGGAAAATCGTCAGTCGGTCGAGTGGATCGCCACTGAGCTGGTTGAGCGCATACAAAATGCCGAGGCGAATGGTTGCGCTGCTGCCAAGGCCGCGCGAACGCGGGATTTTTTCTACGATTGAAAAAGAAAACGGAAACGCGCGGCGACGTGCTTGTTTGAAAAACCGGCCGGCTGCCTGCGAGACAATTTGCGGATGGCGTTGTTCGCGCAATCGACCGCGAGTAACTGTTAGGCTGTTATAAATGCGCAGTGCGACACCGAGGCAATCGAAGCCAGGACCGAGATTCGAGGTGCTCGCCGGAACGCGAACGGTAACTTGCTGCATTCGGAGACGGAGTGTAGCGACACCCAGCTTCAGCGGCAACCGATCCGTTAGGCCATGCCGAATCGAAAGTATGCCCGTAGATATGGCTGACGAAAATGAGTCCTGCCTGGATTGATGCAAGCTTGTTTCGTGACTTCCAAGCCGAGGGAACGGACGCGCATCGGCTCTGCACAATGGAGGATGGCTGGGTGGAACGCTTCGGACACGACATTCTCATCTCGTTCAAGCGAGTCCTGGTTCGCGAGCGACTGATTCAGGAATTGAAGGAGTGGGCAAACGGCATCCCTTTCAAGGTTGAACGCATTTTCGCTCGATTCGCTCCTCGAAAAAGTGAACAACGCCAATCGCCTCGGCTCATATGTGGAAACCCGGCTGAAAATCTACAGACGATCGCTACCGAGCGACGTTTGAAATTTGGGATCGACTTCGGCGCGGGCTTCTCCGTGGGCCTGTTTCCAGATCAGAGAGAAAATCGCAGTTTTGTCCGTCAAATCGCGCCCAAGCGCCTGTTGAACTGTTTTGCCTACACTTGCTCCTTTTCTGTGAGCGCGGCTTACGTCGGAGCAACGACCCTCAACATCGACCTTTCCAAGAAATCTCTGACACGCGGACGCGAGAATTTTGTATTGAACAGCCTGCCAACAATGGGCCATCGCTTCATCGCCGACGATGTGATGGCGGTAGTACCGCGGTTAGCGGGCAAAGGCGAGAAATTTGACGTCATCATTCTCGATCCGCCAACTTTTTCACGTTCGCCCAGAGGAAAAACCTTTCACGTTGAAGACGACTTCGAAAAATTACTCGTTCATTCCCTCGAACTGACAGAACGAAACGGCCATGTTCTCGTCTCGACTAATTGCTCTACCTTGCGTGAGCATGCGTTGGAAGTGATGGCCCGCTACGGACTCAAGGCAGCGCGCCGCGCCGGCGCACTGCGCCGGTCGCCTCCACTGCCTGATTTCCCACCCGGCACAGGCGCAAGCTCGATTTGGCTGACCTTGCGTTGACAGTTCGATGCGCGCACGGCAGGATCAGAATCCGAATCATTAAACGAAATGGACCGATCAACTGCTGAAGTTGCTGCCGAATTTCCGGAACGCGGACTGCATTGGGTGAAAGAACAGGTCGAGACAGCTCTCAGCGAAACTGAGGATTACATTCGCGAAAAACCGGCGCAGTCACTTCTGTGCGCGTTTATGGCGGGCTACATTTTGAATCGGCTACCGCTGGGCCGAATTCTGGGCGGTCTCTTTCGATTGCTTATTGTGGCACTAAGGCCCGCTATTCTGATTTACGGCGCCGCTAAGCTGTATCAGGCGGCGCAGGAAGAAGAGTGATGCTGTAAGGCACTCGCCGAGGCGAGTGCCTGCCCTTAATTCGGCGTTCGCGCGGCGAACGCCGCGACATCAGCCCTCCAAGGTGAAACCAATTTTGAGCGTCACCTGCCAATGACCGAGTTTGCCGTTTTCGATGTATCCGCGCGTTTCGGTTACCTCAAACCAGCGCATGTTGCGAACGGTTTTCTCAGCGCGTGCCAGAGCATTCGTTATTGCGTCCTCAAATCCGGTCGGCGAGGAGCCAACGACCTCAATTTTTTTGTAAACATGATCAGACATGCACTCATTATTTCCTGAGAGCGTCGGGAAAAACAATAAAAAGGCGAGTCTCACGTAGCACGGACTTCTTGTCTGTGGGGCCGGCGGGCGGTCTCGCCTGCCGAGTCGCCACCAAATTTGCTTTACAAACACATTGTAATTTCGGCAGCCTCGCCCCGTGGAAAAATTGCTGACGATCTCGGTGTTACTCCTGGGTGCTTCTTGCTGTCTCCGCGCTCAAGACCAAGAGCGCAAGCTCGTCGATCGCCTGCTTAGGCCGGACATGACCCTGCAAAGCGGCGAGCAGAAGAAGAAATTCATCGCTGATGGCACATCAATAAACAAAAAGGCGAGGGTCGGTACCTTTTACGTCGAGAAAAAATCCAAGTCGAAGACGTTTTCGGGAACACGTGAACTCTCGACGCAGCAATTCAATTCCCGGCCTTTTCACGGTAGCCGCAGCGCATTTCAGAATTCATCGCAGCAATCAGTGGGAAATTCTCGACTTGCTTATCCCACTCAATCGGCCCGCGGACCCCGTGATGCCTCTCAATCCGACAAAAAGGTTGCTAGCCGCGCATACGCAGAGAACCGACCTTTTCTGGATCAGGGTAAAAGCCAAAAGTCGCTCAACCGGCAAAACGCACCGCTCACGATCGACCAGGTGCGCGAGTTGCTGAACAAAAACAAGTAGCGCGCGGGCCGGGCGCGCTATTGTTGATCATGCAACCGGATAAAGCTCTCGCGTTGCTAAAGCAAGGCGCCGCGCAACTCATCGACGAAAAAGAACTGCGCGAAAAACTCGCGCTTGGCCGGCCGTTGCGTGTGAAACTAGGTGTCGATCCAACCACCTCCGACATTCACCTTGGGCACACTATTGTTCTGCGAAAACTGCGGCAGTTTCAAGACCTGGGGCACCAGGCAATTCTGATCATCGGCGATTTCACAGGAATGATCGGTGACCCGAGTGGTCGATCTGTGACGCGGCCACAATTGACGCACGATGACGTGCAGGCGAATGCGGCGACTTACCGCGAGCAGGCTTTTAAGATTCTCGATCCGGAGCGAACAGAAACCGTTTGCAACGGCGACTGGTTTCGAGCCATGTCGTTTGAAGATGTTATTCGACTCAATAGCCGGGTGACTTTGCAGCAAATGTTGCAGCGCGAAGACTTCAAGACGCGGATCGATAACGAGCAATCGATTCGCGCTCACGAAATTCAATATCCAATCATGCAGGGCTGGGATTCGGTAATGGTAAAGGCCGATGTGGAACTTGGAGGAACGGACCAGCTCTTCAACATCCTAATCGGGCGCGATTTCCAAAAAGAGGAAGGGTTGCCGCAGCAGGTCGTTTTTTTGCTCCCGATTCTCGAGGGGTTGGATGGCTCCAGGAAAATGAGTAAGAGCCTCGGTAACTTTGTCGGGATTAACGAACCGGCCTCTGAGATGTTCGGGAAACTGATGAGCATCTCGGACGATTTGATGACGCGATATTATGACTTGCTCCTAGGACGCAGTCCGCCGGCTGACGTGCATCCGCTCGAAGCCAAGAAGCAGCTCGCGTTCGAGATTGTTCAGACGTACCACGCGCCTGCTGCTGCTCAAAAAACGCTTGATGAGTGGAATACCCGCTTTAGCAAGCGCGATTTGGAACACGCCGATCTGCCTGCGTTCTCAGCGATTTCAGGGGCGGGTCTACCAGCCGTGGCGCTGGTTTCGAAGGTTTATCGGGAAGTATTCAATCTGGAAAAGTCGCATAGCGAAATCTCGCGACTGATTAAACAGGGAAGCGTAGAAATCGACGGAGCGAAAATTCGCGACCCAAAGGCCGCAGTTACCCTTGAGCCAGGTCAGACTCTTCGCCTCGATAGAAAACACGCGGTGCGGGTGCGCTGATCGAGCGCGCACGCAACGCGGCGCGAACGCCACTCCGCTGTTTCAGATTCTGGTTTTGTCAGGCGGTAGCCGTTTGGAACATCGGCAGAACGCGCGCATGATCCAGGTAACTGGCAGCGATGCCTTCAAAATGCGCACGGATACTGCGCAATTCGGCGGTGACAAAATTGTCGACAAAATGCAAGCGCCGATCCAGCCAGGCAAACAGCTTATTCTTGATGTCGTAGTGAACCGCTAGCGTGACTTCGGTGCAATTTGGCCGAATCTCGGCGAAATCGACGATCCCCATCAGCGCAATATTTCCGCCGACGGACTCGAACGCGTATTGATCAGGTGAGTCGCTCTCAACCGACAGGAGGACTGTATGGGCTTCAAAGCCCAGCGGGCCTCGGAAGCTGAAATCGACCGTCTTGGACGAAGTCACAGTTGCCCGTGTGACCATCAGAAACTGCCGCCGATACGACTGAATGCTGGCAAGACGTGCTTTGCACTCTGCCACCGATTGACTCATGTGTAAGGTTTTTTGTAAGAGCATAAAAATAAGCGCTTTTTTTGGGATAAAGTCAGCAACTGAGATGCCAATCTCATTTCCCGGTAAGAGCGCACACAGAATCCCAAGAAAAGTGTTCGTTTTTTTTACAACTCTGTATCGACGCGACACGCTATCAGTCGATCGTCGAATCCAGCATAAGTCGCCAGTCAGCGGGCAATTCCGTAAGGTTTTGCCCTAGTCCGTCAAGCACTGGAACATCAAGAATTTTTCTGAGAATATCGGCATTGGTCAGAGCGGCGATGTCGCCGGTATCTTGCGCGTTGTTCAATACGAGCCCCACACAACGGAGTCCGTGCCCCACGACGCTTTGGACAGTGAGGGCCGCGTGATTGAGACAACCGAGCCGATTGTATGCGACCGCCAGGACTGGCAGCTTCATCGCCACAGCTAGATCACTAATGAAGTAATCAGGACGAATCGGCACCATCCAGCCACCTGCCCCTTCCACGATGACGTGTTCAACCCGGTTCTGAAGAGCATGAAAAGCGGCGAGCATATTTCCGATATGGATATTCGTTTTCTCAACCAGGCTGCCCACGATAGGCGCCGCAGGCGTTTTCAACCAAACCGGATTGATATCTTCGATTGTCAGACCGTCACAACCAGCGGCTAGGAGAAGCTCTGCATCTCGACGGTCTCCGCAGCAGATCGGTTTCATTCCCGCGCAGGACGCGCCCGATGCGCGCAATAGCTGCAAAAGCCGGGTGGCAGTATACGTCTTGCCTACACCTGTGTCCGTCCCGGTGATGAAAAGACTCACGCAACCTGTTTTACGCGTTCCGATCTGCGTGCCGCGCGACTAGCGCTGATGCTTTGCACCATTGACCGGAAGATCTTCGCACCATCGATGCTGCCAAGTCGCGCATCCGACGCGCGATCAGGGTGAGGCATGAGTCCGAACACGTTTCGCTCGCGATTGCAGATGCCTGCGATGTTTTCGATTGACCCGTTTGGATTTGCTTCCGGCACAATGCAACCTTTGCTCTCAGCGTAACGCAAAATCACTTGTCGATTTACATTCAGCTCGCGCAATGTCGCTGCGTCCGCGAAAAAACAGCCTTCGCCGTGCGCTATCGGCAGTCGGAGAAGTGTCCCCTTTGGGCAACCGTGAGTGAATGGTGAGTCATCCACTTCCACGCGGGTATTGATCATCTCACACACGAAACGTAGCGAACGATTGCGAACCAGCGCACCCGGCAATAGACCGGCTTCGCACAAAACTTGAAATCCGTTACACGTCCCGAGGACGAGTTTCCCGGCGCGCGCATCGCTAATCACGGCCTTCATGATTGGCGAAAAACGCGCAATGGCGCCGCAACGCAGGTAATCGCCGTACGCAAAGCCACCCGGCAGCACAATTGCGTCAAAATCGTCCAGCGAGGTCTCCTTGTGCCAAACGTATTCGGCGCGCAATCCGTCCAGTCCATTAATTGCCGCAACGCAATCCTGATCGCAATTTGAACCGGGGAACTGAATAACCGCGAATCTCATCATCAATTCAGTGCGCGGCGGCGCGCTGCTCCGCGTGATAATCATTGACGACCAGGCAAGCGTGAATAACGCCCGGAATCCAGCCCAGCAACGTCAAAATGAGGCTGAGAAAGAAACTGGCGATGCGACCCGTCAACAGCACGGCAAGCGGTGGCAACACAACGCAGAAAAAATAGCGCAGCGCTTTCATTTTCCTTTCCTCGTCTTTGGTTTGCGCAGCTGAGCGTTGGGCGTCTTCCTCTGCTCTTTGTCCTCCGCTTTTTTCAACTGGTAGTCTTCAATCACTGGATTCGAAAGCAAATCGCGACAGAGACTGCGCAATCGCGTTTCAAGATCACCATTTTGGCCGTCGATATCTATCTCCATGTATTTCCCAATTCTAACGCTGCGGACTTCCGGCATGCCCAGGTGCCGCATGGCATCACGCACTGCATTACCCTGAGGATCAAGCACCGCAGCCTTCGGCATCACGATGACCTTTGCTTTCACTCCTTCACCATATTTGCCTGCGTCGTGCGAACAAGCGCATTTCAAAGATGAGACTACTTCAAAATAACGACGTCCAACGCTCCTTCGCGGCGAAGCACGTTGACACCGACGTCCCCTTTGTCGTGTCTGGTAAGCAAAAGATCGGCGCGCCCGTCTGCTACCTTCAATCCGCGGATCGTCACCTGCTGCAGGAAACGCGGTAAGATCGGCTTCGAGAACGTCAGTCTTCGCTCCGAAGCCGAAACGCTCAGGCCCAGGCAAGCTTCGAGCAAAAGAAACACAGCGGCGGACGCCCATGATTGTGGAGCACAAGCTACAGGATACAATGTCGGTGCTTCACCGGGGCGTCTGGGGAAACCGCAAAACAGTTCGGGGAGACGGTGCAGATCAAAGAACAGGCTCGCATCGAGCAGACCGGCGAGGACCGCCGTTGCCGATTCTTTCAGATCGTAGCGCGCGAACCCTGCGGCGATTAACGAGTTGTCATGTGGCCAGACCGATCCGTTGTGATACGACATCGGATTGTAACGCGCCTCGCTGGTAGCGACTGTGCGAATTCCCCAGCCGGAGAAGGACGTTTCATGTGTCAGCGTCCCAGCAACGCGACGCGCATGCCCTGCGGATGCGATTCCGGCGTAAAGGCAATGACCCGCGTTTGACGTTCGTACCCTGCAGGGTTGCTTCCTGCCATCGAGCGCAAGGGCGTATGTGGAAAGTTCATCACACCAGAAACTCTCTTCGAATCGTCGGAGCAGGGTTTTGGCTTGCTTCGATAAGTCACGCGCCCGTGCATCATCGCCGAAGAGCTCAGCCAATTCGGCCGCCGCCAGCTTCGCAGCGTAAACGTAGCCTTGCACTTCGCACAGCGCGATCGGTCCTTCGGCAGACGTGCCGTCAGCGTGGAAAACTGCGTCGTGAGAGTCCTTCCAGCCTTGATTGATAAGACCAAGTTTCGATCTGCGAGTATATTCCACAAAGCCGTCGGTATCGATATCGCCATAATGATCAATCCATGAAAGCGCCCGCTCCACGTTCGGCCAAATTGACTCGGCAAATGCGCGGTCACCGGTGCGCCTGTAGTACGCGCCGGCAAGCATGATGAAAAGTGGCGTTGCGTCGATAGTCCCGTAATAACGCTTGAACGGAATCTCGCCCAGGACGGCCATCTCACCCGCGCGTGTCTCGTGAAGGATCTTGCCTGGTTGAGCGTCTTGCTCGGGATTCTCCGTGTCCGCTTGTGTAGCAGCCAGATACGCAAGCACGCCGCGCGCAAGACTGGGATCAAACCACATGCACTGGAGCGCGGTAATAATTCCGTCTCGCCCAAATTCCGTGCTAAACCAGGGAACACCAGCGTAAGGATACGACCCATACGGAGTTTCGGTCCGCATCATCTCAAGATCGGCGAACGAGCGATTTAGCCAGTCGTTGAATTGCTCGTTTGAGGTAAAAATCACAGGCTGCCGGGCATGCGTCGATTCCGCCGCGCTCGCCGCCTCCTGGACGACCTCTTCATAACAAGGCCTGATCTGTGCTCGTGAGTCAGCATCCACTTCGCATGCGATTACCCATCGATAACTGGCGTCCTCGCCAGGCTCGAGCCGAATTTGATAGTTGGCCGCAGATTCGCTTAACCGACTGGGTGGCGGATCGAAAACGATTCGCGTTCGACGAGGTCGTCGATCCAATCCCTCGTACGCGAGCACGACCATACCCTGCCCAATTTCTGTCTCTAACCGGCGGCCGCGGCGCTCCCGCGTCATGCCTCGCAGTTCGAAAATATCAGCGAAATCGGCATCAAATTCGAGCGAGAAAGAAAAATCCATTGCCACGCGTCCATAGTTATGGATTCGGAGCCGCTCCTGACATGTCCTTTTCCACAAAATCTTCGTACGATAGATGTGCACAATTCCGCGGGGAACCACTGTTTCGCCGTTGCGAGAGACATCCGGGTTTGTTGCATCCACGGCCAGAACAGCATTGTCTTCTCTGACCGTGGAACTGAGCAATAACGGGCGGTCTTTGCCCAGCTTCAACGTCAGGCGGGACAAGAATCGAGTATCCTGATAGTACATCCCGAGTTCCCCGGTACCGAACGTGTCGATATCACCGAATCGATCAAAAACACCGAAGGTGTCCCCCTGCTTAAGGACCCGGGTCCGAACGTCAATGCGAGATGAGGATGAGCGAATGTAAAACGCGTCCCGGACGCGGATAACTTCCTTGGCCATTACACGAGCACCTCCAATACGTTGTCCTGCCTCTTGGTTGATTAGTCGCTTATAAACCCGCACGTAACCACTAGCTCACGAGCAATAATTGTCGGTTGCCTTTAGACTTCACGAACAACGTCGATCGGCTTTTTATCTTCACGCAACCCAATGAAAACCGGCGCACGGAGTTTCCCGTCGCGGGTCCACTCGGCGAATTTGATTTCACAAACGAAAACCGGATTTACCCAATGCATTTTGCGCATCATCGAAGGCGTGATGTCTTGAATCCATTGCCCATTTTGCTTTGATGGTAGATCGACGAAAGGGCAATCGTCGCGCGTTTCTTTCTGAAATTTCTTGTACAACATCGACAACAATTTCACAGTGAAGCCAGTGCCAACCTTGCCGGCAAAAACGAGCTTTTTATTCTCATAGTAACCAACGAGGATCGCGCCGAGATATTTGCGAGACCCCTGCGGCGGGGTGTATCCGCCGATAACAAATTCCTGTTCGTTGACACATTTGAGCTTGATCCATGCGCCGCTTCTGCGCCCGGGTTCGTAAACAGAGTTGCGTTGTTTGCCGATAATCCCTTCCAAGCCGCGACGCTTTACTTCTTCGAGAAGTCGTTTGGCGTCGCCGCCAATCGCACCGGAGTAACGAATCGGATCACGTGCGTCAGCGCAGAGTTTTTCCAGAACGTTTTTGCGCGCCTCCAATGTCAATGACACCAGACTCTTTCCATTAAGCTGGAGCAGATCGAATGCGTAAAAATAAACTGGTGTCTTTCGCCCCTCCATCTCGCGCGCTTGCAAAAGTTGAAACGAAGAACGGCCCTCCTCGTCCAGCGCAACTACTTCGCCATCGATTACGCATTCGCGCGCCGGCAAAGTTTTTATCGCTTCGACGATCTCGGGGAATCGCTCAGTCAATTCGTTTTCATTTCGCGACAGCAGTGAAACTTTTTCGTCCCTTTTGACTCCGATCAGGCGGATCCCGTCGAATTTGAGTTCGTAAATCCAATCGCCAGTTGCTGGTGGTTGCCTAACCAGCTTCGCTTTCATCGGCTCGATGAAACGAGCTTTTGCCGAGGGCAAATCTGGGAGGGACGCTATTTTAGGGCGACCTTTTCGGTCGCGCCGCTTTGCGGCTGGCAGACGATGCGCCTGTCCAACAACCGTATCTTTCGCCTTTTTTTTTACGGCGGCACGGACGCGCGCTTTGAATTGTGATGTACGGCTCTCGTCCGCTTCGCGACCGGATTCCCACTCGGCATCGCGAGCTTCTGCGATTTGCTCCATGGTGCGTCCAGTTTTGACTGAACGGTCTTCCATTTTTTTCGATATCGGTTTCGCGTCATCTCCCGTTTTCAGGATCAGCCACTGATTTTTTTCATCATCACGACCGCGAATTCGCACAAGTGTCCATTCGCCTTTTGCTTTGTCGCCTTCGAGAACGAGATGAAGCTTGCCTTCCTTAAGCGATTTCACCGGTTGTTCGCCGTAAACGCGGTAATTCCCGCGGTCCCACACCATCACCGTGCCTCCGCCATATTGCCCCTCCGGGATAATTCCTTCGAAGTCGGCGTATTCGATGGGATGATCTTCCACTTCCACTGCAAGATGTTTTTCACCTCGTTTCCAGGGAACCCCTTTGGGCAGTGCCCATGATTTTAGCACGCCCTCCATCTCCAAGCGGAAGTCATAGTGCAAGCGGCGCGCAGCGTGCTTTTGAATGACGAAACGCGACGCGCCTTTGATTTTCGCTGGCAGCGGCTTGCCTCCAGCAGGCTCAGCTGTCTTCTTGAAGTCGCGTTTCCGCTTGTATTCGACCAGTCCCATTGCAGGGCAACTTAACTGCGGATCGGCCGTGTGCACGCGACGCTGCGGAAGCGCTTGTATAAGACGCCTATGACTACGTCCGGCCTTCGCCGCGGCGAACGCCGCTACAACGGCCTAGAGCTCACTCGGCAGCGCCTCGCCAACGAGATAGCGGACAAAACGGCGGATGACGATATTCTCGCCCAGCTCGGAAATCTTGGCGTTGAGCAAATCCTTGATGGTCACATCAGGATTCTTGATGAAACCTTGTTCGAGCAAGCAAACGGTGCTGTAGAATTTGTCGAGTTTTCCTTCGACAATTTTGTCAGCAATGTTCGCTGGTTTGCCTTTGACCTGCGCTTTGTAAATTTCGCGCTCAGCTTCGATGAGATTGCCTGGCACATCTGCGCGGCTGACGTAGAGCGGGTGGGCTGCCGCAATATGCAGTGTGATATCCTTCACGAACTCGCGAAAGTTCTCGTTCCTCGCCACGAAGTCGGTCTCACAATTCACTTCCACGAGCACGCCAACCTTCCCTTGCAGGTGAATATAAGAGGCCACGACGCCTTCTTTCGTTGCACGCGAAGTTTTCTTTCCCGCGCTGGCAATTCCTTTGGTCCGCAAAATCGTCTCCGCTTTCTCCAGATCGCCGCCACTCTCCACAAGAGCGCGCTTGCAATCCATGAAACCTGCGTTGGTTTTCTCGCGGAGCTGTTTAACTAGTTGGGGATCGATCTCAGCTGTTGTCTTCATTAAGTGATTAGAGCGTTAAAAGAAAATCCAGCCCAGGTTTACTATCAACCATCGGCTATTGGTTATCGGCTGACTACGCTGAAACGCCAGCCATTTCGACTTGCTCGCGGATGCGCGCTTCGTTGCTTGCAGAGACGATGGCATCCACGAGCTTCTGCAGAATTACGCGAATCGCGCGGATCGCGTCATCGTTGCCAGCGATCGGGTAATCGATGATGTCCGGGTCCGCATTTGTATCCACGATGGCAACCACTGGAATCCCAAGGCGCCGCGCTTCGTTCACGGCGTTTTGTTCACGGATCGTATCGATCACGACAAGGACGTCGGGCAATTGAGACATCTCGATTATGCCCTCGAGATTGCGCCGAAGCTTTGCCGCCTCACGATTAAGAGCAGCCAGTTCCTGCTTGCCCATCTTCTTGTATTCGGGTGATTTCTCGATCTCTTCGATGTATCTCAGTCGCCCGATGCTCTTGCGAATGGTCGCGAGGTTGGTCAATGTGCCGCCCAGCCAACGCTGATTGACGTAAAACTGACCGCAAGCCAGCGCAGCTTCCTTTATCGCTTCCTGCGCCTGTTTCTTGCAACCAACGAATAAAATTCTGCCTCCACGGCGTGTGACTTCCTGGAGAAATTCCGTGGCCCGCCTAAGCTGAAGCACAGTTTCATCCAAATTAATGATGTAAATCTGATTACGCTGCTCGAAGATGAACGCCTTCATCTTCGGATTCCACCGCTTCGTCTGATGCCCAAAATGGACACCAGCTTCCAAAAGCTCAGGTACTAATTCTGTCGTATCTGCCATAGGAGAAAATCCGCGAGAGGGGAACTCCAGAGCGGGACGATGAAGATGCTACAGCACGCGTCGATGTGCAACCTGAAATTCAGCGCTATTACTGCCCTCATTAAGTGCTCTGTTGGGACTCGTGGTCAAGGACTTTGGATGTCTGTCTGCCGCGCCCTGAGACCCAAGACGCGATCGGGTTCGAGATTGACCCGATGGCCGTGTCCTCCTTCCCAGAAAGATGTGGATCAGTAGCAAGATCGGCAATGCCAAGCCGACAGCGAGATGAATCCAACTCGTCCACGCACGCAGTCTTTCGCCGCCGGCGTAATAGAGGCCGTAGCCGGTGATGGTCAAACGGCGACGAGAATCGCCATCGCGGCCGCGCCATGGATCTTTATCGCCCAGGTTTTCGCGCTTGTCTCAAAATCGCCCGGCGACACAGCTAGATAATTCCAATATGTCCATACCACGCCGCTCAAAAAGAGCAGTGCTACCACGGCGTAGAGAAAATATCTCTGCAAGTGCTTCAATCGAATCAAGTCTCGTCGTGGGTGTCGCATGGCGAGTGAAACAACCAGGATGGCGTACCATTGCGCCGGAGCAACAGTGCGTCTGCACGATATTGCGCCAGCAAGCCCGCGGCTCTTTCTCGCAACGCAAAGACAATTTTCGTCATCGCATCCGCTACCATGCATTCCGCAGCCGCAACGCTCACGCTGATTAGTTCGCAGGCAGATTGACTGTTGCGCCCGTCAAGTATTGGGCCGACATACTTGCCGCGATATTTTCGGCGCTTGAAATAGATTCCCGAGGTCGCCATGGCGCGCTCGCGCAGCCGCACCGCCCCGGCAATGCGTGTCGGCTCGGCGGGATGGCGCACATAAACAAGTTCCGAAGGCGATCCAAACGTTCGCAAATCACCGCCAGCATTTACGATTCCAGCCGTGACGGCATTATTTTTCAAGGCTCCAACAGCACGATCAACCGCAAAGCCCTTGGCAATGCCTCCCAGATCAACGATCATGCGGCGGCGGAATCGAATGTTGTATTCATCGTCGAGAACGATGTCGCGCCAGCTGCCGCCACTGCAAAGCCGCGTGTCAGCTCTCGGAAGATAATCCCATTTCACGAGTTGCCGAGCCATCGTGATGTCGAAAACGCCATCGCTTTTACGCGAAAATTCCTGCGCGGACTTCAAAACGCGCCATGTCCAGGGATGAATTTTGACCGGCCGATGCGAAGCGTGGCGATTCATTCGCGCGACATCGCTGTTAGGATCATGAAAACTCATTAGCCGGTGCACATTTTTGATCGCGGTGAAGGCGCAATCGATATCGTGAGGCGATCCCTGGCACGCAATCTCGACAAGCGTGCCGAGTAACGGGCGGCAGCGACGAATTTCAATGCTTGAGTGCGATCTCATAAAATGCCAGAAGGCGTTTCACACCGTCAGTGATATGCCGGCAACTCAAAGTTGCTCCACTGATGTTCTTGATGTCGCTATCGAGTTTGAGCGTCGATTTGCTGGTCTTACCAACAAATTGGGCACGCCATTTTTGATCTCGAATCTGGCCGCCATAAGTCTCGCGATAATCCATGATTTCAATCTGCTTGACCGAACCATCAGCATTGATTCCGGCCGCGTAAGTGATGAATTCGTGTTTGCCGACGACTTCATCGACGATGAACCAGCCACCACCGCTGACGCGCCAGACCTGCTGCTCGTCGTGCAGGAAGCGCACGCCGCTCGCCTGCTCAATCGCCTTGCGTTGAACAGCCGTCAGCTTAACTGGCGCGGCGGTCAACGATTTGCCGGGAAAAATCGCCTTCTGTGCCTGCTCGACAGTTAGATATTGAACGGCAAATGTCGCGGGGGCGATTAACGCCGAGACTGGCAGTGCGATGAGAACGAACTCCGATTTCATCGCCTAGAAATTAAATCCCACTCTCAGCCGCACGTAATATTTTTCGTGCTCATCGCCAAAAATGTAGCCGTCGTGCGCGGCAAATTCCTTGTTGTCTTGACTGAATGCCTGCCCGACGGGGAGTTGATGAAGGAATCCGAGGGTGGCCCACCAGCGTTCACCACCATAATGAATTGTCGGCCCGATAAAGTAGGCCGAATGCTCGTGCACGGTAGCATCGGCAAATTCGTGATGGTTCCAAAATTCCAAACCTGCTGACCAATTGCGCACGAAGCGGTAAGAGAGTCCGGTGAACCACTCGAACATCCCGTCGCGCTCGTAGCCCCCGCCGTCTACCTTTTCAAATTCTAACTCATAATTGACGTTAAGCGCCCAAACCAGGCGGTCTTCCAGCCAATTCTTTTGGAGCAAGATTTTCCATTCCAGCTCCGTTTCCTGATCGCCAACGGCTGGCTCGAAATAGAGCGCGAGGCCAATTGGGTCCTTGTAAGGACTCAATAAGCGGTAAATCGCCTCGAACGAGACCGATTCAAAATGATAACTGTCGAACGGCGTAGCGGGATTGTGTCCGGCGTGAACGTCTTCCCCGCCCGTTTCGTAAACCCTAGGAAGACGGTGACCCGGGCGATTGGGGTCTTCCGCAGGAAAGTCGTCGTTTGCGTTAACGTAATGATGATTGAGGTAAAGCGCGATCTGAAAATTATCCGTGAGGCCGTACTCAAGTTCTTCGCGGAAATCGAGCACGCTATAGGTGCCATGTTCCTTTTCCCAACGCGACGTCACCCATTGTTCAAACTCCCATCGGCCCTTCGGCAACAAATCGGTCGTGTAAGTCCATGCGAAGATGGCTTCATCGGCACGCGCGATGGAAAAGGAAAACAACAATATAACCGCAAGAGCCAATCTGAATTTCATGGCTCCGATTTCTAACATCGCGCGATGAAACGCGCTGCCGGACGGTTGCCAATTTTTGACGCTGGATTGCAGCGCAATTCAGGGCGTACCGTAGCAACCCGGCGCTAACTGGAATTTCGCTAGTCTTTCTCGGCGTATCTCGCCAGAATCCAGCAAAGATCGGAAAGGCGATTCAAGTAGCGCAATATCTCGACGTCAAAATCCGATTCGTTAATGCTAACCTCAGCGATGTGCCGCTCGGCGCGCCGGCAGGTTGCGCGAGCAAAATCGAGAGCAGCAGACACCGGTGTTGCGCCGGGAATCACCCAATCCTTCGGATAAAGCGATTCGTCTTTCTCGAGATCGACAATCAACGCAGTGACCCGGTCGACCATCGCTGACGTGGTGAGTTGAAAGCCATCTTTGACGTAACGCTCCCGATCACTTGGCGCCGTTGCCAGTTCTCCCATGACAACGATTAAATCTTTTTGTACGGCGAAGATTTCGTCTGAAACGAATTTGTCGGTCGAAACGGACCTGGCTAAGCCAAGGGCTGCAGTCAGCTCATCGACACAGCCATAGGCATCGACGCGTGGATCGCTTTTCGACACGCGGTGGCCGTACATCAGAGACGTTTCGCCTTTATCGCCCGTTTTGGTGACGATCGACATGGCGATTTTAGGTGGATCTTACCCGATGGCCGGCTGCGGCTCGGCTTCTTCCATCACCGGTGCGCCAATTGGCTCACCTTTTTCTACCAACTTGATCTCGCGGTGCTCAGGGAAACCAGTGCCGGCGGGGATCAAGTGACCCATGATCACGTTTTCCTTGAAGCCGCGCAGCCTATCCACCTTACCCAGTGTAGCCGCTTCCGTAAGAACACGAGTCGTATCTTGGAACGAAGCAGCAGAGATAAAGCTGTCCGTCTCGAGTGAAGCCTTCGTGATACCGAGTAAGACGGGAACGGCTTCGGCCGGCTTGCCACCCTTCTCGACGACCTTCTTGTTTTCCTCCTCGAAGTCGAGCTTGTCGACCTGATCGCCCCAGAGCAACGATGTATCGCCAGGATCCGTAATCTTCACTTTTCGCAACATTTGGCGCACGATGATTTCGATGTGCTTGTCGTTAATCTCCACACCCTGCAACCGATATACCTCTTGCACTTCATTGACGAGGTGCTCTTGCAAATCCTGCGGTCCGCAGACCTCGAGGATTTCATGGGGAACGACGGGGCCCTCCGTAAGTTGCTGACCCTTCTTTACGAAATCGCCCTTGAACACGATAATGTGTTTGGTAAGTGGGATCAGGTGTTCTTCCTCGGCTCCGGTGTCGGGATCCTTCAAAATCAAGCGTCGTTTTCCGCGGACGGTGCCGCCCATCTCAACAACACCGTCGATCTTGGCAATCTCCGCCGCATCTTTTGGCCGGCGCGCTTCGAATAATTCGGCCACCCGCGGCAAACCTCCAGTAATATCTTTGGTCTTTGCTACCTTCCGGGGCGTCTTGGCCAGCAGCGCGCCACCACGCACCTTTTGGCCTTCTTCCACGATCACGTGCGCGCCAGCCGGAATGGAGTAACTCGCGAGCACTTCCTTCTTGTCATCCACGATAACAATTTGTGGATGCAAATCCTCCTTGTGCTCAATGATAACGGTCCCCATCAGGCCAGTCGCCTCATCGACGTCGCGTTTGATCGTGACACCGGCGATCATATCGCGGAATTCGATCTTGCCACCTTTGTCGGTGAGAATAGGCACATTGTATGGGTCCCATTGAACGAAGGTTTCGCCCTTCTTAACCGCGCCTCCGTCACCTTTGGAGATCATTGATCCGATTACCACGTTGTAACGCTCAAGTTCGCGGCCTTCTTCGTTGTGCACACTGATCGAACCGTTCTTGTTCAAAGCGATCCAACTGCCGTCGAGCGCCTGGACCGTCCGCAGGTCGTTAAAGCGCACGGTGCCGTCGTTTTTGGCCTTGATGATTGGTTGCTTGAAGGTCTGGCTGGCGGTGCCGCCGATGTGGAATGTGCGCATCGTTAATTGCGTTCCCGGCTCGCCAATCGATTGGGCTGCAATAATCCCTACTGCTTCGCCAAGCTTGACGAATTGGCCCGTAGCCAGATTGCGCCCATAACACATTGCGCAAACGCCCCGGCCGCACTCACAGGTAAGAACCGAACGAATCTTCAAGCTCTCAACGCCGACTCGCTGAAGGTCCGCAGCGATCTTTTCATCAATCAACTGATTCGCTTTGACGATCTTCTTCTTTTTGTCCACCGGGTCAGCGATCGTTTCGCAGCTTACGCGTCCGATAATGCGCTGACCAAGATCGACTACTTCTTCGTCGCCCTCATAAATTGAGCGCACTACGATGCCGTTTACAGTGCCGCAGTCCTGTTCGTTGATGATGACGTCCTGTGCAGCGTCGACCAGTTTGCGCGTTAGATACCCGGAGTCAGCCGTCTTTAAGGCGGTGTCAGCGAGACCCTTGCGAGCACCGTGAGTGGAAATGAAATACTCGAGCACGCTCAGCCCTTCGCGGAAGTTCGATGTGATCGGTCGCTCGATGATTTCGCCTGATGGTTTCGCCATCAAACCGCGCATACCTGCAAGCTGACGGACCTGCTGGCGGTTGCCACGTGCACCGGAATCGACCATCAAGAAAACAGGATTCAACTCCTTGCGGCCGTCATTGTGTTCCAGAGTGCGGAACATGGCGCTGGAAATTTCGTCACCGGCGTGCGTCCAGATATCGATAATCTTATTGTAGCGCTCGCCATCGGTGATGATGCCCTTGCGATATTGCTGATCAACCTGTCGAATCTGCTTATAGGCGTTTTCCAGTTCGGTCTCTTTCTCTTTCGGAATGATCATGTCCGAAATCCCAATGGAGATGCCAGCTTTGGTGGCCTCGGCAAAACCGAGCTCTTTTAGTTTATCCAGCGTCGTGACGGTTTCTGCAGGTCCTGCAATTTGATAACAGCGCCAGATGATGTCGCTAAGTTGCTTCTTGCCGGCCGGCCGGTTGAAAAATCCAAGCTGCTTGGGCCAAATCTCGTTAAAAACGACACGACCCGAAGTGGTTTCAATCGTTTTGGCTTCAGCATTTCCGAAGATTGTTTGCTTGCCGAAATCTGGGTTCTTAATCCTGATACGGTCATGTGCGCGAATGCTTCCTTCTGCCATCGCGAATTCTACCTCGGCCGCATCGGCGAAAAGCGGAAGCCGCTGGCCATCTTTGACGGCACCGCGAGGGTTTTGGGTAAGGTAGTAACAGCCGAGGGTGATATCCTGGGAAGGCGTCGTGATGGGCTTGCCACTGGATGGGGAAAAAATGTTATTCGGCGCGAGCATCAGCATGCGCGCTTCCATCTGGGCCTCGACCGAGAGCGGCACATGCACTGCCATCTGGTCCCCGTCAAAGTCCGCATTGTAAGCTGTGCAAACCAAGGGGTGAATGCGAATGGCTTCGCCCTCGATCAACTGCGGTTCGAAAGCCTGAATGGACAATCGATGTAAAGTGGGCGCGCGATTGAGCAGCACCGGATGACCTTTGGTCACTTCATCGAGAATGTCCCATACCTCCGGCGTCTGACGCTCGATCATCTTTTTCGCGCTGCGCACCGTGTGCACGTAGCCCAAGTCTTTCAGCCGGCGGATAATGAACGGCTCGAAAAGCACAAGCGCCATCTTCTTCGGCAATCCGCACTGATGCAGCTTGAGCTCGGGGCCGATCACAATTACGGAGCGACCTGAGTAATCGACGCGTTTGCCAAGCAGATTTTGACGGAAACGTCCACCCTTGCCCTTGAGCATGTCGCTCAGGGACTTCAGAGGCCGATTTCCGGCGCCGGTTACAGCGCGACCGTGTCTGCCATTGTCGAACAAAGCGTCCACCGCTTCCTGCAACATCCGCTTTTCATTTCGAATGATGACGTCCGGCGTTTTAAGCATGAGCAGGTTTTTCAGCCGGTTATTACGATTAATAACCCGGCGATAAAGATCGTTCAGATCTGAGGTGGCGAAACGTCCGCCCTCGAGGGGAACCAGAGGCCGCAGATCCGGCGGAATAACCGGCAATACATCCAGAATCATCCATTCCGGACGCGCATGCGAATTTTGGAAGCCCTGGATGAGCTTGAGACGCTTCGCGAGTTTCTTGCGAATCTGTTTGCTCTTGGTGGCGCCCATTGCCTTCTCAAGCTCTTTGTTGAGCTTGTTGAGATCGATCTCGGCCAGAAGTTTTCTGATCGCTTCCGCGCCCATGCCCGCAACGAAATCTTCGCCGTACTGCTCCTGTGCCTCGCGGTATTCGACTTCGTTAAGCAGTTGTGTTTTCTGTAACGGCGTCTTGCCGGGATCGATGACGATGTAATCCTCGTAATAGATGACTCGTTCGAGCTGCCGGGCGCTCATATCCAGCATCAGCCCGATGCGCGAGGGCATGCATTTGTAAAACCAGATGTGCGAGACGGGTACGGCCAATTCGATATGACCCATCCGTTCACGACGGACGCGAGCCAAAGTAACTTCTACACCGCACCGGTCGCAGATGACGCCCTTATGCTTGATACGCTTGTATTTTCCGCATGAGCACTCCCAGTCGCGCGTGGGACCAAAAATGCGTTCGCAGAAAAGGCCTCCCTTTTCCGGTTTGAAGGTCCGATAATTGATTGTCTCAGGATTTTTGACTTCGCCTTTACTCCACGAGCGCATCGTGTCACTCGACGCGACGCCAATCGCGACTTGATCAAAACCCACGGGGCGCTCTTCGCCCACTAACTCACGCCAGGAATGTTCGTTCATGTTTTTTCCAACTAATTTACAATTAAAAAATTATGCGACGCTCTCCAGAAACGTAGGCGGTTGGCCGCCGACCTTCACGTCGAGGCCCAGGCTCTGCATTTCTTTGATCAGAACGTTGAAAGATTCAGGTGTACCCGCTTCAAGCGAGTTATCACCCTTGACGATCGACTCATAAATCCGGGTTCGCCCCTGCACGTCATCGGATTTAACGGTGAGCAGTTCCTGCAAAGTATAGGCGGCTCCGTAAGCTTCCAGCGCCCACACTTCCATTTCACCAAACCGCTGGCCACCGTATTGCGCCTTCCCGCCGAGCGGCTGTTGAGTGACGAGCGAGTACGGTCCTACCGCGCGAGCGTGAATCTTGTCCGCCACCAAGTGGCCGAGCTTCATCATATAGATGTAGCCAACCACCACTTCCTGATCGAAAGGATCGCCGGTGCGTCCGTCGAAAAGCTTTGCCTTGCCGCTTTCCTGCACCCAGGTGAATCCCTCCTTCTTCCGGGCGTCATGCAAATATTCGCGAATCTGTTTTTCCTTGATTCCATCAAACACCGGAGTCGCGACCTTGAATCCGAGTGCCTTCGCGGCAACGCCCAGGTGTGTTTCGAGAACTTGTCCCACATTCATACGGCTGGGCACGCCTAATGGGTTAAGCACAATTTCAACCGGCGTTCCGTCTGCCAGGAAAGGCATGTCTTCTTCGGGAACGATGCGGGCGACAACACCCTTATTTCCGTGGCGCCCTGCCATCTTGTCACCGACGCTCAGTTTGCGTTTGCTCGCGATATAGACCTTGACCTGTTTGATGATTCCGGGATCGATATCGTCACCGCTTTCTACCCGGTCCATGGCGCGATCGCGTTCGAGCTCGAGCTCGGCGAACTTGTGTTCATATGCGCCGATGATTTCCCGGATCTTATTGCGGATCGGGCTCGGATCGATCTCGATGTGATCGTGCGCTGTCGCCAGCTTTCGCAACAGTGTCTTCGTGATTTTGCGATTGGCTGGAATAATGATCTCGCCGTTCTTGGCGTTGACGACGTCGAGAGGAACTTTTTCGCCGAGCAGGACATTCGAAAGCGAGTCGGTCAATTGTTCGATGAGCGTCTCTTTCTTGCGTTTATGTTCTTCACTAATGGTTTTGAGTTGCCGTCTGGTTTCCGCCGGCGTGAGCTTTTCACGCGAAACTTCACGGCGGGACGAGACTTTTACATCCATCACAATCCCATAGGTGCCTGAGGGAACAGTAAGCGACGTGTCTTTCACGTCCGCTGCTTTCTCGCCAAAAATTGCACGCAGCAGGCGTTCTTCCGGCGCCAATTCGGTTTCGCTCTTCGGGGTGATCTTCCCGACCAGAATGTCGCCCGGCTTCACTTCCGCACCGACCCGCACAACCCCATCAGGTCCCAGGTTGCGTAGAGCCTCTTCGCTGACGTTCGGAATATCGCGCGTGATTTCTTCGGGTCCGAGCTTGGTATCTCGCGCGCCGATTTCGAATTCATCGATGTGGATGGAGGTGTAAACATCCTCCTTGACCACTTTTTCTGAAATCATGATGGCGTCTTCGAAGTTGTATCCATTCCAAGGCATGAACGCGACGAGCACGTTGCGTCCGAGAGCCAGCTCGCCTTGATCGGTGTTTGGACCATCGGCGATGACTTGACCCCGTTTCACGTGCTGACCTTTGTGCACAATCGGCTTCTGGTTCACGCACGTGCCGGCATTTGATCGCATGAATTTGCGGAGTTCATAAACGTGAATCCCAGCCTCCGGATCAGTCTTGAGCTTCTTCTTGCTCTCGGGAAGATGACCGTCTTTCGTGACAACGATTTGGTCTGCCGTAACCGAAGCGACCTTGCCGCTGTCGGCTGCCAGAACAACCGCGTGAGAATCTCGCGCCACTTTGTCTTCCAAGCCCGTGCCAACGAGCGGCGCCTCGGAAACCACGAGAGGCACGCCCTGGCGTTGCATGTTAGAGCCCATCAGCGCCCGGTTTGCGTCATCGTGTTCGAGGAACGGGATCAGGCCCGCCGCCACCGATACAAGCTGTTTCGGCGAGACGTCCATGTAGTTCACCTTGGAGGGATCGACTTCGAGAAAGTCGCCACGGTAACGCACTGATACTTTTTCACCTGTGAAATGTCCGCGCCCGTCAACAGGCGCATTGGCTTGCGCAACGAGAAAATTCTCTTCGCGATCAGCAGTAAGATATTCGATCTGATCGGTCACGCGGCCCTTTTCCACTTTACGATAGGGCGTTTCGATAAAGCCGAACTCATTGATGCGCGCGAAGGTGCTCATCGAACTAATCAGACCGATGTTTGGACCTTCCGGCGTTTCAATGGGACAAATCCGCCCGTAATGGGATGGATGAACATCGCGCACCTCGAACCCGGCACGCTCCCGGCTGAGACCACCCGGCCCAAGAGCCGACAAACGGCGCTTGTGCGTTAACTCTGCGAGCGGATTCGTTTGATCCATGAACTGCGAAAGCTGCGACCGGCCAAAGAAATCGCGGATGACCGCACTGAGCGCCTTTGGATTGATAAGCTTTTGCGGGGTCATGCCATCCACATTGATGTCGAAAAGAGTCATTCGCTCCTTGACCAGACGCTCCGTGCGAGCAAGACCAACACGGCACTGGTTCGCCAGTAATTCACCAACGGTGCGCACGCGACGGCTACCCAGGTGATCAATATCATCAAGGGTGCCTTCGCCCCGTCGCAGATTGATCAGGTACTTGATAGCAGCGATAAAATCTTTGTCGGTTAGGATCCGCTCGGTAGGATCAACGTTGATCCCGAGTTTTTGATTGATCTTGTAACGGCCGACCCTCCCGAGATCGTATTTCTTTGGATCAAAGAAGAGCCTTTTCAGCAAAGCACGCGCATTGGCCACAGTCGGCGGATCGCCAGGGCGGAGACGGCGGTAAATGTCCTTGAGCGCTTCTTCCTGGTCGTGCGCTGGATCTTTTCGAAGCGCCTTCACGATGGTGTCATCGTTAGAGATGTCGATCACTTTCACCTCGTGAATTTTAAGCCCCATGATCTGGCGGACGGTCGCCAGGGTGAGCGGTTCAAACGCGCGCGCCACAGTCACATCGCCGTCGCGGATCTCCGCAGTCAGCACTTTGGTGGCGAGCTTCTCTTCATCCAGTTTCTCGCTTAGCTTCAGGGTCTCGATGTTGTAAAAAAGCTTGATGACGTCTTCGTCAGATCCGTAGCCGAGGGCGCGCAGGAACGTGGTGGCAAGAAACTTCCGGCGCCTCTTGCGTCGGTCGAGATAAATGTAAAGGAGATCAGCCGTATCAAATTGGACCTCAATCCATGACCCCCGATCGGGAATGATCCGGAAACTGTAAAGCACCTTACCGTTTACGTGGACAGTAGATTCAAAGGCAATCCCCGGAGAGCGATGCAACTGACTTACCACTACGCGCTCTGCGCCGTTAATGACGAACGTCCCTTGGGGCGTCATCAGGGGGATTTCACCCATATACACTTTCTCTTCTTTCGTGCCTTTTTCTTCGCGTAATTGGAACGTGACGTGCAACGGCGCGCTGTAGGTTTGTCCTTCCCGCTGCGCCTCCAACGCGCTTAACTTAGGCTCCCCGATTTCATAGTGGCTAAAATCGAGCACCGCCTTTTCGTCATAGCTCTCGATCGGAAAGACCTCTTTGAAAACGGCCTGGAGTCCCTGATTTTTTCGCTTTGAAAAAGGGGTGTCCTTCTGAAGAAAATCAACGTACGAATTGGCCTGAACCTCAATTAGATTCGGCGGTTCGATCCCTTCCTTGATGCTTCCAAAGTAAATACGTTCCGACATAAATCACTAGCCAAGAGTTAGGCCTCGCAACGTTCACGCACCAATCGTGGACGAAACGGGCAAGATTTTAGAGGCTCAGCAACGAGCGAAGGGCACAAAAATGCACGCAAAACGGCGGTTTGTCAAATTGACCACCGTTCAGCTGCCATTCTTGTGCTTTGCCGTTGAGCGCCCGGTTAAAAATAAGTTCTGCCTGCTTCTAACAGAAAAAGATAGTAGCCTAAAATTTCTGCTCCGCAAGGAAAATGTGCCACGGGTGGTCCACACCCATCCTTCGGAATTATGGACGGCGACAAACAACCTCCACCTAGCGAGTCGTCGCGCTATTTGATTTCGACCTTTGCACCAGCGGCCTCGATCTTTTTCTTGATCTCATCCGCCTCCTCCTTCGTCACGCCTTCCTTGATTGTCTTCGGGGCGCCTTCGACAAGCGCCTTTGCTTCAGCCAAGCCTAGTCCAGGCACCGCGCCGCGAACCTCCTTGATCACAGCAATCTTGTTCGCGCCCATTTCCTTTAAGATCACGTCGAACGTGGTTTTCTCTTCCGCTGCCGGAGCTGCCGCTCCGCCAGCTGCACCTCCCGCGGCTGGGCCCGCAGCCACTGCCACTGGTGCAGCTGCGCTCACACCCCACTTTTCTTCCAGTTGCTTGACCAACCCAGCAATCTCCAGCACCGATAGGTTGCTGAGTTGCTCCACCAATTTATCTGTGTCTGCCATTTTTATTTCCTCCAATTGCCGCTTCCGAAAGCTCTCGGAAAATTAAGGCCAATAGCCACTGGCCCGGACAGTTTTCGTTTCACTTCCCGACCCGCCATCGCGAGCGGAAAACTATTTTACGCCGTCGCTTGCGCGGCCGCGCCCCCCTTTGCTGCCTTCGCGTTCAATAGCCGCGCAAATGCGGAGCCCGGTTCGTTCAGTAATCGCACGAAGCGCGTTGCAGGAGACAAGAGCACTCCCAGCAATTGCGCCTGCAAAACTTCGCGCGCTGGCAGGTCTGCCAGCGTTTCCAATTCTGCAGCGGAAAGAATCGCCCGATCAACAAATCCAATCTTCAGCGCGGCGAGCTTGAATTCGACCGCGAATGTCTTGAAAATTTTTGCCACTGGCGCCACATCTTTCTCGCCTGTAACAACCGCCGTTTGACCAGTCAACGTCTCGCCTGCTTCCGGAAAACCGGAATCGGTCATGGCACGTTTGAGGAAATTGTTCTTCACGACGTGCACCTCCGCACCGGCCGGCGCCAGTCGGTTCCGCAACTCGCTAAAATCGCCAACTTTCATTCGCTGATAGTCGGTTACCAGGACGAACGGAGAGCGTTTCAGCTTCTCGGTAAGATCCAAAACAACGCTGGCTTTTTCTGGTCTCATTATTTCGATATTGTGTCTTTTAGACTACACACTCAAATACGGCGCTGGGTCAACGCGAACTCCGGGGGACATGGTCGCACTGATTGTCACGCCTTCAACGTACCGCCCTTTCGCGCTGGCGGGACGAGCCCGAACCACTGCCTCGATCACCGCGTTTCCATTTTCCACAAGCGCATTTTCCTCGAATGAAAATCTTCCAACGGGCACCGCCACGTTGCCGTTCTTATCCAGCTTAAACTCCACGCGACCGGCTTTCACTTCCCGCACCGCTTTGGCTGTGTCGTCTGTGACCGTTCCGGTCCGCGGATTCGGCATCAGTCCGCGCGGCCCAAGCACCTTCCCCAATTTCCGCACCTCTGCCATCGCTGCCGGCGTTGCGATCGCAACGTCAAAATCCTGAAAACCTTCCTGGCACTTCTGAATTAAATCCTTCATCCCAACAAACTCCGCGCCTGCTTCTCTGGCTGCCTGTGCGGACTCGCCCTCGGCAAAAACCAGGACACGAACCTGTTTGCCGCTCCCATGCGGAAGGGGACAGGTTCCGCGAACCATCTGATCGGATTGCTTGGGATCAACACCAAGCCGGAATGAGACCGTCACGGTCTGATCAAACTTAGTCGGCGGAAATTTTTTCAGTGTCGAGACGGCCTCGGGCAGACTGTAAGCCTTCGCGCGATCTACCTGTTGCGCGGCTGCGCGATAACGTTTGCTTCGATTTCTTTGCATGTCGGTGTGCAGTCCTATCGCCCCCGCCTCTTGAGAGAAAACACGGGGCTCCTGCCAAAATATTAAGCCGCTCAATCCTGCGGCGGACGGGAATCTTAGCGGCGATCCTCATCTTGTCAAAATCAACTTCCCTCCGCTAACCGCCGCCGACGCATTAATCCACCGGAACCACAATCTCTCCAGGATCTATCTCTTTGGCAGCGTGGGCAGTGAGCGGTCCCTTCCTGATGATTTTTCCTTCTTTCATGACAAACAGAACCCGCTCGGTCGCGGTGATATCGGTAGTCGGATCGCCTGGCATCGCAATGATGTCAGCGAATTTCCCTTTTTCCAGGGTTCCAGTTTTTTGCGCGATGCCAAAAAGCTCGGCATCATTGGCAGTTGCAGATCTTAGCGCGTCGATTGGCGTCATTCCGAGATCAACCATCACCTTAAACTCTTTCGCGTTCTGACCATGTGGGAAAACGGCGGCATCGGTGCCGAAAGAAATTTTCACGCCTAATTTTACTGCGTTGCGAAACATGTCTGAGCGCGCAACTGCTGCGGCTTTCGCTTTGACCTGCAATGCTGGTGGATAATTCTCCAGGTTGCTCATGATCCATTCGGTAGCCATAAGTGTTGGCGTCAGGAAGACGCCCTTGTTTTTCATCCGGGTCAGCGTTTCCGGTTTCATAAATGAGCCGTGTTCAATGGAATCAACGCCGGCCTCGATCGCTTCCCGGGCAGCCTGGTCGCCATGACAATGCACTGCCACTTTTTTGCGCAAGCGATGAGATTCATCAACGACTGCCGCCATCTCAGCCGCCGTCAATTGCGGGGTGTCCACTTCGTCTACTAAAGAAAGAACGCCGCCCGAGACTGCAGCCTTAATCACATCCGCGCCATTCTTGACTTCAAACCGCACTGCTTTTCGCGCGTCGTCCGGACTATCAATAATTCCATCCGTGTAATCCGGCTCACGTCCGAAAAGGAAATCACGAAATCCGCTGGTCGGATCGAAGTGACCGCCGGTGGCGCCGATTCCCTTGGTCGCCACCAACATGCGCGGACCAACGATTACTCCTTTGTTAATTGAATTGCGCAGGGCAACATCGACAAATTCGCGGCTGCCCACGAATCGGCTCCCGAGATCGCGCACGGTAGTAAAACCTGCTTCGACGGTGTCGCGCGCGTGCGCCGTGGCAATGATCGCCTGCTCGGAGACATTGAGATCGAGCTCTCTCAGACGGCGCACATTGTAATCGCCGGAGTAATCCAGCGTCAGATGTGTATGTGCGTCCATGAATCCCGGCGCGAGCGTCGCGTCGCCCAGATCGATCACCTGCGCATCGCGTGGAACAGCCAGATTGCTGCCAACATCGACAATCTTATCGCCTTGAACGAGAACGACGCCATTTGGAACGAGTGATTTCGATTTTCCGTCGAACAAGCGCGCGGCTTTCAGCGCAATGACATTGTCAGCCGCCCGAACTGGAATCGCCCCAATGGCAAAGGCCAGGATTGCCGGAATAAGGCGCAACCATCGATCACAAGCCAGGACATTCATCCCCGCGCATATAAAAGGTTCGCGCAACAAAGCAAGAGGACGCCGGGAAAATGACGAAGTCCGAATGACGAGCGAAGCTTGAATCAGCGAATGGTGAAACGAAATTGCGCTACGGTTTCCGCGCTTTCGCCGCACTTTCGGCGAGCCCCTGCCGCGCCAAGGCGAGATCCGGCTTGAGCGCGAGCGCCTGTTCGAAAGCAGCAACGGCGCGCTCATGTTGACCAAATAAGGCCAGATAGCGGCCGCGATTAATCAGCATGTTCGTGTAGACCGGTATTACTTTGACATTTACTGGATCGCCTTTGTCGAATCGAAGTCTCCCGTCGGCAAGGCCGCGGATTTGAAGATGTACATCAGGCGAATCATGAAAGCCCCGACCGTCCGCGAGGTTAAACACAAGCCCTTGCGGAACGAGTTGATATTTTTGACTAAGCCATCTGGTCAGCTCGCCGTTGACTGAGTCGGAGGAAAGCAAATCGTTCGTCATGTAAACAGGCGCAACCCTGCTTTCGTTCATCACCATTGATTGAATCATCTCTAAAAATTCGGCGCTGATTCTTTGCGCGAGCATCGGGCTCCTGGCAAAAGCTGCGGGATCGCGCTCCCATTCTTTGAGATTTTCAACAAATGCTTCAATCTTGTCGCGCGACCGCTCGACCAAACCGGGATAAGCACGACTTAGGTAATCGAAATACCACGAACGACGCAGGAGATTGATATCCACAATCTTAACGTCGCGACGGCGTTGTTCTATCTTCTGCGCGTAGAACATGGGGGAGACAACCTGCCAATCGAGCGTGAGCAAAAGACTGTTGGGCGCGATCGCGCTCAACAGATTTTCCACGTAATCATGCGCGATAAAGTATTGCCTGCGATTATTAAAAGGCCAGTTAGCAGCGAGAGTAATCGCGCAAACAAGCAAAACAACGGTTGCAACCACTACGGATGCCGTCCCGGCCGGCACGGGCTTGGAAACGGCCCGTCGAATCATCCAACGAATGCCAAGACCAGCGGCTATCGCGATCGAAATAAATGTGGGCAGATAGTACGCATCCTTGTCCTCCGCAATTTCGTAACTGAGGGCGTAGGCCAAATCGGCGATGATGATAGTCAGGAGAAACCAGAAAGTCGTACGGTCTCGCTTGAACGCGTCAACGAAGCCCGCGACAGCCAGAACCAGCGACAACGGAAGCCACGGAAAGCCGAACTCGCGCAGCGCCATTCTGCAGAATTCAGCAAACTGTTCTCCCATTATCTCCGGCCTAAAGGAGAAATAGACCTGATACTGTCTGCCCGTGATGTGCCACCATATTTCCTGCAGCGAACGCGGATGACCCCAGTTAATGATAGGCGAGCGCGACGCCGCGAGCGGCAGGTAGGCATAAACGGCGACGAGTGCGCCGATTGAAATCAATGCAGCATAAGCCAGTCGTCTGCTCGTGAAGAAGCGCTTGCCTTGTGTTCGAAAAACAATGACGGCGATGGCAGGCAGGGTCAACGCTACGGTGACATGATGAACGCCCAGGGCCAGCCCGAATATCAGCGCAGCTGCATAAAGGAAAGCGTCGTGCTTCGTAATCGACGAAGCGACTTGGCCACCGCTCGACGCCGTCCGAATATGGATGCTGTCTTCGACGATGCGCCGGCGCCACCGAAGCATCAGGAAGAAGATAACGAGGATAAGCAGTGTGTTCAGAGCGTACACCTCGGTGATCGTCGCATACGACCAAAGCGTGCGGGAAAACGCCATGAGTAACCCCGCACTCACAGCAGGCGCAGCAACCATAAGATGCGCACCGCCCAATTCCTCGATTTGCTTACCCTGCTGCGCGGCGCTCTTTCGTTGCTTCGACGCACCGAGATATGACGCCGTAATGATCAACTCTCTCATGGCAAGCGTGAGCATCGCGCAAGCGAGAGCGGCAAAAAACGCAGACGAAAAATTGATGCGTTGCGCGACGTTCCCAAAAGGAACAAGCGAAGCAAGATGGGCAAGGATGATCCACAACGGAACGCCCGGTGGATGAGCAACCCCTAGGCCGTGAGCAACCACAATTAGCTCGCCGCTGTCGGTCAAGGTAACCGTCGGTGCGAGCGTCGAGCTATAAAGAAGGAG
>Ga0193729_1000211_pt1 | contig 29554 bp, 19 predicted proteins | sample U1c2metaG_FD_143036 | JGI IMG/M metagenome (GOLD analysis project Ga0193729, IMG submission 143036) | Soil microbial communities from a riparian zone of the East river system, Colorado, United States - U1c2 | ecosystem: Environmental > Terrestrial > Soil > Riparian zone | place: USA: East River...
TTCGCAACAGATTCCGAGCATCGCGGTCGATCCGCGCGACGCCAACCGAGTCTACGCCGCGGTGCTAGGCCATCCTTACGGGCCGAGCACCCAGCGTGGCGTATACCGATCATTGGACGGCGGTGCCACGTGGTCCAAAGTGCTGGATCAAGGCGAGAATACAGGCAGTTCCTTCATCAGGATCGATCCTTTCGATGCGAATATCCTGTACGCGGGTTTCTGGAATGCGCGTTCGGGGCCGTGGGAAGACAAGACCATGTACAACGGCCCGCACGGCGGCCTTTTCAAATCGACCGACGGTGGTGATCATTGGCGGCCCCTGACAGACGGGTTGCCGCAGGGCCTGTCGCAGCTCGATGTCGCAGTCGCGCCGAGCGCGCGCGGAAGATTGTATGCCACCGTGGCAACCAGCTCGAATCCTGCAGCGCAAGGCGGCGCGGCTCCCAGCGTGGGCATTTACCGGTCCGACGACGGCGGCGAGCATTGGCGCGTGGCCACCACTGATACGCGTCCTGCGCTGCGCATCGGCGGCGGTGATTTGCCCATCCTGATGGTCGACCCGAAAAGTGCTGAGATTCTGTACAGCGCATCGATCGTGATGATGAAATCAACCGACGGCGGTTCGCACTGGACTTCCTTTAAGGGAGCCCCCGGGGGCGATGACTATCAGCAGATGTGGATCAGCCCGGACGATTCGCAGCACATCGCTTTGGCCGGCGATCAGGGCATTCTCGTCACGGTCAATGGCGGCAGGACCTGGAGCACTTGGTATAACCAGCCGACTGCGCAGCTGTATCACGTCAGTGTCACGCCGACCTATCCGTATCGGCTCTGCTCCGGGCAACAGGAAAGCGGTTCAGTGTGCATCTCGAATCGCGGCAACGACGGCATTGTCACGTTTCGCGAGTGGCATCCAGTGGGTGTGATTGAGTACGGCTACGTGGCGCCCGATCCACTCGATGCCGACGTGATTTATGGCGCCGGCCGAAATGTGGTGACGAAAACACATTTATCGACGGGCCAGGTGCAAAACATCTCGCCGATTCCGCTGCCATCGCCCGACATTCGCACCGATCGCACCGAACCGATTCTTTTCTCGCCGCAAGATCCGCATCGGCTGTATTACGCAGCCAATCGGCTTTACGCGAGCAGCGACGGCGGCGAGTCCTGGCAGGCGATCAGCGACGACCTGGCGCGGCCGAGCAGTGGCTCGCCGCCATCAGTCGGGGCTATGCATGCGGACAAGGCCGAATTACAGCGCGGCGTGATTTATTCCGTCGCCGCTTCGCCGGTGACGAAAGGGATGCTGTGGGCGGGAACGGATGATGGTTTGATTTGGGTGACCCGCAATGAAGGCGGTGCGTGGAGCAACATCACGCCACCCGAGCTTGGGCCTTGGAGCAAGGTGACCCAGATCGAGGCATCGCACTTCGATGCCAATGTCGCCTATGCGTCAGTGAGCCGATTCCGATTGGATGATCTCAAGCCATATCTTTACCGCACGCGCGACGGCGGGAAGAGTTGGCACTCGATCACGTCCGGACTGCCTCAGGATGCGCCCGTCAATGCCGTGCGCGAGGATCCCATGCGGCGCGGACTGCTGTTTGCCGCCACCGAAAGAGCTGTCTGGATGTCCTTCGACGACGGCGAGCACTGGCAATCGCTGCAGCTCAATCTGCCGCACACCTCGATGCGCGACCTGGTCATCCACAATCAGGACTTGATTGTCGCCACTCACGGCCGTTCGTTTTGGGTGCTGGATGATATCGGTCCGTTGCGCGAAGTCATCGGCGCCGCGACTCAGGTGACGCTGCTCAAGCCCTCACCGGCGATACGAGCGCGCCGCAGTACCGGTAGTGACACGCCGATTCCCCCGGACGAACCGGCGGGGCACAACCCGCCTGATGGGGCTGTCATTGACTACTATCTGCCGCAGGTGGCCAAAGGCGCGGTAGCCATCGAAGTGCTGGATTCGACCGGTGCTGTCGTGCGCCGCGCGTCGAGCACCGACTCTGTTGGCTTCAGCGCAGCCGAACGCGAGAAGGAATTGATCCCCGAGTATTGGATTCGCCAGCCCAAGGCGCTGGCCGCAACGGCAGGAATGCATCGCTTCATCTGGGATCTGCACGGGACGACTCCGCGTGCAGCCAGGCGCAGTTTTCCGATTTCCGCGGTTCCGAAAGACACGCCGCAGGAGCCCTCAGGTCCGCGGGTGGTTCCGGGGGTGTACCGTGTGCGACTCGAGATCGGCAGCCGTAAATGGGAGCAGCCGCTCACCGTGATGCCTGATCCTCGCGTCAGCATCGGTCAGCAGGATTACGCCGCGCAATTCGCGCTTGCCAAAGGCTTGGCCGAGGCACTGGATGCCAGCAGCGCGAAGGCGCAGGAAGTAAAGTCTTTGCGCGCGCAAATAAAAACTCTGGCCCCGCAGGAAGCGGCGATTGCGGCGCAGGCGAAAGAGCTGGGTGAGCAGTTCGAATCGCTCATGGAGCAAGGCGCCAATGCGCAGGCGAACGGTGCGCACCGCGGGCTCGAGCGCGTCAACGCCGACATCTTGAGTTTATATACTCAAGTCGTCGATGCTGATGCCGCGCCCACTCGGGCGCAGCAATCAGCGGCCGACTCCTTGTTCCAAGAATGGCAGTCGATCGCCGCCGCGTCCGCGAAGATTTGGCGAGACGACCTCGCGCCTCTGAATCAAGCTCTGACGCGCGCTCGATTGCCGCCTCTGCGCAGCGACGCGGCCGCTCCGGAAGAAGGCGAGTCAAACGATGAAGAGTAGGCGAGGTTACTTCTGATTTAGGCCCCGCCACAGCGCGAGTTGTGCCTGCAGCTTCTCGTGCAGCGAAGCATAGAGCGCCTGTTGTTGAACCGTAGGCGGCGCATCGGCGTCCTCGAGCGCCCCTGCGAATGCAGCAAGCTGCTCATTGAGCATGCCCGGAAATGCGAGGTTGGCTTCGGATCCGTTCATGTTCACCTGCACGAGCGCTTCCTCTATGCGTGCGAGCTTCGCATCGACGGCGGCGGGGCCGGTTTTCAGCGCTTTGCGCCTGGCGCGGATGTCATTGACGGCGCGGTGCAAGGTGTCGATGTCATGGTACGTTGCCAGCGCCAGGGCAGTCTTCGCCGCGATTGCCGCGTCGCTGTTTGCAACTCGGGGATCGGCGACCACGGTTAGCGCTGCGGTGCGAGTTTTGTCGCCCAACTTGAGACGTATTTGATACTGGCCGGGCGCGACAATGGGCCCGCGGGGCGCCTCGCCCTGATAGAACGCGCCGGGAATTTGCGAAGGATCGTCGTAGCGCAGATCCCAAATCATGCGATTCATGCCGGCATGCGCAGGGATCAGATCGCTCGGCACGATTTGATCCGGCCACTCGGGCGGCTGCACTTCTTTGTTGGTTTTCGTGCTGGAGAGGTGTCGAATCAGCTCACCCTGGGTATTGACGATATCGACGGTGAGTTCCGTCGAGGCATCGGCAGGCAGCACATAGTCGATGACGGCGCCGGCGGGCGGGTTCGCGCCCACGGGGCGGCGCGTATTCACCGCGTCCGGATAGTAGAGGCGCCGTGCCGCCGCCGGCGAATACATTACGAGTTCATCGGCCGTCGCTTGCGCTTGGCGCAGCGGTGTCAGGTTATCCAAGATCCAAAATCCGCGCCCATGCGTGGCTGCAACGAGGTCAGCGCCATGCACAGTCAGGTCATGGATTGGCGTCACAGGCAGACCGTGTTGCAGCGGCGACCAGTGAGCGCCGTCATCGAAGGATACGAATACGCCCAACTCCGTGCCGGCGTATAGCAGGCCGCGCCGCACCGGGTCCTCGCGCACCACATGCACGACCGCACCAGGGGGCAAGCCGGCGGCAATCGCGACCCACGATTTGCCGGCGTCAACGGTCTTCCACGCATACGGCGCGATGTCATCGAGCCGGTGCCGGTCCACGGCAATATAGGCGACCGCCGCGTCGAAATGCGACGGCTCGGTCATGCTGACGGTGCTCCACGCAGGCATTGCCGTCGGCGTCACGTTGCGCCAATGCGCGCCGTCATCCTCTGTCATTTGCACCAGGCCATCATCCGTTCCAATCCACAGATTGCCTTTACGAAGCGGCGACTCGGCCAGCGCAAAGATCGTGTCGTAGTACTCGACGCTGGTGATGTCCTTGGTCAGCGGTCCGCCCGACGCGGTTTGTTTGGTTTTGTCATTGCGGGTCAGATCAGGGCTGATGATTTTCCAGCTCATGCCGTGATCGGTGGATTTCCACAGGACTTCCGAGGCGGCGTAGAGAGCATCGGGATCGTGCGGTGAGAGCATCAGCGGCGAAGTCCAATTGAAGCGATGGTCAAGCTCGCTCGCGGGATGCCCTGAATTGTCGATCAGATCCGGACTGATGTTCTGAGATTGTTGCGAACGAAGATTGAAACGCGCGTATTGATTCTCAGCGTCGCTGTAAATGATGTTCGGATCGCGCGGATCGGGTACCACGAAACCCGACTCACCGCCACCGGCTGGATACCAGTCGCGCGGCCCAATCACGCCCTCATCGTCGAAACTGGCGACGGCAAGATTGGAATTGTCCTGCTGGGCACCGTAAATATAGTACGGAAAGCGGTTGTCCGTCGCGACGTGGTAGAACTGGCCGGTGGGTTGATTGTCCTGGGTCGACCAGGTATTGCCGCCGTCGAGCGAAATGCTCGCGCCGCCATCGTTGGCGTTGACCAAGCTGTTGGAATTGTTGGGATCGATCCATAGCGCATGATGATCGCCGTGGGTCGCGCTCACCAAATTGAAAGTCTTGCCGCCATCGACGGAGCGCAACATGCCGGTATTCAGGGCGTACACCGTATCAATGGCATTCGGGTCCGCGTAAATCTTCGAGAAGTACCACGCGCGCTGGCGCACCCGCCCGTCATCGCTGACCCGGTGCCACCCTGCCCCGGCATCGTCCGAGCGGTATAATCCCCCTTCTTTCGCTTCGATCATGGCGTAGATACGCCGCGAGTCGACCGCGGAAATCGCGATGTCGATCCGGCCCAGAATCCCCTCAGGCAGTCCATGCCCGGTGAGTTGCGACCAAGTCAGCCCGCCATCCATCGATCGATATAGGCCGCTTCCGGGTCCGCCGCTGGAAAAATTCCAAGGCTGGCGGCGAACCTGCCACAGCGCGGCATAAATGATCTTCGGGTTGTGAGGGTCGGCGACCAGATCGATGGCGCCGGTCTGCTCATTTTTATAAAGCACGCGATTCCAGGTTTTGCCCCCGTCGGTGGTGCGAAAAACACCGCGCTGCGTATTGGGGCCGAAGGCATGTCCCACTGCGGCAACCAAAACGACATTGGGATCGACCGGATCCACGATCACCGCGCCGATCTGGCGCGCATCGGTCAAACCCAAATCGCTCCAAGTCTTGCCGGCATCGGTCGATTTGAACACGCCCCCGCCCCAGGTCACGTCGCCGCGCATGTTGGCCTCACCCGTGCCGACATAGATGATGTCGGGATTGCTGCGAGCCACCGCGATGGCACCGATGGACGAGGCCTTGACGGCGTCGAATATGGGCTTCCAGGTTGCGCCGGCATCGATGGTCTTCCAGACACCGCCTGCGGCCGCGCCAAAATAGAAAACATTCGGTGAACCGGGGACGCCGGCCACGGCGACCGCACGGCCGCCGCGGAAGGGACCGATGCCGCGCCATTGCAGGGCGCTGTAAGCGCTTTCCTGTGGCGCGGCGCTCGATCCTGAATCTGCGGCCCACAGGTTGGGCGCGGAACAGGCGAGTGAGAGACCGGTCAACAAAACTTTGACGATTTTTACGATCACGCTGCTAGCTCTCCCAAGTTGCGATTCCTGAATTTGGCGCCTAGAAATCATACGCGGCACCGGCATAGATGCTTCGATCGCTGGCGGGTTCCAGCATTCCACCGAAAAGAAATACCCGCGAATAGTAGTGGCGATTGGTGAGATTCGAAATACCGCCAACGATTCTCAAATGCCCTGCTATGACGTAGTCTCCCGCCAGATCCACCACAGTGTACGTGGGAATATGGGCGGGGGTTGAGCCAATGGGCAGATCGCTATCCTGGAAATATTGAGATCCGACGGTGTCTACAACCAGACTGACCTTGTAGTGACTGTCCTCTCGCGCCGTGATGCCGGCTTTAAACACCCCGTGCGGCGCATACGCCGGAATCTTGCCCGTCTGGCCGGGGATGATGCTGCTCGTAAAGCGAGCGTCGAGCAGGCTCGCATTGGCAAACGCATCAAGGTGTAGATTCGACGCAATCGTCGAGAACAGGCGAAGCAGATCGTAGTGACCTTCCAGTTCCACCCCGCGACTGCGGGTATTACCCGTGTTGACATCGATTGTCTCGGTCTGCGTGAGATGTTCAGACTCAATGCGGTCTTTGACATTGACCTGAAACACACTCACGTCGTAGTAAAGCCCCAGGCTTGGCCACCCATGCACACCCGCTTCGTAGGTCAGGTATTTGGTGGGATCTGGATTATTCGTGGAGGAAAAATTACCGAACGGACTCGCGATATCGAGATAGCGCAGCGGACGGAACCCTTGGGAGATATTCAGGTAAGTTTCGTTGCCATGACCAAAATCATTGCCAATGCCGACGCCGAATAGCGGAATGTTCTTGGTGTAGGTTGCATTGACGAGCGATGGGTGCGGAGCGAGGGATTCCTGCGTGCTCAGTTCTTCATGGTCGAAGCGGGCGGAAGTGACCAGATGAAAGTACTTGAAGCGGAACACGTTTTCCGCGAACAGCGCGCCATAGGTGGTCTTACGCTCATCGTCGTAGAAAGCGATTCCCGACTCATCGTCCTTGTTGACGACCGGGTTCGTGGTATGCCACTCGTTGTACGGACTGCGAGAAGAATACAGCGTGTACCCGACCGTCAATGCGTCGCCGGCGCCCCAGCGATGCAGCCAGCGACCGTCGAGGCCGGTGTAGTTGAAGCGCTGACCGCTGAGTGTGGCGCCGGTGCCGGCGGGAGGAACACCGGCGTAAGTGTCCGAGCGTGTCCATAGATCCTGATAGCCCGACCATATCTTTTGGGTATAGGAGTCCTTGTCGCTGAATTTGTTCTCGTAGGTCAGCACAGTCGTGTAGCGATCCGCCCACAAACGATCGTCTGGCGTGGTGGTCTGATTCCGATTGGCGAGAAACTGCGCGCCGGTCATGAGGCCTGCCAAACCGCTGTCGAGCGAGTAGGCATGAAAATCGATGCTCAGCTTCTGCGAGTCGAATTGATACCCAAGCTGTAGATCGCCCGCATTCAGCACGTACCCGCCGTTCTGGCGTTGTCCGTCCGACTGACGGCGCGAATAGTCCGCCAGATAGTTCCAATTGCCGTTGGTGCCGGAGATCTTGTTGAAGCTGGAGAAGAGCGAGTTGCTTCCGCCGACCTGCTCAGTGGTCCCAGCAAGCGGGCGCGTGGAGGGCAGCTGGGAGATAAAGTTGATGACCGGCTGGGGTTCTGGGCCATATAGCAACCCTGACCCTGCACGGATCATCTGCACTGAGCCGATGGTCTGCGGCACCGGGATGTAATAAATGGTCGGGAAGCCGATCCAATCCATCTCCAACGGAATTCCATCCTGCATTAACAGGACGTATTCGCTTTCCTGCGGATTGCCGAGACCGCGGTAGCTCAAGTTCAACTCGGTCGGATTCTGTTGTTCTGCTAAGACAATGCCCGGCAGCCGGTCGAACAGTTCGCGTTGGTTGTTGTCAATGATGGTCGGCACGTCGTTGAGCTGCACGACGCTCGTTTTCTTTGTCACCGTAATCGTTGGCCCATCAACCTCGGGTAAGGAGTGCGCGTACCGGGTCTGCCTATTGAAAAGCCAGCGCTTACCCTCGACGTACACCGAGTCGATCGAGTTTTCCTGGTTTGCCCCCTTGGCCTTTTCCTTCGACGCGGGTTTTGGGGTCGACGCCGAATCGGGCGACGCGGCAGGGTTTCCGCTCTCGGCGATTGCCACTGAAGATGAAGCCAACATCAGGCCGAGCAGCTGCACAGAAATCTTGGCGCGCACGCGGGTATACGCGCGCACGCCCGCCTCATTTTCAATCACTAAATCGCCCCGCAGCTTTTTCGACCTATCGAGTCAAGGTCGACAAGGATACTTGGTATTGATCCCGGTGACTCAGTCCGTCTCGCTGCGGCTTGCCCAAGCTGGCCCCGAACGCGGGATAATGTTGGACTCTGGTATTTGGGTTAAATCCGCGGCGCCTCATCGTAAAGGAACTCGGAATTGGGCGGGCTTGGAATGCAGGGCTACGGCTGCGCGGGCGGAAGCGTGGCGCTATTGGGGCTTTGTGCCATCAGGATCGACAATCACCTCTTGCCCCTGTCCCGCCGGGAGGATTGCAATCCTCCACATGATCGCCGACGGAATGTCCAATAAGGGCATCGCACGGTCGCTGGGAATCGCGCCTGAGACTGTAAAGTCACACGCCAAGAGCGTCTTCATAAAGCTCGCCACTCGGACACGCGCTCAGGCAGTCGCCCGCGCTGAGGCGATCGGCTTCCTTTGGAGCTAATTACTTCAGTCCGAGCGCCTGGCGCATCTGCGGCGCTGTCATGAGGCGCGTGTACACCGGCGTACCGACGTCGAACTCATGCGCGCGCGCGAGGGGACCCACCACCACGGGCTCAAAGCCAGCGTCCCTCACCAGCCGCTGCGCCGCGGCTAGCGCCTCCGGATCGTCCCCGGCCAGCGGGATCGCGATCGGCTGCCCAGTGCGGTGCGCCTTGCTCGCCAGGTCGTCGGAATTGATCGCGTTGAACGCGCGCACCAGCCGCACGCCGGGCAGGTAACGCGGCGAGGCCACGCCAGTGCCGACGCGGCGCGCCTCGAGCGCCATGTCGCCGTCGCGTTGCGGATAAGGGTTTCCGGTATCGAGCACGATCTTGCCGGCGAGCTCCGCCTTGAGGTCCCGGCCGATCTGCGGCAGCGCGCCGTACGGCACCGACACCAACACCACATCGCCAAACAGCGCCGCCTCGCGGGGCGTGCCGACCCTGACCTTCGCCCCCAGCGATTGCGCCAGCGGGCGCAACTCCTCGGGATGGCGCGAGGAGATCAGCACTTCGTGTCCCGCCGCGACCCACAATCTGGCGAGCGTACCGCCGATGTGACCTGCGCCGATGATGCCGATCTTTAGCGGGGCGCCATCCGCCGGCGCCGCCCCAGCCCCCGCAGCTCCCGTGGCCACCAGCGCCACCGCCGCCACGGCGGCAACGCCCTTCAACAAGATTTCTCGTGCGTTCATGGTGAAAACTCCACCGCCCTTGACTGCGCCGCTAATGCAATCTCGCCTGTTCCGGACAGGCTGGATTGCATTGCCCGCTTCGCGCTTCCTCTGCGAGCACCTGCACCAGAATCTCTTCTGGGCATGCATCTCCCGCATCCACGCGCAGGTCCCGCTCGTCACGAGCGGCAAGCTGACGGAGTCCCTCCATCAACAGATTCCGTGCGGCATTGATGTCTCGGTCATGGGTTGTCCTGCATTTAGGGCAAGTCCAGTACCTTACATCCAGCCGCAACTCATCGAGTACGTGCCGGCACTTCGAGCAGGTCTTGCTCGAGGCGTACCAGCGATCCACTTCGATGAGGATCTTGTGACGCCACGCGCTCTTATAGGTGAGCTGGCGGCGAATCTCTCCAAACGCGGCGTCGTTAATCGAGCGGGCATTACGCCCGCGCGATAGCGCCTTGACGTTGAGGTCTTCGATAGCAATCACATCAAATTCTTGAGTCAATCTCGTGGTGAGTTCATGCAAGGCGTTCTGACGCGCTTGGCGGACCTTGGCATGCGCCCGTGCGACTCGAAGCTTCTGCTTCTCACGCCGTCGGCTGCCCATCTGGCGGCGGGCCAGACAGCGCTGCTGCTGGCGCAAATATCTTAGTCGGGCCTGGTAATGTCTTGGGTTATCGACTTTCTCGCCAGTCGAGAGCGTGGCCAGATGGGTAAGACCTAGATCCACGCCCACCGACGGCCGGCAGCAGAGCGAGAGCGGCTCTTGCTCCACTTCGGCGCTAAAGCTCACGAAATACCGTCCTGCGGCATCAAGGGTGAGTGTCACCAGATCCGGTCGATCCACGCTTGGCAGAGGTTCTGCGAGTTTGAGAACCCCGAGTTTCGGCAGAGTCAAAATGCCGCGCTTCCAAGCCGCCCCAGCGTCCTGAAAGCGCAGGCTCCCCGCGCTGCCTTTGCGCTTGAACTTTGGATACTGGGCACGGCCGGCAAAGAAGTTGCGAAAAGCGCTGTCTTGATCGCGCAGGCACTGGGTGAGGCAGGTCGCGGGCACTGCCTTAAGCCACTCGTGCCCTTCAATTCGTTTCCACTGCGTCAGCCAACTCGAAATGTCATTGCCGGTGAGCGTCAGACCGCACTCCCGGTACGCCGCGGTACGGATCTCGAGCGCAGTATTCCACAGCCACCGGTAAGCGCCGAACCAGCGATCCCGCAAACGGCGCTGAGCCCCGTTCGGGTAGCTGCGAATCCGGTAGCTTCGCGTGATGGTCCGCATGGTTTATTTTAACTCCCCGCGGCCCGCGGCGCAGTACTCTAGACAGGCCGCTTAGACGCCGCAGCGCGTACTAACATCGAGCTGCGCGCAATGGCTCAAGCCGGCGGGGTCGTCCTCGTCCCTGGAGGACTTCAATGCCGGCATGCCGGGGTTGTTGGTATCCGAGACCTGAGTGCCGTGCGAGCGTTTCACTTAAGGATAAACCGAGCATTCTGGGAAGACCAATCGCAGCTCTGCCGCAGCGCATTGTCTGGACCGATAGTCGAATCCTTGATCGCTGATTCGTTGTAGCTTAGAGGGGTCGCTCTTAAGACCCACCAACGGAGACAGACGATGGCCAAAAACGTAATTTGCCTTTGGTATGACGGCACGGCAGAGGATGCCGCCGGGTTCTACGCTCAGACCTTTCCAGACACCGCCGTGACTGCGGTGCATCGCGCCCCGGGAGACTACCCGGCCGGCAAACAGGGACAGGTGCTCACGGTCGAGTTTACGGTGCTCGGAGTGCCCTGCCTCGGCCTCAATGGCGGGCCGGCGTTCAAGCACTCTGAAGCCTTTTCATTTCAGATCGTCACCGACAGCCAGGCCGAGACGGACCGCTACTGGAACTCAATCGTCAGCAACGGCGGCGCCGAGAGCGCGTGCGGATGGTGCAAAGACAAATGGGGCTTATCCTGGCAGATCACCCCGCGGGCGCTGCTGGACGCAACGACCGATCCCGACCGTGCGGCCGCCAAGCGCGCGTTCGAGGCGATGATGAAAATGAAAAAGATCGACATTGCCGCTATCGACGCCGCACGGCGCGGAACTGCTCGCGCCTAGATTGGCCCCGGGGTTACACCGCGCTCGTTCGACGACCCGAACTCAATCGTAGAATGCGGGGAGTAACCTAAGCTGGTCTGTTTGGCTTTTGTCGTGATTGATGAAGAACGTCGCGTTGTACGTTTCGATCAGCTGCCGGATTCTTGCCATTGAAGCGATTGATGCTGCCTTGTCGGTATTGAGGGACGGAACGATGTTCTTCACGAAATTCCCTTGCAAATGAACAACATCGCCGGACAGCATGATAAAGCCGGAGCTCTTTAGGTGGACCAGCAGCGACTGGTGGCCGGGCGTGTGTCCCGGCGTGACGAGCAAAGTGACGCTCCCATCGCCGAACACATCGGTATCCCCGTCGATGAGCTGAAGCTTCTTCGGCGTTCCCAGGAGCTTGCGCGCCAGGCCCATCAATTGATTGACGTTGTCGTTCGGTCCGTTGGGGGAATGTATCCAGCTGTACTCCGCGCGCTGCATCAGAACAGTGGCGCTGGGGAACAACACCATGTTGCCGATGTGGTCTCCATGGGTATGCGATATGGCTACACGGCCGATGTCACCGGGCTTTAAGCCGATTTCGGCAAGCTGAGCTGTGATCGACTTGTCGAGGTGATAGACAATGAGTTTCGGCAAGGTGGACCAACCTTTAGGATCGTTGAGCGCAGTTTCCGGAACACCGGTATCCCACAGCAGCCACTCGCTGCCATGCTTTATCAGCCAACAAGTCGAGGAGAATTCGATATCGCGTCCGAGGTTTTCGCCCGGCGTCCATACCGACTCGTCGTTTGCGAGCGAATGGCCACAATCCAACCTATAAAGTTTTTCCGCAACGCCGGCGCTGAGCGGATCAGGCAGCTTGGAGCCTGCGTTCGCATCTCGGGTGCCTTCCAACATGAACATGCAGGCAAGCGTGATAAATGCTGCCGCTACTCTTATATGTCTCAACATGACGGCCCCTCCTCTGCCTTCCGCGGATTCTAGACCTTTGCGGATCGGCCGAGAGAGGCGGTGCCCTCGAGGCTAAATTCCATTTCAATCGATTCGCGAATATTGATTTTAGAGTCAACTTATGTACAATCATATTGATGTTTAAATCAACTACCCTCAAAGCTATGTTGGATTCACTAACAGTTGCCGCCCGTAAGAAGGGACTAAACGATACCGCCTGGGCATCGGCGGCGGGCTTCAGTAAAGAAACGCTCTCCCGGCTGCGTCGGCGCAGTTCCTGTGATTTATCCACGCTGACGGCACTCGCCGGTGCCATAGGCGCCAGCTTATCCGTCACGGTCGCGGACCAACCGGCGGCCACCACCGACGGTCATTTCCCTCGCGAGTTGTCGCGCGACTACGAGCGCCAACTGCTGGCGCTCTGTGCTTCCCGGAAACTCGACCCGGCCGCGTGGGCCGTCGCTGGCCCCGCGTTCTTTATGGCGGGCCTCGCCGTCATGCTTGCCGGCAATGCCGATTCGGATCGCCGCGGCCTACTCGAACTCGCCGAGCTGCTGCACCCCGGCGCCACCGATGTCCCCGTCTTCGCCCGTTGGTTGAAGCGCAGTCCACTCCGTCCCTCGCGCTTCCTTCCTATGCTGGCGATGGAGAAAAGGCATGCAGCCTAATCGTGCGGTGCGGCCGGAATATCTCGCCGCTTTCACAGAACTCGTCCAGCGCATCGCCGCGCCGCTTCGCGAATTGCCAAAACGCGCCTTGCCCATCAAGATGTACGTGGCCGGCGGCGCGGCCATGCATTTTTACACCGGCGAGCGCATATCCAACGACGTCGATGCAGTATTTTCCAGGCTCATCGCGCTACCCAGCGACCTGGAAGTCGCTTACCAGGATCCCGATGGAGCCCCTCGACTGCTCTATTTTGACCGACAATACAACGACACTTTCGCCCTCATGCATGAGGATGCTTACGACGACTCGGTCCCGCTAACACTTAAGCGCATCGATGCCTCCGTGCTCGACGTCCGACTACTCTCCGCGCTCGATCTCGCGGTCAGCAAAATCAGTCGCTTCTCCAGCCAAGACCGCGACGACATCACCACGCTCGCCAAGCACGGTTTGATCAAATCAGCAGCACTGCGCCGTCGTTCCGAACAGGCGATGGAAAACTACGTTGGCAATCTCGAAACCCTCAAAGGCGTGATCGATCTTGCCTGCCGCATCGTGCAAGATGCCGAGCAACGTAATTCTCGGAATCAGCCGCGATAAACCAGCCGCTCATCCCGACGTTGCGTCAGGCAATGGAACTTTCGCATCAGCTGAATATTTCCGCATGTGACCCCTACGTTATAGGGTGTGCAATTAACCAGCGGGCATTTACCAAGCTCTCGCGGAATGCTTGACGTCGCCCTAATTGGCTTTGAAGCTTTGCTTCAGCTCGTTTGCCCCGAGGGTAGAGAAAAGTGGCGTAAAATTGCGCTGCGCTGTGACGCTCGCATCCTGACGATGGCCAGCAACAGCGCGCCGGAAATCCAAAGTATCCACTTCCACTTTGCCGCCATATTTAGTGTTCCAAAAAAATAACTTTTGAGGCGCAGTATCCCGACATCGGGGTCGACGGTAGCATATCCCACAGCGCGCACCGATTTCGCCATTGCCTGTGTCACGGCTGGCTAGGCCACTAAGCAAGGTTTCGCGAAGCCCTTGATAAGCAGCTCGACGCGCTGCATGCTCAGCTTCATTCTTGGAGAATATTATGTTGTCCACACGCAAACTCGGCAGCCAAGGTTTGGAAGTCTCCGCCATCGGGTTGGGCTGCATGGGCATGAGCCAGTTGTACGGACCGGCGGACGAGACGGAATCCATCGCGACCCTGCATCGTTCCATCGAGCTCGGCTGCACCTTCTTGGATACGGCGGAAGTCTATGGCCCTTACAAAAACGAGGAGTTGCTCGGACGTGCATTGGGTCCAAAGCGCGCGCAAGTGACCATCGCCACCAAATTCGGGTTTCGGATCAAAGACGGCAAAACGATTGGAACCGATAGCAACCCGACGCATATCCGCGAGGTCGTGCATGCCTCGCTCAAGCGCCTGCGCACCGATCACATCGATCTTCTCTACCAGCACCGTGTTGATCGCAACGTGCCGATGGAATTGGTCGCCGGCACCGTGGGCGAGTTGGTACGCGAGGGAAAGGTGCGCTTCTTCGGCTTATCCGAAGCGGGCGTCGGCAACATCCGCAAGGCCCACGCCGTCCACCCCGTCTCCGCCGTGCAGAGCGAATATTCCTTGTGGGAACGGAATCTGGAGAAAGACGTGATCCCCACCTTGGCGGAACTTAAAATCGGACTCGTGCCATTCTCCCCGCTGGGCCGAGGCTTCCTGACCGGCGTCGTCAAGCGCGCCGAGGACTATCCGGAGGACGATTATCGCCGCAAAGATCCTCGCTACCAAGGCAGCAATTACGACGCCAATGTCGCCGCTGCGCAAACGGTGCGCGATATCGCCGGCGCCAAACACGCAAAGCCCGGACAGATTGCCCTCGCCTGGCTGCTGCACAGAGGCCCGTCGGTCGTTCCCATTCCCGGCACGAAGCGCCGCACCTATCTCGAGGAGAACATCGCGGCCGCGACCATCTCCCTCAGCCCGAAAGAGATGGAAGCCTTGGACGACGCCCTGGCGCCCAACAAGGTTGCGGGTCCCCGATATGGCGAGGCCATGATGTCGATGATCGATCGCTAAAGACGCGCAGCACATTCGACGCTCTTGTACTTAGCAGCGTCGGCACATCGCTTGAGGAGCAACCCTATGACCCAGTCAAAGAGAGCGCACGCCTTAGGCTTCAATCACATCGCGCTCGAGGTGGGCGACGTTGAGGAGGCGCTAGCCTTCTACGCACGCATCGTCGACTTCAAGCTGCGAAGCAAAGAAAAGGACATGGCCTTTATCGACTTAGGCGATCAATTCCTTGCACTGCAGAAGGGTCAGAGCCAGCCGGCCGGCGCGGGTCGCCACTTCGGACTCGTCGTCGATGACAAGGCGGCCGTGCGCCGCGCGCTCGAGGAGGCCGGCGTGAAGATCTTGCCTGGGCCATTCCTCGATTTCTACGATCCCTGGGGTAACCGCGTCGAGATCGTGGGCTACCAGGGGATCCAATTCTCGAAGGCGCCGAACGTACTTCGAGGCATGGGCATGGCGCACCTGTCAAAAAGCGCGAAGGCAATCAAGGAACTGGCGGATAAGGGCATGGCGCCGGAATAGAATGCTTCTCAGCTCTCAATGGGCTGCAAACTGCCGTCGGCACTGTGAGGATGAGAGCTGATCCGGGTGCGCGAGGTTTGTCGTTCGAGCCGAGGGGTGGCGCGCGAGAAACTTATTTGGTCTTGCTGTACTCCTGCAACCGCACGGCAGTAAGCGGCGTCGAGCGCGACCGGTAGCGGCGCGCCGTCTTAAGATGCTCCAGCCAAAGAACGGTGCATTGGACGCAAGCGTCGTTCGCTGAGTCGAAATTGCCAACCACCGCACCGCCGCTCTGGAGATCGTGGATGACAAATCGCTTCTCGCCGCGCTCCCAGCAAGCTTTAACTTCATACCGAGGTGCCTTCAGGCCAGCTTGAGACATGTCGTACTCCGCAAAAGCCACGAGTGCGACTATGAGACGACAATCGCACTGCAAATTGCAGTCCGCTCCGCATCACCTTCTGTGCGCGCAATTCTCGCTGATAGCGCTAAGCAAACGCTGACGCGGGCTCGCGAATTTATCTTAGGTTAAGATCGCGCGTGCCGCGCCGCAAATCTTGTGTCAATTCTCTGCTTGCTGGGAAACCCATAGGTGTAGTTCGAAGGAGCTTTCGGAGAGTTGGCGAGCTTGAAGACATCCGAAATATGCCACCGCACGCCGTCTCGGAAAGCCGGGAGCCCGTGTAGGCTCCCGGCCCGTCTTTCACGCTGATTCTAATGCCAATAAGGCTTAACCTTGTAGTACTGGTAGGCCTTGTCTCGAAACGCCATGCCATCATCGCGCGTGAGCGCGTCCAAGGAATCCGCTGGCGCTGCCTGCAGCTGATCCTTGGTATACGGCACTACATAGGCACCATCGTCCTTGTGGTAGTCCAGCTGGCTCCATGGAACTGGATGAAATTTTTCACCCATGCCAAGAAAGCCGCCGAATCCCACCACGGCATACATGATGTTGCTCGACTCCTTGTCCAGCATGATGTCCTCGACCTTTCCGATGGTGGTTCCGGAAGTGTCCTTGACAGCGGTGCCGATGACCCTTTTCGCCCGGATCGCGGACGTATGACCTGAAGCTGTCGTCATAAAACCTCCTGCGCGTAGTTGAGCTGCGAATGATGGAGCCTGATTCGGTCGCTGTGAATTACAGCACCACCTAATTTGCTGCGGGATGAATCCGACAGCCAACTAGGACGAATCAGTTTCAGGCGAAATTGATAGCGTCTACGCACATTAACCCCAGACTTTCTGGCCGTTTAGCGATGGCTCTCACAGCTTGCAGCGGAGGTGCTGGCTTAAGATGCATCCCATCGACTTCTTGCAGCCGTAAGCGGAATCCGGTGCGGTGGGGGGAACGAACGCAAACAGGTGCAACAGGCAAGAAAAGTAGGTGCGAGTCATGGCACGCGGGATGCGCAGTTGAAAACTAAACCAGAACAGGGAGTAAGCATGCTGAAAAGAATATTCTTGGTGGCGACATTCGGGGCGTGCAGCGCGATCAGCGGCTGCGCAACCATTGTGCACGGTGGGCCGAGGGCTATTTCAGTGGCGTCAGATCCCGTCGGTGCAAAGGTTTCCATTTTCGATCGCTCTAATACGCTCGTGATGACAAACACGACGCCGTTCATCGCCCAGCTCCCCACCAAGTTCGGGTATTTCAAGGGCCAGAATTATCGTCTGGTATTCGAGATGCCTGCTCACGCGACAGCAGAGGTCAACCTCACGTCTTCCTTAAGCGGCTGGTACTTTGCGAATCTCGTCTTTGGCGGTGCCATCGGTATGCTGATTGTGGATCCGTTAACGGGGGCCATGTATAACCTCTCTCCGGCAAAGATTGACCAGAATCTGACGGCGACGCAGGCGAAGGTCATTAAAGATCGGACGGGCTTCTTGGTCGTCCTATCTTCCCAGATCACGGAACAAGAGCGCATCCAGATGGTGCGCGTGAATTGAGGTATCGTCCTCGCTCCTTCGTCTGGCCGGGCCGTTCGCGTCCATCTGAAAATGGACTATTCCTAAGCCATACTCTGCCTGGAACTTGGCGAGATCAATCGACCTAAATCCTGAGGTATGCGGAAAGGTCCCAAGATCTCTTGCCGGCGAGCGTTTCGAATTCGCGTGTACTCAGCCCATCTTTGCGTGGTCGAGATTGTCCTTCATACCGGCCCAACTGATGCGGGTGCATTCTTCGGGAGTGCCGCCGCCCTTCCAGTGCGTTTCGAGATTGACCGCATCGGAGTAGCCAATCTTCGCGAGTGCGCGGAACTGGGCGGTCCAATCGATGTAGCCCTTGTCGACGGGCGACCACTGCGTCTTACCAGCGCTGTCCTTGATGGCGTTCTTGACGTGACAGTGGTGGATGCGGCCTTTGGGCAGAGCGTCCCAGCCGCCGGGATAGGCATCGAGTTCGCCGCGCATGACGGCATTGCCTGGGTCCCAGTTGAGCGAGAGATTGCGTGAGGGGACGCCGGCGAGGGTAGCGGCGGCTTCTCGTCCCGTGGCGGTGTTGCAGGCGAACTCGTTTTCGAGCACGAGCATGATGTTCTGCGCGGCGGCGTGTTCGGCGGCCTGCTGCAGCTTGTCGTTGATGGCGGCGCGGTAGGGCTTGATATCGTCGATGCGCCAGAAGTCGAAACAGCGGACCTTATTCGTTTTGAATTGTTTGGCGAGGGAGATAGAGCGTTCGAGGACTTCATCCTGATGCTTGAAGCTGACCTCGTCGGCGCCGTGCATGTCTTCCCTTGTGCCGTACTGGGAGACGGGCGCGCCGGGCCAGTTCACCTTGTAGAGCGGGCTGCTGATGTCGGTGACCTGAAGACTGTACTTGGCGAGGATCTTCTGCGCCTCGGCGATCTGCGCGTCAGAGATGACTTGCAGGTTCTTGCCCCAGACCTCGCGCAGTTCGACCCAGTGAAGACCGAAGTCCTTCGCGATGACGTAGCAGGCGCGATCGAAGTCCTGGGAGATCTCGTCGGAGATGACGCCGACCTTGAACTTGGTGTCCGCGGCGAATGTCCGCAGGGCCAACAAAAACGATGCGGATGCGCCAGCCGCGCCGCCGACGAACTTCCGTCTGGATAGATGCCTCATTTGTTCGATCTCCTTTTTGTCTTCCCTCTTGCCTTGCCGGTTGCAGCAGACAGCGCATCGTTCCCCTTTTAAGCGTACCGCGGGCTGTGAAGCCCCTTCATTTCGCAGCTCTTGCGGCATGGCCTGCTACTCAGGCATGGATTGCATACCCCATGCCCGCAAGCACGCCGCGCATATAGGCGAAGCTGCTGGTCACGCCGGGCATCGGGTCGTCGGCGTGGATCTCGTACTCGAGGTCGACGAAGCCTTCGTACTTATTGGCGATGAGCGCTTCAAAGATAGCGCGGACAGGCATCTTGCCGTCACCCACTGCTACCTGGCTTTCCTTCACGTTCAAGTCGGCCAGGTCCTTCATATGCATGTTGAAGAGGCGCGGTCCGACTTCCTGGATGGCCTCGACGACGTCCGTGCCGGCGCGCTCGGTGTGGCCTACATCGATGCAGCAGCCGATTCGCGGGTCCATGTTTTTGACGAGCTTCAAGATGTCGAGCGGCGACTGCCAGAGCTTGTCTTCCGGACCATGGTTGTGGATTGCGATCCTGATGTCGTACTCCTTGACGAACTTCTCTACCCGCGGAAGACTGGCGGGCGTGGGATCTCCGGCGACGATGACGGTGACGCCGGCCCGCTTGCAATACTCAAATTTGGCGCGGATGTCGTCGTCTTTATCCTTGAGGAAGTAGATGACGCCCGCAGCGTGAAGTTTGATGTCTGCTGCCGTGTAGTCGGCGATGGCCTGCTTTTCCTGCGTTGGATCGGTTGGAAGATGGTCTTTGACATCCTTTGCGTTCAGCCCCGAGACGTCGAGTTGCTTCATGTAGCCGATCGTCTGGGCGCGGCTGAAGTTGCGAAAGGTATAACTGGCGAGGCCGAGCTTGATGGGTGACGGTTTGCCCGTGGCTGGCATACCTAAGGCGGCCGCGGAAAGCATGACCGGAGTGGACATTGCCGCTCCGGCCATCGCACCGGCGCGAAGAAAGTTTCGCCGTGAAAGATCTCGCTTCATACGTACCCTCGAAAATTGATGGAACGTTGCTTATGCGCTTGGAGCGGGACTGGCCTCACAGATGCGGAGCCCAGCCCTCTTCATAGGTGCGGTCCCAGAACGTCATGGCTTCCGGATCGTTCAGCACCTTGCCGTCCTTGTTGTTCAGGTGCAGTTCACGCTTCGTCTCCCAGGCGATGTTCGAGAGTTGCAACATGGTCACGGCGACGTTGCCCTGTGCGACGGGCTGCTTCAGCTTTTCGCCCTTCTGAATACCCGCGATAAAGTTTGCGAAGTGGGCGTCCGTCATCGAGTCGCGGCCGACCAGGTCCGCCGAAGCGGTCTTGTGGCCTGCCTTGAACTCGCTGGTCATCTTGCCCTTCAAGTCGTAGATCTCGTAGCCGTCGCGATCGACGACTACACTGCCGGTGGTTCCGATGATGGCCGCACCGCGGTCGCGACCGTAGTACTTCATCCCGTTGCAGCACTTCCCTTCCCAGGAAATCATTGCGTCGTCGTAGGCGAAGCTGGTGCTCATGGTGTCGTAGAACTGCCAGTCGTCCTTGAACTGATATCGCCCGGCAATGGATGCAACGCTGTTGGGATAGTCCACGCCCAATGCCCAACGGCAGACGTCTACTTCGTGCGTGCCATTGTTGAGCGATTCCCCTGTACCCCAAGTCTTGAACCAGTGCCAGTTGTAGGGCTGTACGTTGTCCTTGTAGGCCTGGCGTGGTGCTGGCCCCTGGAAGAGGTCCCAGTCCAACTGCGGCGGCACGGGAACTTCTTTGCCTGTGCCAATCGACTTGCGCACGTTGCTGTACCAGGCCTTTGCGAAGTAAGCGCGGCCGATCAAGCCGTTGTGGATCTTGTCCACGATCTCGATGGTGTGCGGCGAGGAGCGCTGCTGCGAGCCCATCTGCACCAGCTTGCCTGTTTTTTTCTGCGCCTCGATCAGCATTACGCCCTCGGCGGGATTGTGGCTGCATGGCTTTTCGACGTAGACATGCTTGCCCGCCTGTACGCACGCGATGGCCATCGGCGCGTGCCAGTGGTCGGGCGTTGCGATGGCGATCGCATCGATTTCTTTCAGCGCGAGGAGATTGCGGAAGTCTTTCTCGGTTGTGGGGGCCTCGCCCATCTCAGTCTGCGTGAAGGCGGCGAACTTCTTCAGGATGTTGCTCTCCACGTCGCACACATGCGAGATGCGCGCGTTCGCCTTGTTCGCCTTCAAGGATGAGAGGTGCGCGTAGGCGCGACCGTTCAGGCCGATGACGGCGAAGTTGAGCCGGTTGTTGGACCCTATGATCTGCGCGTAGCTCTTCGCCGTCGAGCTGATCGCCAAACCCGCTGCACCTGCTACCGTTCCATCCAGAAACTCACGCCGTGTCATCATGCTTCTTCCTCCTCGAATCGCTATCTCGACTGGTTCTCTTAGGTGCTTCCTGGGAAGACGTGCCAGGCATTCGTCGTCTGGTCTCGCCGTTCGGGCTTCCTGCCCTCGCTCGCGGCCCAGAGGCACCGCAGCCAACCGAAGTCCTTCGCGTGGATGACCTCGTGGATAGCACTCTGGGCCTTAACATAGTCATGGTCGGCTGCGAGCTTCAGGGAAAGATCGATTTGCACGATTGCCGCGCGCTGCGCTGACTCCGTCAGCGGATTATTGGCGGCACAGCCGGCCAATGCGAGGAATAAGACAACGCCGATCAGCCTCGAAAGGTTCATTGCATGTCCTTTTTGTCTTGCTGTTCTCCGACTTCCGGATTCTAGCCCAAAGCGACGTCAAATCCGTTGCGCGGTGGGTAGCGTTCCCTGATGTCGTATCCCCTGGCCGCCGCCTGACCGGGAAACGCAATCGTAAGGGCCTACAACTGGACTTCGCCGGACGAGGACTTCACCGACGCAAGGTAGCGGGATTTCAACACGCGGATCCAACGGCGCAACCATTAATGTATCGGCGGGCTCGCACTCCCGCAGAGCTGGCGCTTTTCAAGCGCCAGCTCTGCGACGAATTACCCGCCTACAGCTTCGCTGATAGTTGCAGGAAGAAGTAGCGTCCCAAGACATCGAAGAGAGTCGAGGTACCGGTATAGGTCGTTGCCGTTTGCGGTGGTGCGGTGTCAAACGTGTTGTTCATGCCCGCGGACACTTTGACGTTCGATGCCAGCTGATAAGTCGCATACAGATCGAGATAAGTCCGGCTGGCGACATTATTGTCATTGCTGAAGAGCGGCGCATAGGTGACGTCGACCTTGGACTTGCCAATGTATCTGACTTTCGCGCTGATGGAGAACGGGGATGCGGCGAAGGTAGTCGTCAGATTGGACCGCACTTTAGGCAAAGTGTAATCGCCGGCGCTATGAATGACGTTTGAGGGATTGCTGGCATCGACGATGGAGTTGTTCTTCATCGTATACGAACCATCCAAAGCCACTGTTAACTGATTGGCCGTGTTGAACAGGTGGCTCGGCAGGTCGAAGAGATAGGCCGCGGTGGTATCCACGCCCGCAGCCTGAAGCACCCCAATGTTGAGCGGTTCGAGGAACAGGTTGGTGATGGCGTTCGACACGTTTCCGCCCGCCGAGTTACCTCCGCCGCGCTGGATCAGCGAACACAAGGCCGCGTTCAGCGTCGCACCATCGACGCAACCATTTATGATTTGCTGTGCGGGTAGCGTGTTGATGGCGGAAGCAATGTCGATATCCCACCAGTCAATTGTCCACGTGAAATGCGGCACCCAACGCGGCGTGATGACCGCGCCCACCGTCCAGCTCTTCGCCGTCTCGGCGGTGAGGCTGGCGTTGCCGGTGACGAGCTCGGCGCGGCCTTCTGCGGCGAGGGGATCGACGTAATTGGCGGGAACTCCGAGCTTGGCGCAATTCGCCGCGCGCGTTGAAGAACCCGCATTGATGTACACCGCGCTGCAGGGGTCATAGTAGCCGGTGAAGGTGCTCGTGCCACCGGGACTGAACAGCTCCGTGAGGTTGGGAGCCCGGACGCTCTTCGAGCGCGTCACCCGAAAACGAACATCTTCGGTGGGCGCCCATTGCGCGGCGAGCTTCCATGCCGTGGTGTTGCCAATGGTGTTGTAGTCCGAGTAGCGGATCGCCGCTTCACCTTCGAGCGCCTTCGCAAAGGGTACATCTTTGAGGATCGGGACTACGGTCTCCATGAAGGCTTCTTTGACGTTGAAATTTGCGTAGCTCGAGGGTGAGTAGGTGCTGAACAACAACCCCTCGGTACCCAAGCCGTCGGCGACAACGGTCTGACTCTCCTTGCGATATTCGACGCCGGCAGACACCCCCAAAGGACCCGCCGGGAGGTGCCAGACCGTGCCGGTCAGCTGCGCGCCCGTCACCACCATCGTATTGACGATCCGAGTCTGCGAGGTGTAGAGGAAGTAGTTGAGTGCCGCCTGGGTGGCGAGATTGGGACCAAACAGGTTCAGCGGCACGCATCCCGCGGCCACCGCGGTAGGATCGGCGCATATCGGGCCATTGGGTCCTGCGATCACGTCGATCGCCTGCAGGTAGCGGCTCTTGATGCGCTCGTTCTGGAACTGACTGTCGTTGTTGTACTGACCGTAGTCGTAGAACGCCATCCATTTGAAATCATCGCCCAAGCGACCGTCGAGCCGCGTCACCGCATCGAAAGTGTAGCGATCGTTGACGCGTGTGAACTGCCGCTGATCGGTATCGGTTCTACCCACCGAGAGGGAGGTCATGCCGTTTTGACCCATCAGGGCTAGAGCCGCGGCCGGGATGTAGGGGTTGCTGGCATCGATGGTTAGACCATAATCAAACGCTGGCTGTACTGGAAACGAGGTGTTCGTATACGAGAACTGCACATCTTCGGACAACTTGATGCCAGCACCCACGTCGTAGCCGAAGTGCAGCTGCGATGCCAGCACCGAGAACTGCGGGCGGAGCAGCAGGAAGTCCTGGTTGTTGAAACCATCGCCGCCGCCCGTGCCGAGATACGATAAAGGCCTCGCGCCGTTCTGCACCGGTCGCAAGCTCCCATCCTGGTTGACCGTGTACTGTGTGTTCCCGATGTAGAAGGCAGATCCGTAGGTCGTATTGGGGAAGCGGCAGCCAAAGTATTCTATGTTCGTATAGGGGTTCGAGGCCGTCACGTTGGCATTCGGGAAATCGCAGTTATAGCTCTTGTCCCAAGGCCGGCTCTCGGCCGCGAGTGAAGTCTCGCGATTCCAGGAGATGCCGAACGTGAATTCGCCTCGATCCTGAAGCCCTTGTCCATAGGTTGCGCTGACACTCTCCGTGGCATTGTCGCCGCGGCTGGAGATGCCGGATCGCGCATTGATCTCGAGGCCTTCGGCGTGGTGCTTGAGAATGATGTTGACGACACCGCTGACTGCATCGGCGCCATATACCGAGGAAGCACCTCCCGTGATGACCTCGATGCGCTCGATCATGTTGGCAGGGATCGTGCTCAAGTCCACGGCGGAGGATGAACTTCCGCCGGATACTCTACGCAGGCCGTCCACCAGGACCAAGGTCCGGTTCGTGCCGAGTCCGCGCAAGTTCAGAAAGGTTGCGCCGGCATCGGTGTTGTAGCCTGCCTGGTTGGTGGATAGACCGGTGCCGACACCAAACTGCGAATATTGATTGAGGATGTCGCCGGCATTGGAGAAGCCGCTCTGTTCGATCGCGGCCGGGGTGATGACTTCGATGGGTGCCGGTTGCTCGAGCGCGCCGCGTGCGATGCGGGAGCCGGTGACCACGATCTCGTCGAGCTGCGTATCTTTCCTTTCGGGCGCATAGCTCGATGCGTCCGTTCCACCCCCGACCTCTTGCACGGGGCCCGCGGCATGCGTCTGCATCTGAGCCAAGTGGAAGCGCGACTTTTCGGGCGGAATGAGCGCCGATGTCTCCTGGAACGAGGCTTCGGCCTGACCGTCGAGACGCGCGGCCGGCGACGGGGAGGTCACGAGCATCGCGCCACTCGAGTCCACGGTGATCTTGAGCGCGGTCCCTTTCAGCAACTTCTGCAGCGCCGATCGGGCGGAAAAGGTTCCGCTGACGCCGCGCGTGTATTGGACCCCTACTTGGGAAGAGATCACCACGATCTCCGTGCCCGATTGCTTGGCCAATGTCTGAATTGCCGTGACCAGATCTCCGGCCGGCACGTCGATGGGCTTTGCCTCGTCGGCAACCACGACTGAGGTCATCGCCAATAACAAAGCCACGGCGGCTACTGCATTCCGCGTAATCACATGCTGCATATTTATCCCTGGTGCGAGTTTTAATTATCCGCACATACCGGGACGAAGGACACGCGAGAATCCCCCCGTCTGGACGAAAACTTTTCTTGATATTCGTGCTTGCTCGAGGCGGAAGTGACATCTCGGCTCGAGAAGAGGCGATCGGCGCACTGAGTAGGGGCGTTGCTGGTCGAGACGCGCACCAACTCACAGCATCGAAGCGATGATTAGCGGTGACGGAGAGAGATGCGAGTGTCGTTCGCTTCGATCTGAATCGGAAAAGCATCGGCCAGCAGACGCACGAAGCCTTGTGCGTTGTTGGTACGGAATTGACCCCCAATGCGCAGCGCGCCGATGTCCGGATCTTCGATGGCTATCTGCCGAGTGTTATAGCGATTGAACTCCGCCACCGCCTCGGTGAGCGAGGTGTCGTGAAAAACCAGGGTGCCCTGGCGCCAGCTGAGGCGGTCCTCGACATCCGACAGCGGGTTGTCCTGAACCAGGACGCCGCCAATTCCCGCCACGGCAACGCCGCCGCGCGAGATCATGGCGGTTTCCGGCGGACGATGCGCCGCGGAATGCTCCACACGTACCCGCCCTTCCGTCACGATCACTCGAATGCCGTTCTGTTCACGTCGAACCGAGAACTTCGTGCCCACGGCGATGACACGCTGATCGCCGACACGCACCACGAACGGACGTTTGGGATCCTTGGCCACTTCGAAGAAAGCCTCGCCCTTGTCGAGGTCTACCCGGCGTTCCGTGTCGCTCAGTGCGATGCGGATACCTGAGTCGGTGTTGAGCGTGATGGTCGACCCATCCTTGACGGCAATCGCCGAAATTCCACCGATGTCAGTGCGATACGCTGTCGCAGCCGGTGGCCAGCTCAGCCACGCGGCGAGTATCGCCGCGAGCAGGAGGCTCGCCGCGATGGACGCTCCCATAGCTCCCCATACCCGACCGTGATACCCGGGGATCGCGCGCGGAAGCGACGGTGTCGCTGATAATTCGCAAAGCGCCGAGGGACGCCGGCGCTCGCCCAACTGCAAAAGGCCCTTTCGGCCGAGCACCTTGAGGCGCCCGGCCTCCGACCATGCGTTTTGCAGCCGCACGAATGCGACTCGATGCGCGGTTGATGCAGACAGCCAAGCCTCGAGCTCGGCCTGATCGGCCTCGCGCCATCCTTGACCTTCGCGGCGCACCAGCCATACCGCCGCTGCTCGTTCAATGTTTCGATGAAGTCCCACGTCGTGTCACTATCGAGTGTCGCACCCGAATCCATCCATTCCGTTAGTTGCTGCGCTCATTGCTTTAGTTGCTTCTTAGACGTCGTGCGTACTTTCGTGGTCCCCGATCCCTGCTCCCTAAACAATGCGTCTGCAAAACGCCGCATGGCCTTGGCGATCTGCTTCTCCACCACTGTCTCGGCGATTCCAAGCCGGGTTGCCACTTCCCTTTGTGATAAATCCTCCACGCGGCGCATCCACACGACCTCACGGCAGCGCGGCGTCAATTGCTCGAAGGCGCGAGATAATGTACGCAGTTCGTCTCGAGCCATAGCATGATGTTCCGGTGTTACCTCGTCCATGTGAATATTTAGAGATTCCAGATCCGCCTTCGCCTCGATCGAGACCACCCGGCTCTTACGCAAGCGATCTGTCATCAGATTTCGCGCCGTCGTGAACAGAAACGACTTGGGTGCGCGCGGCCGTTCTTGAGCCGCAGCCTCGTACACTCTGACATAAGCTTCCTGGCGCAAGTCATGGATGTCGTCGCGATGATGCCAGCTCCGGGTGAGATAACGCACCAGCGAATCCTCATATACGAGGATCTCTCGAGCAAACCATGCATCGAGCGAATCTTTCACGCTGCCTACACTACAACCAACCCGTCATTTGCGGCAGTCCTTTTTTGACGGTGTCGAATATTTTTGCTTGGACATCACCCGCGGGGGCGGAAAATGCCGCATCGTTCGTCTAAGTGATCTAGTGCAAAAACAGGTGAAAGTTATGCGAGGATTCTTGATCGCGCTGGCGCTGACAGCATCTCTTTCGGTTAGCGGGGCTCAGGCACCCCGGGACACCGATGAACTCACGTCAACGGTAACCCGTCTGGCGCACGTGGGGTCCTGCGGATCCCCGAGCTTCTCTCCCGACGGGCGGCAACTGGCCGTCCTCTGCAACCTCAGCGGCACACCGCAGGTGTGGATCGTATCGACTGGCGGAGGCTGGCCGACGCAGGTCACAGCGCTCGAGGATCCGGTCACCGGCGTCGAGTGGTCACCATCCGCCAACCGGCTGGCCATATCCGTCGCGCCGGGCGGCGGTATGAACACCCAAATTTACATGGTCCATCCGGACGGCACGGGACTGAAGCGCTACAGCCAGGGCGGCAAAGACAACAACTGGCTCGCGCATTGGACCCACAGCGGTTCCGCCCTCTTGGTGTCGTCCAACATACGCAATGGCGCCTCGATGGACCCGTACCTTTTGGGTACGGACGACGGACGGATGCAGCTCTTGTCCAACAGCCCCGGCACTGATCGGTTCGCGGATTCGGACCATGACGCTCATACCGCCCTCGTGACACGAATGAAAAGCCGCGGCGACAACGATGTGGTGTTGATCGACGTGGCCACACATAAGGAAGTGAACCTCACACCGCATGAGGGGCCTGGTACCTTTGATGGACGTTTTTCGCCGGACGCTAAAACCGTTTATCTCGTTTCCAACAAGGATCGGGACCTCACCGCGTTTGCCAAGGAACAATTAGGGACCCACGGCGAAGCCGGCATGATCCAAGTCCTGACGGAACGCAAGGACGCCGAGCTAGCTGAATTCGAAATCAATCCGGCAGGTACCGAGGCTGTGCTCATCTGGAACATAGCCGGACGCTCGGAATTGAGCTTTGTCGACCTGGCTAGCGGACAGGTCAAGGCCGGGCCGAAGCTCCCGACCGAACTTGCCTATGATCCTAAATACTCACCGGATGGCAAGCGACTTGCGCTGGTGCTCACCGGTGCCGCCGCACCCGCCGATGTTTGGGTCATGGATCGCGCCAAGGGAAGCCTTGAACAGGTCACCTTTAGCCCGCATGCAGGAGTGACTCTGCAAGATCTCGTGCATCCCACCCTGGTGCGCTACAAGGGCGAGGACGGTGAACCCTTGACTGCGTGGCTATGGCTCCCCAAGCACTGGGTTGCGCCGGGCCCGTGCGTGCTGAGTTTCCACGGAGGCCCGGAGGGACAAGAGCTTCCAGATTTCCGCAGCGATTATCACGCGCTCCTTGAGCAGGGAATCGCCGTACTCGCGCCGAACGTGCGTGGATCGGGAGGTTTCGGCAAGAGATTCGTCAATCTCGACAATCAGGAACTCAGGTTCAACGGCATCAAGGACATCAAGGCTTCCGTCGATTATTTGACGAGCAACAAGATCGGGGATCCCAAGAGACTCGGCATCATGGGCGGCTCCTACGGCGGCTATATGACCATGGCGGGCCTGACTGACTACCCGGACCTATTCCGCGCCGGCGCCGATCTGTTTGGTGTCGTCAACTTCGAAACCTTCTTCGCCAACACCGAACCTTGGATGGCCGCCATTTCCACCATCGAATATGGCGATCCGAAAACTCAGGCAGACCTGCTGCGAAGACTCTCGCCCATCAACAAGATCGATCGTGTCAAGGCCGCCACACTCGTTCTGCATGGCGCCAATGACACAAACGTTCCCGTCGTCGAGGCGCACCAGGTGGTCGACAACCTAAAAAAGCGCGGCGTGCCCGTGGAACTAGTGATGTTTCCTGACGAGGGACACGGCTGGCGCAAGACCCCGAATCGGATTCGATCGACGGTCGAAGTTACGCGCTGGTTCGTGAAATATCTCAAGCAGGACGGCAAGTAGTCCCGAGGGATTCAGACCTTGGCAGAGTTTACCCACTGCGGTTGCAGCACCGTCGAAACGTCGCCGCTCGCGCAAAATCGCAAGCTAGTACTCATCGGTGCCCGAGGGCGCTTGCTCAGCAAGAGCCCCGCAGGCGAGTAAGGCGATGCCTAGCAACGACTTTGTTACCGTCGTAAATGCTTGTTCAATTTAGTGCGCCGCGAACATCTTCATCACATCGGCTTTCAGCAGCGCCTGGCTCTGCGGGCGGCTGTAGAACATATGACCACCCGGGTATTCCTTCACCTGCACGCGCTCAGTCTTGCCCATCACAGGCATCTGGTCGACGATCAGCACCGAGGCCATGAATGGACATGACAGGTCATCCCAGCCGTGCACGATCAGCACGTGCATCTTCGGATCGATCGCCACCGATTCGCGCAGTTCCTGGGCCGAGCCATGCTCAATGCCGTTGACCGGTTTCTCCTTGTCAGGCGAGTCCGTCCACAGATTGCCGACTTCGTAGCTCAGAGCGTTGTAGCGGCCGCTGTACTTCCAGCCGACAGTATGCGTGACAAAATCCACCATCGCCGTGGTAGTCGGCGCGATGATGCTGTCGAGAATCGGGTCGTTGTTCTGCTGGGCCGGCGCGAACGGGAACGGATCATAGGCCGTCACATTGGAATCGTAGCGGCTGCCGAGTTTTCCCTCGGAGCGATAAACCTCGCGCAGGTAAGCCTGTGTCTCGAGGCGCCCGCCGGAGCGGCGCACGAAATTCGGATCCAGGCCCGACAGTTCCGTGACGCGTTTGACGATGCGCTCGATG
>Ga0193729_1000212_pt1 | contig 29535 bp, 32 predicted proteins | sample U1c2metaG_FD_143036 | JGI IMG/M metagenome (GOLD analysis project Ga0193729, IMG submission 143036) | Soil microbial communities from a riparian zone of the East river system, Colorado, United States - U1c2 | ecosystem: Environmental > Terrestrial > Soil > Riparian zone | place: USA: East River...
CGCTCCGGTCCAACGAGTTGTTATGCGCGGCCCATCTTTAGAAAGTAAATGCGGGATGATTGACCCGCAAAATGCATCCATTGTCTTGAGAGATGTCGGCTTCGGACATTGCTACATATTTGCCGCGCGGCAAGGTGCTGGTAACGTTCCAGACGCCATCTTTCAGTGTTGCGTTATACGGCTTCTCGCTTTCAATTTGTTTCGCACCATACATTGGAACCCAAACGGCAACCGCGATGGAAATGGCGGTCTTCTCGTCGGGCACAAAGCCATTTTTCGGTTTATCAGATTGCGTAGGGCTGGGAGGGAGACTCTGATTGGCAGAACTAGAGATGGTCTGTTGAGGAGCACACGCGCTCAACAGAACGACGCTTGCCATCACGAACTTTACGAGCACTGCCTTCATATTGAGCCTCCGTAATATGAGAAGCGCCGAACGGCGGAGTTGACCGGGCGGCGCGATTTCATTCAAGCATCGCCGGACCAATCAAGTTACAAAACACGCTACCGCCGCTTCGGTCCAACGAGTTGTTAGACGGCGGCTGGGAGCCGAAGCCTTTTCACTTTCGGCAACTCATTTTGCCCGCTTAAACACGTAAGTTACCCCGGCTGCGTCCCTCTCACCTGAGGCCGCGACCAGCTCCCATCCCAGTGCGCCCAACTCATTGAATGTCTTGTCCCCTTCAAATCCGGTTGTGTAGTTGGAAACGGTCTTGTATTCCCAAGCCTGCCGTTTTGAAGACCGACTTTGCGCAAACGTTGTCATCACTATGACAGCCAGTACAGTTATCACAAGCAGTGCTAAGGCTGATTTGGCTTTCATGTTCCATCTCCTTATTGAAGCACGTTACATCATTGGAAAACTAAGCAGGCACAAACGCAGCGATCCATCAAGCCGTCTAACGTTTGAATTCACCGGGCGCGGGCGAATAGCATTCAAGCATCGTCTAAAGTTAGTTGAGAAGCACGCTATCCCGCGCTCCGGTGCAATGATGTGTTGGGTTGCGCGGCCCCGGTATGAGCAACTACTTGACCATCAACTTCCAAAAGACGAGCTGAAAAATCTCCAGAGCCGGGAAGATCATCCTGAATTTCTTGTCCTTCCATGCTAAATAAATTCCTGGCACCAAAAGGCTGCTTACCCACAAAAGACCGCCCATAAATTGGTAGGTGTGCGTTCGTGCGAGCCGAGCGTAGATTTCGGCATTCGACTCAGTAATCGGCGTCATGTACGCCGAAAACACGCTATATAAAGTGTAACCTAGCATGATTGACGCTATGCAATAGAGCGCAACGATGAGGCTCTGGCTCTTTTTTGTTTGCAACATGGCCCTTTACCTACCTGTAGTGCAAAGTCAATGCAATGATTCTAACCAAATACGATCATGGATTACAGGAGCAACCCAACGTCTGAGTTAACCGGGCGGCGGTCAACTTAATAAGCATTCAAGTCTCGCGAATGCGAAGGACGCCGACTCCGCTCCGGTTCAACGATTTGTTGGGTGCGTGTTTAGTGAAACAGTTCCAGAGAATCACTATCACGTACATACAGGTCAAAGAATTCAGAAACGCTTTTCGATACAATCCGAGGCTCCTGGCCATTGAAATAGTCGATGCAAACTGCAGAGCGTTCGGGATTTTCATATTTGAAGCAATATAGGTGCGAGTCGATAAGGAAATCGGAGAATAGAAGATACGAGCGTTGATAGCGTGAGTTTTCCGAGACGATACGATCCAGCGACCAAAGCGACCAGCACCGAGAATCGAATTGATCGTCGGCCATGCCGCCCGTCGTGCAATAGAGAGCGACAACGTCACCAGAGTAGTTCCGTCCCGTCGCATTCAATGCAGCGTGAACCGACGCCTCGCTATTTGGCGGCAACAGAGTAAGACCACTCTGCTGCCATCCGCGTATTGTTGCTTCGAGAGAGTCCACGATTGTTAATTCAGTAAGCACCCAACGTTTGAGTTGACCGGGCGGCGCGATTTCATTCAACCTTCGCCGAACCAATGTTGATGCAAAACGCGCAACCGCCGCTCCGGTCCAACGATTTGTTATGTGGCGCTCACAACAGCGGGAGCTTTCTTCCTCCGAAACACGCCAACTGCGGCCCAACATTCAACCGCCGTCATGCCAATCGCAAGCGCCAGCATAAACAATAAATGAAATGCACCAAAGACCATAAAGTATTTCGGTTCGATAGTTTTATCGGTGGCCTCATACCAGAAGAGATCATCGTGCGGATCGCCGTGCATATAGAGTTCGATGTACTGGTGAGTGGCATCAAGCGCTTGGCGTTTGAAAGTAGGGTAGCCCTTGCCGCCATGTATGCCAAATTTTGCGTTATATGAGGCCACGATTTGGTCCTGCACCACTTGGTCCTGTCCATCCGGAATAAGAAATGAATACTCCGAATGTGTCTTTAGGTAATCATCCAAATCTTCTTTAAGCAGGAAAAGTTGAGCCTTGCCAGAGTCCATTACGACAACTTGAAATACAGGCGTCGTCGCACCGTCTTCAATTGTCACTTTGTGTCTGATTCCCGAAAAGTTCCAAAGCAGAATAATGTTCACAACAAAGAACAGAAGGCCGGTCGCGATCGAGCCAATCAATTTAAGGAATACACGTAAGAGTCGTGGGATAACCATTTGATTGAAGCCTGTAGCCACATAACGTCGGAGTTGACGCGGCGGCGAGCAACTGCGTAACGGACAAGTTGTCGATAAGAAGCTCGCTGATTCCGCTCGCGTCCAACGATTTGTTATCCCGCCCTGGATTGTAACGCGCAACCAGTTTTCTGTAACCAAGGAACGGGAGAGGATAGTGGGGTAATTCTCTGGATATGACTTTTGCGGGGGCATCATGGGACATCGCGGGACCGCGATCCCCTCTCACGGCAGTTCAAGCTTATCATCAATCAGAGTTTCAACGGACACTTTAGCCAGCCTCGCATACGCCAGTAAGGTCGGCAAAGGTGGTTCCCGCTGGCCGTTCTCATAAACCGAAATACTCGCCCGATCCTTCACGCTTAACTCCCGTGCGATCTCATTCTGAGATAGCTTTAGCTTAACTCTGATCCGCTTCAACTTTCGCGCCAGCTTCAGGGGATAAGGCCGCTTGGTTTTTCCCATTAGGATCGGCCTCCTAATGGATTAACCTTGCGGTTAGTTGTATATGGTACTAGGCTGTGCGCCGATTCAGAGGAAGCCCGGAACGCCCGTGTCGTCCGGGCGCGAACCATTAACCAGTTGAACCTCGCGCGTTAGTTAACATCTATTTCGGTCAGGTAGGCACAGGATACGGGAGTAGAGCGCAAGTAAGCAATGGTGAGATTGCCGAAACCATGCTCCCGTTAGAGCGGGGAAGCCTTGGGGCGTCGCACAGGGTAGGACGCTTGCTGACTCCCCCGCTTTTACAAATCATGTACGTCGTATCTCTCAGCGATCCGGTCTATCACATTGCTAAGGATGAACACTTCACGCTCTGCATGATATGGATTCTGGGCGATCCTGGTCGGCGTCGCCGCTGGCGTGATCGTAGATTAGTGAGTGAGATACCTACAGATCGGTTTACCGTGCTTTGTAAGGACTGCGAGGCTAGGCAGTCAGCAAGTCTCGCATAGTCCAAACAGTCTTTGTGATCCCCGCTTCCATTGCTGGCGTACAGCGAATCGATGAATGGATTCTCACAAAGTTGTAATAGGCGAAGTACAACGCAAGCGCGGCCTTTAGGTTCTCCCACTTTTTCGAGAAGCCGATTGTTAAGCGGGTGAATCGTCGCATAGCCGTGCGGATGTTTAGGTTCTGTCTCTCGACGTGCGAGGTACAGATGCGCTCAGGATTTGGGTCGCCCCATAACGGCGTTGATATTGATTCCTTAATCTTGCTTGGTGAATACTTGTGATCGTCGTCCATCGGTGCACCGTAAATTTTCACTAGCTGCGCATAGCTGGATCGCGTTCCGAGCGAATAAGCAATCGCGTTTGGATACGGCCCGAAACCATCAGTTGTGATCTGGATTATGTTAGTCGTTCCGTCTACCGCGTCGTAAACCTTTTCGATGAACGTGGCCGTGTCTTGCTCTGTCCGGCGTCCTAGATGCCAAGTCAGCATCAACTTACTGTCGCGCTCGAATGCTGTGAAGCAATACGCATCGCCAAGATGATCACTGGTTAATCCCTTGCGCGTTTTTACTTTTTCTTTCATCCGGCAAAACGTCCAGATTTCGTCTAGCTGTAGATCGCTGACTTTCACTCTTCGCATTTTGCGATTCATCAAATCTTCGCAACGCTCGCCAGCGATGTTAAGCAGAGTCAGGATTGTTTTCTTTTCAATGCCAGTGATCCGGGTGATGCTGCGAATGGAATTGCCCTCAACGAGCATTTGCAGAACCATCAAAGCTTTTTCTTCGGGTAGGTACATCGTGCCCAAAGCTTCTCTTGTTCTGCCTGAAAGCGGCGCTTGCACTTGTTGCACTTAAACCTCTGATTGCCCTTGTCGTCTTTGCCAGCTTTGACCGCTTCGATCTTGCAGTTGTGACATGTCATTGTGGACTCTCCTATTGAAGTCCACACAGCGAAGGCGTATATTGCGGTTGTCAGATCGCGTAGCCTTTGGCTGCGTGGTTAGATTGCCTCGGCGGAAGCTACAACTTCCGCTGGGGCGCTTATTCGCGGAGATGGAGGGATTCGAACCCTCGGACGGATTAGGCCCGTCTGCTGATTTTAAGTCAGTTGCCTTCGACCACTCAGCCACATCTCCAAAAAACAGGCCCAGCCGACGAACCAAAACAAGGGTCGTTGGCTGGGCTTTCTGTTTATCTCTCAACATCTTGCAGGCTATAATAATATTATGATACGTGTAAGTCAAGACTAAACTGCTTCGTTTTATAACAATTTTATGATAGACTCGGGTTCGTTCTGGACGCTCTTTGACTACGTGGATCGGCGTGGCCGAAACGCAATCAAGGAATGGTCGCGCGAACTGGAAAAGAAGCCGCTCGCTAAGCTGCATCGCAAATTGGAAATCCTTGAGAGTACCGGCCCTGATCTCGCGCCGGGATTACTAAAAGGCACACGGCAACGTCACGTTGACAAGATCAAGATCGAAGGCCGTGTCAGCTTCGCGCTTTTGGTGTGTCGTGGCCCGATCAGTATGCAAGAGGAAATGACGTTGCTGCTCGGAGCGCAGGAAAGCGACCGCCAGCTTCCCCCAGGCACTGAAGACGCTGCGGAGAGCAGGAGAATAGAAGTTTCTGAAAGTCCAATAGAGAGGCGAACGCTCCATGAACATGTATCGTGGCCGTCTAATGAAAGAACTACAGGATGAGGATTACCGATACGCATACGACGAAGAATTTGCAAATTCACGTATGGCGACGCAAATTAAGGTAATTCGAGAACAGCGCAACGGCATGACTCAGGCTCAGCTAGCCGGGAAGGCCGACATGCGCCAATCTCGGATTTCGGCGCTGGAAAACGTCGATTATTCTGCGTGGAGCATTAGCACCCTGCGGCGACTAGCGCAGGCGCTGGGCGTTAGGCTCACGTTCAAGTTTGAGAGCTGGGGAGACTTGCTATCAGAAGTTGAGTCCTTCAACCGTGAGGCACTTCAAGTTCCCGACTTCGAGAACGATCCGGCATTTAATGAGGCCGAAGTTGCCATCGCAGCATTTCCAGAACTTGGCGCGTTCAAAGAGCACAAAAGCGCGCGGGATTTCGTTCAAGTTATGGCTAAATTGGAGGAGCGAGAGCATGGACTTGCTAGCAGTTAGAACGGCTAGATTGATCGCCCATCTAAACGCCGAAGAGTTGAATCCGTCTGGACGCCCCTTGGCGCATGACTTCATGCGAGCATTTATTGAGCGGTACAGCTTTATTAAAACTCCAACCACGGCCGCTGAAATCTTGGATACGGAAAACAAAGGGCTAACATTTGAGCAGGGTAAATTAGGGGACGTAGGGATCAATAAAGTAGTGCTCTTTGATTGGGGTGTGGTGGTTGAAACTAGTGCCTCAACGGATGCAAGCGAGATTATCCTTCAAGACATGCTGAACTGGGGCGCGGAAACATTTGGAATGTCCAATCGTCCTAGCTTGGTTACACGAAGAAACTTTGTAAGCGAGATCGTCTTTTCGAGTGAAATTAACCTCAACGCCATGAATCCGACGATTCAGCGGATTACAGATAGTATTACGGAGATGGTGGCAAGCTATTTAGGCCACAGCGAACCATTCGAGACGTATGGATTCTCGCTGGCTTTTGATTCTTCACGTTCGAAACAGCTATACACGCCCTTCCAAATTTACCATCTTCCAGATACGCCGTTCTCGGAGAAGAAGTATTACTGCGGTGCCCCGCTCTCAACTGCCGATCACATCAAGGTTATTGAGCAACTGGAAGAAGCCTTGAAGAACTAATCCGCGAATGTTTCAAAAAGACTATTGGAGCATGGACGATAAGCGGCTGACGCAGGAAGCCGTCAAGTACCATATCAAGACGGAAGATTATGAGACCGACGAAGCAATACAATTATCTTGGAAGTTTTTTCCTCGCGACTATATCATTGCGTCTCTTGTCGGCAGGGATCAAGCGTTACGGACTAGATGGGTTATCGTCATATCGATCGTCTCGCTTTTAATATCGCTTGCAGCCCTCGTGCTCAGTATTCGGAAATAGCAACTCCTAATAGCCCACTACCCCTCGTTCGGCCTGTAGTAGTAAGCTGGTTTGTTAAGGAGGACGCCCATGTCGCGAATTAAGCCAGGCGATGTTTTGGCTTGGGTGTTTGCTGTAACTCTTTCAGCCCTTATTGTCGTGTTCGCTGCCTTCCTAGTTAGCGATTGGTATAGGGCCGACTTCTCACGGTTTGAGAGAGCTATGTCAGCGGAAACTTACGTCGCTCGAATTCCTTCAATTCTTCAGGCAGCAATCGCGGTTTGCATTGCGGCGATTCCAGCCACTTTCATAACGAGATATTTTCGATCCACGCGCGGCGATTTGGAGATTACAGGGCTGGGGATAAAAATCCGAGGCCCATCAGGGCCGATCCTTCTTTGGGTCGCTTCTTTCTTAGCCGCTGCGGCCTTCATTATTGTGTTTATGAATGCTGGTAGGTAAGTCAACTAAGATTCGTTTACCGTGCCATACTTCAGAGCCGTATCCAGACTTTTACCCCACTATCCGGGAGAGCGCGGCGTCGTTATTGACGAGCAGTTTGTCTGAGCGTAAGCCGCGCGGCGCGAGTGAGCGACAAGCCCCGCGCTGGTTCGTTTTGGTTTTCAAAAAGCGAAGCGGGATAACGTTTGAGTTCAGGTGGCGCGGGCAATGACACGCAAGTCGCGCCGGACAAAGCCAGTTGCGAAGGGTGCTATCCCGCGCTCACCTGCAACGAATTGTTGGGTAGCCCTTCGCCGGAACCACGCAACGTGATTTTCTTCCGCTCGCAGAAACCACGCAAGCTGGTAGGAAAAATTCCTGGAGTGTCTCGGCCTGCCTTCCCGCGCCCCGCCCCTGGCACCCGCCGTCTCCGCTTTCACTGCCCGGGTGGACTCATTCTGAACGTCGACGTCACAACGCAGCGGGATCCGTGTGTTTCCGCGACGTCGGACGTTGCCTTGAATCCGCCACCCCACCCGGAAATTTCGTCTTAAATCCTCCGGACGCGCCCGGCACGCCGCAACCCGCAAGTTTACATAATCCGTATTTATGTGACATCGGATAGGCGGCCCACCTCGCTTGAAATTACGATCCGCCGAAAAAGCAATTCGACCAACTTCCTATCCCGCGCAAGCGCGTTCTGGCGAAGTGGAACTACTTAATCAAGCTGCGCTCAATGTAAAGTAATTCTTGGCCGGCTCCTAAGGAAACAGATGATTGTAGTCGCCTTTCGCGGTGTCGGATGCCGAGTCTTCCGGAACCCAGGTGGTTGGGCCGGAGCCGGGCGTTGGCCATCCGCTGGGCGGAGCTGGCACATCTTTGGGCGGCTTGTCGAGGGCTTCCAGGCCGCCAGAGCCGACGTGAAGTATGATCCGATAGCTCCACTCCCAGTAGCCTAGTCTCTTGGCAAGCTCCCCGGGGCACTCCAGCACTACCCAGGTACGATATCTTTCGTCGCGAATGGCGTAGGTGCAAACGGCATTAGAGGACGGGTCCCAATTCGGGAAGTCTGCCATTCCGGTCATACCGTTTCCCAAGTCGTGGCTCGGATATTCGGACGCGCCTTTGGGATCCTCGGCGGCATGCCCGGACTCCCCGCCCTTCACGTCAGTCCACGTCCTGCCGCCACTCGGCAAAAGGTAGGCCGAACCGTATTTGATTTGCCTGAAACGCACCTTACAACCTCGGCTGAGACCTTTTACATAAATGATTTTGCCGTAGCCCCAGAATTTGATTGCCGTCCCACCCGGCGGCGCAGGCATCACTGGATTGCCTTTCTCCACACCTGGAGTATCGAATGCCGTGAGGCTGATGCCTCCGGCTGTAGTGGATCCTGATTGGCTGAGTAGCTTGCGCTTGACCCCTGGCGAGTCGGGAAAGCTGAGCAGGACTCCCATGTTAAAGTCCGGTTCTGGGGCGTCCGGCAGCTTTAGGCTGACTTTCGTCTTCCTCACCTTGATCAACGAGCCACCGAAACAGTGCGTCTGCTCTTTGTCCCAGATTTTTTCGACGGACGCGTCCTCGAGCTTGGGCACGGGAGAACTCGTTGTCGTTCTCGCATGACGCAATGCCCAATAACGGCTGGTGGTGATCGTCTTCAGGGCGACCGACACGAACTCGCGAATGCGGGTGCGGGCCCATTTTGCTCTCGAGTCGATGCGCTGCGCGGCCGATCGCCTCGCCCGGCCGGCTGCCGCTGTCAGAGCCAGCTCCTTCTTCACGCTGCGTAAAACCAACGCGAGCCGCGCCTCAGCTTCGCGACGAATCGCCGCGACATCGGCCCGACGGAGATTCGCAATTGCATTGATTCGTTGCGGAGGTCCCAACGGTATCGGCGGGATCTGGCCAATCTCGAGCGCGGCCGCGTGTTGCGCTACAAGCCCAACCGCGCGCTGAAGCTCGATATCGGCACGTGCCGCGATTTCACGCGTCTGTAAATCGCCGTCATGTCGATCGCTCGGGCCGCCCGAAAGCCTGTTATTTTTCGCCACCTTTTTTCCTCCTCTCGCAGAAACCACTCAAGCCTCGATAGGCGGAGCGTGCCTGCAATTGATTCAAGCTACCTTGTCAAACCAAATTGCGATGCGACCCAACGTTTGAGTTGACCGGGCGGCGCGATTTCATCCAACCTTCGCCGGACCAATGATGATGCGAAACACGCTCCCGCCGCTCCGGTCCAACGACGTGTTAGACATCGGGTGCCACGTTTCGCGTCAAGAAAACCCAGAACTGCACGAACGCTTGGAACAAAAGCAGTACTAAACCGACGCTGTACCAGAACAGCGAACCCATGAGGGCTGCCCGCATTTCAAGCGAACACATAAGAGCCATCGGAACAAGATAGACCGAAATGAATAACCTAGGGTACCGAGGGGGATGATTCCGTTTTACGAGCTGCCGCCGTCGAAGTATCTTGATTACAAATTGCCATCCAAAGAACATACTTAGCAGAGCATTTGAAATACGCCACGCCATCTGTTCGTTTCGTAGCCCATACCAAAAGACAAACGGCACGAGGCCAAATAAGACAACTCCGAGCGACTGTTCCATTATGGACTTCAACCCAGCCAAGTCGCGTTCAGACCAAGATCTATTCTCTCTGAGGAGAGTAACAATCAATCCACCAAAGCCGGCAAATCCAAGGCCGACCTGTGCCATGCAAAGCAAAAAGCTTTCTCCCGTGAGTTGTTCCAAACGGTACTCCAGCGGGGACTGACCGATGTCTAACGGTTGAGTTGACCGGGCGGCGCGATTTCATTCAAGCCTCGCCGCACCAGGTTTGATGCGAAACACGCTCCCGCCGCTCCGGTCCAACGATTTGTTCGGTTTCTATTTACCAAGGGACATTTCAACTTCGTCGAGAAAGCCCGCATAGAACGTAACAACTTTTTGTGCGACTTCGACAACCTTATTGGGGTCGAGCGCGTCGCCCAGATGTGTGGTTGGTACGTCATAAGTTCGATCCCGTTTGATCACGGGAAGAAGTCTTATCTTACCTGGAATAAAGTCGACCCTGATTCGTTGCGGCGACTTGATGGATATCTTTCCGCCTCCAAACTCCATCCGCTCAATGTAGAGCGCGTTACCCTCCGCCGCGTTGATGCCGATTCCGCCAGGTTCGCGATCAACGACTTCGTTTACCGTATGTTCGTCGGCGTCGCGAGCGTTTTTGACGTACGACAATAATGGGTCATTGTTCCGGAGGGATTCGTATTTCGCCTTCAGCGCGCGCCAACCCTGGTAAGAGTCATACTTGTGCAACGATTTTGTCCAAACGCGCTCAACGTGATGAAGTAGGTCTTTCCAATGCCCTTCGAAAGCATCGAGAGATATCGAGTTCCTCATGGACTCGAGGGAAGCTTGCGCTTTGGCGAGTTGGGTTCTTGGCTGACTCGACATAAAGAGAAGAAACCGAACGTTTGAGTTAACCGGGCGGCGGTCAAGATCGAGCAGCATCCGAGTCTTGCGGATGAGAAGCCCGCTTACTCCGCTCCGGTTCAACGATTTGTTATCCCGTCCTTGGATTGTAACGCGCCACCAGTTTTCTGTAACCAAGGAACGAGAGAGCGCGGCGTCGTTGTTGCCATCGAAGTTTGTCTGAGCGCAAGCCGCGCGGCGCGAGCTAGCGACAAGTCCCGCGCTGGTTTGTCTTGGTTTTCAAAAAGCGAAGCGGGATAACTATGTATTAGACGGAACCATTCCGTCTAAGCCGCTCATACGCGTCTTATACCTCTCGTACTTTCAAAACGCAAAAAAAAGAGGGCGAGAGTATCTCGCCCTCGCTTAACCAGAACCCACGCGTTACCGCGGGCGGTCCTGACAAACGCTACATCGCCATGTGCGAACTTGGATCGCTCCAATCGGATTGGCCGGTCGAGCCGCCGAGCGCGCGCACTTCGATCGTGTAGGTCGTCCCGGCTGTTAAGCCGAGAAAGGCGATGCGCCGCGAATCGCCGGTGAAGATGCTTGGCAGCCAATCGCCATTGGCGGGTTTGATCCGGCCTTCATACATGTTCGCGTTCTTGACCGCCTCGACGCGCGCCACCAGTTGACCGGCCACGCCGTTCTTGATACTCAGGCCCTTCGGCTTTTCCAATGGTGTTGAACTGCGATTGGTGCTCTGCATTTGAAAGCCGGAGCCAAGCAACAGTGCCGGATCCTCATTGCACATCATCTGTACATAGGCAGCGACCTTTCGCAGCATCTCTTCCAGGGTGTTGCGAGAATTATTCTTCGCGGCGGTGTCAGCGATTCCGCCGTTTTGGGCGGCGGCCATCTTGGCGGTGTAGTCATCGACGGCGGCTTGCAGATTTGCCAGCGTCACCGGCGGCGTTGGATAGGTGGCGTTACCGGTCAGTGCGTCGATAACACCCTGCGCAAAGTTGTCGAGTTCTGTGTCTGAGAGTCGTCCGAAGTTTGTAGATACTTTCACGATCATGAGAATTTTCCTCCCTCGTGGGGCGAGCGTATTAGCCGCGATATTTGCGGCAGTAGGAACATTAATCTTAAACGAACTACACGTCCCGCTAAAATTCACGATACCTTTTTGGGTGGCGTTGGGCCTTTGTGTCTGGCAATGGCCGCGAATCGTGAAGACGAGAGCGCGCCAAATGGCGTTTTGGATAGCCCTGATCGTTTGTTCCGCATTTATCATCTATGTCGCGTTTAAGCAGTCACAAGCACGCCCTCAACAATCGATAGGTTCAACAGCATCAGGGTCTGACAGTCGAATATTTGTTGACGTGGATGTTGCTTACTTCGCAAATTTGTATCGAACGCATAGCACGGCACAGGCTGACATCGCCATGCAAAGCTATACAGGCAAGTGGCTCAAACAAACTGCCGGTACGGTCAGTGATGTCAGGCACGATCAGTTTCTCGGATCGGATATCGCCTATGTCACTGTCAGCGTTCCGACAAAAGATTCTTTGAAAATGTACGTGATTTTGGCTAAGTTTTCCGAGTCACCTTTCAGGGAGCGCGCTCTGGTTCTAAATCGAGGAGAACAAGTCAATCTAATGGGAAAGATTGGCAAAGGTGATGATATGGGATTGGTCCTTGAGGACTGCGAGATTGTTCCGTAAACGAACCGAGATCGTCCACGATGACGGCTACGTGACCGCATGGCGCATTGATGGTGAGTGGGCGGGAGAGATCGCAGTCTGCGCTATCGACAAACTAGAATTTATTAGTCGCCAGTTCTGATCAGTGATATAAGGGTCGCCCCAGACGATTCAAACCATGAGGGAGCCATGAAAAGTAACCGGAAGACTCTAGTAGCGGCCACAATTAGCGCGATTCTTGCCTTAGGTGGCTTGGCCTTAGGCGAGGCCGCAAGCCGCCGCCCGTTGGCAGAAGCGCCGCAAGGAATTAAGAAGATCAGCAAAATGCGCAAGATGCGTAAAATGCGGAAGATGAGTAAGATGCGCAAGATGAGTAAGATGGGCCGTATCGTCGGTCGGAAAAGGCATCGCCGTCGTTCGCGACTGGGCTGACGCAAACGCGAAATCAATAAGAGCGGCGGGATTCTCAGTCTCGCCGCTTTTGTTTTGTCTGTCGTTCGATCAGTGATATAAGGTGCTCAACTAGGCAGGTGCTCAACGTATCTGCCCTCGTCCGGCGGGGTGAGGACGCTGGACGGCCTTACATCGAAAGATGTGAGAAGGAAGCGGCGGGGTTGTGGGAGGCTCCGCCGCTTCTGTTTTGTTAGGCAAGTCTCAGCACTCTTGCCCAAAAACTAATCGACCCGCTAAAGCGCCCTTTGTGTAAAAGCGCCGAGGGGTTTTTTACACGAAAAACCAGCCAACTGTCAACAATTTCGCGAAAATACAAGATTATCAATCCGACAAACCGCTATCTCTCTGACCCATTCACCTCAATCCGGCGCACAGAAGCGTAGCCGTCAGAATGTAAGATTTCGATCGTGACGCGCTGGCCGTCCGGCAGGAGCGCGACCTGTCCCTACCATTTTCAGTTTCCATAAAAACAAGATTAGCAGGGCGATCAAGTAAGGAGAATTTATCAAGCGGGGGAAGTCGGCGATTCGGACTTAACCTCCAGAGGCTTCCCCGCTGGAAAGACGCTCCGCACGGCGGATCGGGGAAGACGCCATCCCGCAGGGGCTTATATCACCGTCGCGGGCCAACTTCAAAACGTTGTGAGTTGGCATGGTCATCACTCTTTAAAGCACCTCTCGATCGCCCTCACAATCATGCCCATCCTTAACGTTCGCCGCCCGTGCGCCCTATTCGATTTGCAGTTGATGTAATTGTTGAAGTAGTAGACTTAAGCTGGTGGAAAGAAAACTCTTTACACGATCTGCAAGCGATGCTAAAATCCCGGCACTTTTCGTCGTATTACCCTATATGTGGGGTGGTTGGTCGTCAAGACGCGGATATCTTGCGATTTAAGTTTTCAAACTTTCGTGTTGCACTTGAGGCGTCCGGCGTGGTAGCGTAGTTCTGGCGTTAAACCTTGTTTGCGCCGCCCGCCGAATTCTCACCCGTGACGTTGACATCAACGTGAAATACGCATATACCACTTTCGAAACATTACTGGAACATCAACAGCCTATATTGCATCCAAAGGCTGAACAGAGTGCCGCCGCCGCGAAGTTTGCGGGCGGCATTGTTTTCCAAGAGGAGTTAAAGTCGTGTACGCCGCAACCCGTAAACCAACTCTAACGAGCCAAGCGCAGATCGTTTCAGCGCCGGCGCCCATAACAACGGCACCTCCCAAGAGAGTGTCCAATTCCAGCCGATCCACTCAAGAACTTCGGGAAATGTTCCTTAAGGAGGGCGCGGTTCTGGTGCCTCTGGGACTTGTCCTCTGTTTGATACTGACAATCGTCGGACTAGCTCTCGTGTCGAAGTAAATAAAAACAATCAAGCTTGAGTTTCTGCGGTGGGCGCTTGTGTATTCACTTGCGCCCTTTCGATTTTTTCAAACTGATATTTCAGAACGAGAACCTGGACCAGTAGTAAGGCGATGCCTTCAATCGTAACCAATAACAATGCGATATCGAACGCGTGTTTGGCGTTTGATGCGTCGTATTCTACGTTTCCGTAATGACTCATTAAGAAAGAGCCGACAATGCCGGCCACAGATAACAAAATAAGATAGATAGCCTTCCGAAGATCAGAAGAGCCTAGGATGAGTAAGAGAGCCAAGGACGGTACTAGTAAGTAAAGACCCGCATACATGCTGCCCGTGATTCCACCTGTAACATGTACAAGATAGGTCAGCAAGGCCAGATCAACCAGACAGTAATACCATATGAATTGTCTTACTATTGCCGCGTTATCACCTAATTTGTCGTCTCGGGCTAGTTCCTCGCTGCCCATTTCCTTTATTGAATTATATAAAGTTGGAAGTTGCGGCAGGATGAACATGGCGAGGACTACAATAGCCATCACGCCAGCCCTCCACGAAATGGTGGCTGGCACTTTCGCTCCTCCCTTATGTATCCAATAAGGAAACATTCCGGAGATAATCATAAGAAATCCAATAAGCTGCGCCCACAATATCAATTGAAAACGTGGCCTGGGGGGCAAGATCATAGAGAGACCTCCTAATGTCTTTGGTAGCTGAGGGGCAGGTTCGCTAAAAAGATGCGAGAGATTTCACCGTTAAGACGCGGCGCACTCTACCATGCACTGAGGTGTTTGACAACTCTATCTAACAGATAGGAAGTATTTTGTGATGGCTTGCTGATAACGCTCACGCATCTCTTGAATGAAATTGTGTATTGACGAGAGGACAAAGCGGACGGATACTGATGTCTCACAGGCAGGAGGTTTCGATTATGTTTACTCAGATGGTTCTATGCTCTAACCCGCATTGCGCGCACGTTCACGGCGTCCATGCCATTCAACTCGCTCAACAAGCCTCTCGGTGGGCCTGTCCGGTCTGTGGAACTATTAGCGATTACGCGCAGACGGAAGCTGCACAACCTGACATTTCACCGAATGCGAAACAGTTCTGGACCCTCGTTGGCGTAGCCGCAACGATTGCCGGATTGTTCGCGTTCGCTCACATCGTGGATCAAACAGTTGAGCGATTGACAGCTGGATCAAGTTTCGAGACCTTACAAACTACGATCTCGTCGCCCCTCTCACCCTCGGTCCGAATTCCAGGCTTCTATCAGAAAAAATAACTCTTGTACGTTTGGTAAATTCGTGGGATATTATCCCGCATGAATACCAAACCCGAAAAGCCTGAGGAAATTCGAGTCTGGCTGGCTGCTGCCTGTAATTCTGCTTACGAAGGCTTGCTCGTAGGAGCCTTAAAGGTCCAAGAATACTTCGAGCACGAATCAGCCGATGTTGACCGGCCGCTCGCCGCTAATCTGGCACGCTATCACGCGAAGCATTACATGCTAACTCGTCGGCGGTTTAACGCTCCTTATCTAATAGCGCAGCCACCAAACAACGGCATCGAGATAAGGCAAGATTGGTGCAGCGTTAAAGTTCTGAAAGGGCGTGACGGAAACGCTCCCACTGCAAGCAGTAGCCTTCGAAGTCAGCGGTTCTATCGTCAAGCACTTCAGCCGAGGCTGCGAGGAATTGATTGGGCCAAAGTGTGGGAGCGAGCTGACTGGCGAACCTTCATTAGAAACTCCTTTCATTTGAATCTAATCCTCTGTTGGGAAACTGATTTTGATTACAACATTTCTCGTATGCAGCTAATGTGTCCGCGCGAGAGTGGAAAATATGGTGAAGGAGTAAAAGTCTTTTGGAAAGTTGATATCCCGCATCCGGTGCAGGGTCTGATAGGACTCGAATCCGTGGATGAAGCCCACGAGCTAGAAGATCTCGCGGTCTATTTTGAAGACGCCTCTGAGCAAGGTGATGATGATTAACGGGCTGAGGGTTAAGCAAGCGCGAGAAATACGAAAGCTGACACAATCAGAACTCGCAGACAAGCTTGGTGTTCACCAATCGGTGATCGGCAAGATGGAAACAGACGTTCGCGAATGGCCAGATGATCTGATACGTAGAATAGCAATCCAAACCGGATTTCCTGTTTCGTTTTTCGAACAAGGATTTGGTCCAGAATTTCCGCTGGGCTCACTGTTATTCAGATGTCGCGCGTCCCTACCGGCGAATGAAAAGACAAGGCTACGACAACTCGCCATACTTGAGTTTGAACTGACTGAGAGACTCTCATCCAAGATCAAACCAATCGAACTTCGCATTCCGAGTTTTAAAGGTGAGAGTCCTAGTGATGCTGCCCGAATAACCAGGACAACTTTGGGGCTTGGCCCAGATACTCCGATACCACACTTGCTAAACAAGTTAGAACGAAATGGAATATTTGTCTTTGCTGTACCCAACGCAGACGATCGTTTTGACGCCTTCTCGTTGTGGTCCGACACGGAGCCGCGAAGACCTGTAATGATTGTGAACAGTTCAAAGCCAGGTGATCGACTGCGCTACAACTGCGCCCACGAACTGGGTCACTTGGTATTGCATAGGAGTCCCAGAGGAAATTTGGATGAGTTAGAAAAAGAGGCGCAAAGTTTCGCTTCTGAGTTTCTCTTGCCCGCCGAGGCAATACAAAGCGAGTTATCGAATCCATTAACGTTAACTGAAATCGCAAAGCTAAAACCAAGGTGGGGAGTGTCGATACAAGCATTGGTTGTACGGTCGCATGAGCTTGGTCTGCTTACTGACCGCCAATATAGATATATGTTCGAGCAAATCAGCAAGTTAGGTTGGCGTAAGCACGAACCGGCAAACTTGGATATAAAACCGGAAAGACCACGATTATTTAGAAAGTTGGCTGAAATCGCATCGGGCGTACCGCCTGACGCTAAGAAAATCGCCGCAGTCTTAAATCTGCCCGTCCGTATGGTGGAAGAAATGCTCGCGGTCCATGCCGGCAAATCCGATCTGCCGCCCTCAGCCAAGGGCGAACTCTCGAAGGTGATCGTGTCGGGAAGTCCTAAGCCTGGGACGGTCTTGGAATTCAGGAATAAATCAAATTAGCGTGATTTCTTCTTTCCCTTGCGTGGTCGATTCCAATAGGGACTCTTACACGCTGGGCAGAACTTAGGTTCTCCTTCGCCTTTGGGCGGCCATTCGTGGCCGCAACGCTCGCAGACCCAATACCAAACGATTTTCCTGATTTTGCCCATGCTGCGCATATTAGCGCAGATAATATATTATCGCAAGTAATACTTTTCTCTTGACTCAACATATTATCTCAGATAATATAGCGCGTGAAAGGAAAGGCTCCGATGGCGCTAACCAACGAAGCCTCTTTGAAAACTCAATCGCGATTGCTCACGCTGAGTCTCCGCAAAGCCATTGTGGGCCAATCGCCAAACGAAAGGCAAGGCGCATAATGGAAGAACAACGAGAGCGAGAACAGCGCGGATTAGTTATTGCCGCCACATCGAAACTTCAGCGCAGCGATGACGGTCACAGATGGTTTGTCCCTTCTCAGACTGAGGGTTGTCAGAATACCTACACGGTCAAGCCAGACCCGGCTAAGCCGCATTGCACCTGTCCAGACTTCACGGCACGGGGATTACGATGCAAGCACATCTTCGCCGTCGAGATCGTCACCAAGCGCGAATACACGGATGACGGCGAAACGCAGACCTATACCGAGACGACCGTTGTTAAGCAAACCTATCGTCAGGAATGGTCAGCCTACAACGCGGCCCAGGTAAACGAGAAAGACGAGTTTCAAAAACTACTGCATGAACTATGCAAGGGCATCGGGGAACCATCGCAGAAGATGGGACGCCCGCGACTGCCACTTGAAGATATGATCTTCGCGGCGGCTTTCAAGGTTTACAGCACTGTCAGCGGTCGGCGCTTCATGAGCGATCTGCGCGATGCTCACGCGAAGGGCTTCATCTCGAAACTGCCTTGCTACAACTCAATCTTTAATTACTTTGAAGATGAAACGCTGACGCCTTACCTCAAGATGCTGATCGAGGAAAGCAGTCTGCCATTGCAAACGGTCGAATCAGACTTCGCGGTTGACTCGTCAGGCTTTTCTACCTGTCGATTCGTTCAATGGGTACAAGCCAAACATCACGATCCGAAACTGCTTGAGGCGCGGGAATGGATCAAGGTTCACTTGATGTGTGGAGTCAAGACCAACGTTGTTACAGCGGTCGAGATCACTGACCGTTACGCTGGCGACTCTCCGCAGTTTGCAGGACTGGTAAAGACCACAGGCCGCAACTTCACGATGGCCCAGGTATCAGCCGACAAAGCCTATCTATCGAGCGACAATCTGCAAGTAGTGGCAGACCATCAGGCGCAGCCGTTTATCGCGTTCAAGGCAAACAGCACGACCAGCAAAAACCACTCTGCGATTTGGAAACGAATGTTTCACTTCTATTCCTACAATCAAGCACGCTTCATGCAGTGCTATCACAAGCGGTCAAACGTCGAAACTACTTTTCACATGATCAAGTCAAAGTTTGGGGACTCGCTCCGCAGCAAGACCAAGACGGCGCAGATCAATGAAGCCCTTTGTAAGATTCTGGCACATAATCTTTGCTGTTTGATCCAGTCCATGTTTGAACTGAATATTAAGCCTGATTTTTGGAATGAGTAATGGAAACGGAAGAGGGCCACAAACTTCTGAATGTAGCCCTCTTCACGAAGCACGGCATATCATGACTCCGCCACTGAAGCAGCAGACTGGGAATTACCGCTAGTAGATAATAGGAATTTTACGAATCCTTCTCACGCGGATCAGGATCCATACATTTTCCGTTAGCTGGTTTAGGTGCAACCGAGATAGAAGCATTGTTAGGCCGCCAACCTAATACTGATTGCTTCCATTCAGGCCAGGATTCAACTACCTTGCTGGCCTCTTCTAAATGCTGAATAAAAGCTTGTTCACGCTCAGCATCCGAATCGGTACGTTCCTCCTTAGATGGCATTCGTTCCACTCTCCTTCTGACGGGCTTGATTGAATAAACGACTGGCTTTGAGTTCCAAGTCGAGGTATGACGACGACAGCATTTGTACTCTGAGTCGGGATTTGTTTAGGTCCCACGAAATAGTCCGGTCTTTTTCATTTTTTCGAGTGAGAAATTCACCGGAACCAAGTCGCATAGAAAAGAAATCTAAGAATCGCCGCGGACCGAAACCAACAAACGGCTCGAAGCGCACCTTGCGAGTGCTCGCCGTAGGAAAACCAACCGACAAAGCTTCACCGTGAAGTTTCTCAGCTTTGCTTTTCTCGTAAGGCTCAATATAAACGACGCGATGAATTCCCGCTGCGATGATATGTTTTGCACAGTTATGGCAGGGGAAAGTCGTGCAATAGAGAGTCGCGGCTCGACTCATGACACGATTTCGCGCACAAGCTAATAAGGCTTCCATCTCAGCATGAACTGCACGGCCGAACTCAGTTAGTTCTTTTATGCGACTACGTTCCAGGATATTACGCAACGCTTTCCTGTCGAGACCAGATTCAGAACCTAAGCGAACGATATCGTTGATTATTTCTTGCTGTTCGTCCTTGTTGGAGTCTTTCTTACGTTTATAATCTCGGCCTCTAGGGGAGTCTCCAATTTGTTTCGTTTGTTTGCTGTATTCAGGCCAATAGAGTCCGCCGTCGAATCTCGGACAATCGTTAGCACCAGTTGATAGAATCTCGTTTTGTCGAGCAATTACCGCGCCAACTTGTCTCGCTAGATCAGCAGAACGTAACGAGGTCGCAAAGGCTAAAAACATCGCGTACTCATCGAAAGTCGGGGTCTTATACGGGTCCCCAAAAAGGACTTCCACGAAACGCCAAACGCTGTACTTAAGACGATCTTGATTATCGTCAATTAGTACAAAGAAGTCTGACAGGTGAAAGGTGTCCGTCAGATGTTGACCAAACCTCTTATCTTCCCTTTCGTCGCGCGCAATTAATGCCTTTGCTTCGCGCGCGAGCATCTGTTTTTCCTCTTTCAAAAACTTAATCCTGCGGTCTTTATCCGAATGTACGCCGATGAGGTAGAAGCCTAACGGATATATCTCTCGCAGCCGGTACACTTCCTCTTGATGTTTTAAGGAGTGAATGATGTATGCGCGCCGGCGAGCAAGCTTTGGACTCCCATTCGGATCTTTATCTCTTTTCGAAGAAATTAAAGACGCGGCACCTAAAGCTAAAATCGAGTTGTCACCTGATTTCTCACGAGCAGTATCGCCGTCGTCCATCGCCCAACTGATTCGGTCGTATTCATTGGCCGGGGCTTCATCTCGCGGCTTCACGATTAAAGGTATGATCTTTCTCGAAATTCTAATATGGACAACATCGTACCCGGCGATGCCTAAACGCTCTTCTAACACGTCCTCCACACGTTTCAATTCGGTGCCTACAGCACCCACTAATCCGATGACTAATTCCCCGTCACTCTCCGATGGTGACTTTTTCGAGTCCAACTTAGGACCTGGAAGAAGGTGTGGTTCTTCTATGGCCATTCATTTCCAACCTTGCGATTTGAAGTCTCGAACGACTTGATTAAGGGCTGTCAATCTATTCCAATTTCAAATTTGCCACAAACGAAGATCGTCGATAATCCGTGATTTATTTGCCCTCTTTATTTTGCTCCTCATTTTCGAAAATAATTACATCTGGATTTCTCCACGCTGAACGCAATTTGTAAAGCACTAAATTGTCAGACATATAAAGCTTCGAGATCGTCAACGGGGTAAGACTGGTCTCCTTCGCCAACCAGTAGCGTGTCTTTCCCCTTTGTTCTAGGAGTTCCTTTAGGCGTACCCGTATCACGCAATACGTATATCATGACTAGACTAGCCGCAGTACGGCTATAGAATACGAAACGTATTATAGATCAGGTACTTTTTAGAATAGATACTTTATACAATACGTACTCTAAAAAATAGCTACGCCTTGCAATACGCATTGCACACGATAGGTAGAAAGCCTTGGGCGGGCTGAAGCGATTCTGTTGGCCTAGCTGATGTGAATCAGTGTATCATCTGTGAAACAGACTCGCAAGAGACTTTTTAAAGCCGCCTAAAGCAGACCCTTGGCAAACGATAATATCAGGCGGGTCAACGTAAGGGATTTTATCAAGGCGACCCAAAAATCGGCCGCCAATTGCTCAGCCGACTCATAGGCCATCTCCAAGGGTTGCTTGTTCTGGACTTTTTGGGCAAGCACCCGACTTTTTGGGCAAACGGGACTTTTTAGGCAAAGCCGAACCATAGGATACTCAGTGCACAGTGGATACCTGGGTGGCACCTGGGTATCCAGTGACCACCGCGGAGAACACACTAGAGGCAAAGGGGCGTTTTTCCTCACTGATTTCCCATAAATCTCCGCCCAACGAATTCGTTAACGTTAACGGTGAGTCTGTCACCGCGAATCTTGGATATTCAGTACCCACTTACCTCTTCATAACTTAGAGCTCTCCAATCACCTCCCTAATTCGCTGCTAACTTAATAAATAATTAGCCTTAAGTGTGCTCGCAGCAGGCTTAGTTATCAATGGCACGCCTATTGTAATGGGAAGAGTCATTCAAAGTGGTTCGCAGTAACAGGAAGAGGAAGAAGAAAATGATTAGCCTAGTATCAGCCAGCACCGCAACCCCCGAAAACAAATTCAGCACCACCGAATTGGTCGCATCGATGATGCACAAGCTTTCCCCGGAAATCATCAACACGATTTGTTCATTGGGCGTCGAGAATCGTTACTCCGCGATGGACAATTACGCAGACTTTTTGAGCGGCGCGCCAATGCACGCGAACAGCTCGACCACCGACCTCGGCGTCAACGCCACCCGCAAGTGTATTGAAGAGTCAGGTGTCGACCCTTCACAAATCGGTCTGTTAATCGCCGCCACGAACACCCCGGATCAAATGCTGCCGTGTCTCGCCTCCGAAGTGATGGGCCGCACGCATGGTTTGCTGCCCCGCTCGTTGAGCACCGTCAGCATGCAGTCGCAGGGATGCTCAGTAATGTTGAAGTCAGTGGAAGTCGCGCAATGGTACCTGGCCGCCAACCCCGGCAAGATGGCCATCGTGCTGATGTCGGAAGCGCACACGCCTTTCGTGGCTCCGCTGGTGCGCGATGAATACTACGGCTTTCGCGAAATCGCGCGGATGCGCAAGAACAACAAGTTGACGGACGCCGAGTTCGAACAACAACGCACGGAAACGACACTGGCGATTCAATCGATGTTGTTTGGCGACGGCGCGGTGGCTTTGCTGCTGGGCCAGGACATCGCGGGCAAGCCGGCGTTTGGTCCTATCTCGCACCTGACCAACGATTCGCCGGAAGACGTGAACCTGTTGACGATGATCAGCAACAGCTCGCATCCAGCGCTGAACGGCAAGCCGCAATACTTCATGCGTCCGGCAGTGCCGGCCCGCGGCGCGCACTACGCAGTCACGACCGTCAACGACGTGCTGCACAATCCGAAGTCGGTGGTGTCTGACCTGAGCCAGGTTGACGATTGCATGATTCACACCGGCAGCAAAAAGATTCTCGACGGCGTCTGCTCGCAACTGCACCTCGACGCGGATTCAACCAAGGTTGAAAAGTCCTATGACGTACTTGAGAACTTCGGAAACCTCTCGAGCGCCTCGACGGGATTCATGCTGGCCGGCAAAAAGGAATGGACTGGACCAGCTATGGTCGTTGGCTTCGGAGTAGGCTTCACCGCCAGCGCCGGACTGATGAGCATGAACTAAGAGCGGGGATCAAAACGAAACCGAATAAAGGAAGGACATGACGATGACAAACTCGACCTCAACCTCAATCAACGGCACGAACCAAACCTTTGCTCGCGCTGATCGCAAATCTTCCGACGCGGCCCCAATGGTAATCACCCGGCTCTCTGGCTGGATCGACGTTAGCGAAGTCAAAGCCGAGTCGCGAGCCTGGATTGTTCCCACCCGGATTCATCAGGCGGCAAGATAGACATGAAGCGGAATTCCACCAGCGTGGTGCTCTCGTACCCGACGAAGTTTAACGGCCTCGCGACCGAAGCTGATTCGCCTACCAGGGAGCACACAATGGACTTTGAGGGTGTCGGAGAAATAATTGCGACGCGACAGCTTCATTATTTCGACGAGACAAACAGAAAAAGGATCGTAAGTATCTTTGTCGGGAAACCTCAACCCTCCAGTGACGCTGAAGAGTATCAATGCCTTTTTCAAGTGATCGGTGTGGGCCATCAAAAGACTCAAGTTGCTCGCGGTCAGGATTCTATACAAGCACTGCAATCATCGCTCATTTTGGCCGCCGCCAGCTTAAATCATCTGAATGACCAGCTCGGTCGTAGACTTACGTGGGAAGGCGGCGCGAGCGGCGACCTGGGATTGCCGTAAAACTCTTCGCAGACCTACCGGGCCATCAGGATCGGCTCTTGGATTGAAATCTCCGCTTCGTTGCAAACCCTCGCCAATATCGCAGTCACCTGATCAAAATCGAAAGGTTTACCGATTATCGCAGCAACCAAATCTTGCTCACCCGACGGTGGCTGGGCGGTTGCTCCATAACCAGTCACAAGCACTACGGGCATGTTCGCCTTTTGCTGATGAATTGCTCGCGCAGTTTCCCAACCGTCCATTTCCGGCATCGCTAAGTCAGTAAATACGACATCAAAATCTTCGGCGGCGATCTTCTTAAGAGCCGCGGGACCGCCATCCACAGTCTGCACCCGGTGATCGAGAGCGGAGAGCATCTCAGCCAGAGTTTCGCGCACAAATTCCTCATCGTCGATCACAAGGACCGAAAGCGAACGTGTAGTGAGCGTCTTTTCCGCTGCGGGTTTCGACTGTTCCTGATTCTCTGCAAACGGCAAGTCGATATTAAAGGTTGTTCCTTTTCCGACCCGGGATTCAACGCTAATCATCCCCTGGTGTCGCTCAATAATTCCATAGCTCACCGCCAACCCCAGACCCGTGCCATGAACGCCCTTGGTGGTGTAGAAGGGCTCAAAGATTCGCTCGCGCACTTCTTCCTTCATACCCGTGCCGGTATCGGCGAATCTCAGTTTGATGCGCTCACCTTTGCGCTGACAGCAAATCTTCAGGCTGCCGCCGTGTGGCATCGCATCGACCGCATTGACGATCAGGTTAACGAATACTTCGCGCAGCTCTGAGGCATTGCCGGCAATGAACGAGTCGGGCTCGGCATTCAACACCACATCGATATTGAGCCCGGCGGCCAGCGCTTCGTTCTGCCAACGTGTGCGCGTGATCTCGATCGCATCGCGCAACAGGTTACCAACGTCCAGCAGCTCTAATTCAGTCGCGACCGACTTTCGAGCAAATGTTTGTATGCGGCGGACGGTCGACGCCGCGTCTTCAGCAGCCGTGACAATGATGCCCAGGCTGCGAATCAACTCTTCATCTTTGACCCGGCGCAGGATCAATTGGGCGCGACCCAGAATCGCGGCCAGCGAATTATTAAAGTCATGCGCAACGCCCGATGCCAATTGACCCAGCGCTCGTAACTTATCAGCACGCTGAGCGCGATCGCGCTCGTGCTTTTGTTCAGTGATATCGTGCGCGATTCCCAGGACACCCGTCGTCTCACCATCGACGATGATCGGCGCGGTGTTAACTGCGGCGAATCGAACGCTGCCGTCGCGAGCAATGTAGCGAGACTCAAAACTCTGCGCCTCTCCGTCGAGGGCCTGAGCGAAACGCTCCTGGCGCATTTGGCGATCGTCTTCGTGGGTCCGTTCGAGGTAGCTGTGACCGATGATCTCTTCCAATTTGTAACCGGTCATCTCCAGCATCGCCTGGTTGCACCATTTGTACCGGCCTGCCAAATCGAGCGCATAGATCGCTTCGCGCGCGCTCTCCATGATGTTCTGGAGCAGCGATTGCCGTTCACGCGCCACGGCCTCGACTTTGCGCAACTCCGACAAATCACGCGCCGTGCAAACCGCGCCCACAGTCTGACTGCGTTCATCCAAAACTGATTCGACGGTTACCAGCACCGGACGATCGAGGTGCACCGGAACAATTTCGATATTGATGCGCTCCGCCTGTCGCAACGCCTGCTCGACGATGCATGACGTGCCGTCTTGCGCACGCAAAATGTCGCAGCACTTCTTGCCGAGCAGTGATTCCGGCGGCGCTTTGTCCATCGCCGCGCCGGCCCGATTTACGCGCACCAGGCGACCCTCGCGATCGAAAATAAAGATGCCGTCCGACATCGCGTCAAAGGTCGATTCCCATTGCTTCTTGGCCTGCGCAACCATTTCAAACAACTCGGCCTGCGCGATACCAGTCGCCAGTTGCGCCGCGACAGATTCCACCAGCAACACTTCGTCTTCAGTCCAGCGGCGGACGCGATCGGTCTGATGGATCGAAATAATCCCGCGAAACTCTTCGTTGACCGTGAGTGGATAAGCGATCTGTGACTGCACGCCCGAAGTTTCAGAGAATGAACGAATATCCTGCGCGCAGTCCGCGCCGGAGTCCGCATACTTTCGAGCATCATCGACGATCAGCGGTTTACCGGATTTCAAAAAGTAAGTCCGAAGGACATCTGCGTATTGCTCGTCCTGGTTACCGGTATATTTGAATGCGCTGGCTCGATATTCTCTGTGCGCGGAAGAGTGAGTTCCCTCCTCATCGTAAAGCCGAACCTCAACGCGCGATGCCGCCAGCGCCTGGCCCAACTCTCGGGTCGCGGTGTCCAGCACGTCGTCCAAACTCAACGATGCGCGAATGGCCACGCTCAATTTATTAACCAGCGCTTCACGCATTGAGGTGGCTTCGGCTTGTTGATAAAGCCGCGCCTGACGAATCGCTATGCCCGTCTGATCGGCCGCGGACTTGGCTACTTCGATATCGGCTTCGCTCCAGTGGCGAAGCGTTTTGGTCGTTGACACCGCGAAAGCACCCAACAACTCCTGGCCGACGGTGACGCCCACGTACATGATCGACTTGACGTCTTCCTTAACGACTGTTCCATAAAGGCCGCGACTTCTCTCGTCGCCGGCGACGTCATCGAAGGCCATCACACCGTGTTTTTCCATCGATTCGGTGAGGCCTTTAAGCCGCGGCAAATCAAAATCAGTGCCTGCGGGTTCGACGTCCGAAACGTGAAATTCCGCTGCATTGATGACGCGTCCAGCCTTTTCATCTTTCATGTACAACGAACAGCGATCGACTTCGAGGTGTCGGCCCAGTTCACGGACCGCGGTTTCAAATACTTCGGTGACGTCCAGCGTGCGCCGTACCGCCTGTGAGATTCGATTGGTGACGGCGACGCGCAGTGCCTGTTGCTGAATTGCGCTTTCGGCTCGCTTCTGTTCAATCGCCAGTGCAGTCTGACTGCCGATCGAAGTCAGCAGCTCAAGATCCTGTTCGGTGTAGGCATGCTCATTTTCGTAATGCTGGAGCACGAGCACACCCATGGTGCGCGACTCCGTACGCAACGGGACGCCGAGCCACGACGCGGACGACGTGCCGCTCCGCTCGACATCGCCACGCGCGATCATTTCTTCGGTCAGGGCTTTGGTCAGCAACAAAGGCTTGCCCGATTGAAGTACGTAATTCGCAAAGCCTTTCTTGCCGACCGGCCGCGGCGGTGGCGTCGCATCGTTTTTATCCAGCCAGAACTCGAAATTCAACCGGTTCGTCCCCGGATCATGAAGCGCCACGAAACAATTCTCGGCATAGAGGACTTTGCTGATCGAATGATGGATCAGGTTTAGCAGGGCGCGCAGAGTCGGAGTTGTGATAACACCCTGGACAATTTCGAAAATCGCCCCGCGCTCCAATTCCATTCGCCGCCGTTCCGTTATGTCGCGGTCGGCACCGCGAAAGCCGATCAGCTTTTCCTGCGAATCGAAGACGGGAAGAGCGTTGGACTCAAGATAACGATAACCAGCGTGCTTGTGTTTCCATCTAAGCACCCGTCCGGTCCAACCGCGTCGCTCGTCGATCAACTGGGGCAGCAAAGACTCTAATTCGCGGCGATCGTCTTGATGCAGGAACGTGAGAACATTTGCACCGATAATCTCTTCGGATCGATATCCCAGAATGTGATCGATGGCCGGATTTGTGTAGATATAATTTCCCTGGATATCGATGGCCCAGATCCACTCGTTCGTAGTTTCGACAATTGAACGGAACTTTTCTTCACTGTCTCGTACGGCCTCCTCGGCCGCTTTGCGGGCCGTAATATCACGCGCCACTCCCTGCACGCCGAAGGGCTTACTCGACTGGTAAATCAATCGGGTGCTTACTTCAAGATCAACCCGGCTGCCGTTCTTGGCGATGATCTCCAACTCATATACCGTGGCGATCTTTTCTTCGGCTTTCCGGACGAGCATCTGGCGGGCAACATCGATTGAGTTCGGCGCGAGTACATCGCTGATGTTCATGGTCAAGGCTTCTGCGCAGGTGTAGCCCGTGACTAACTCGCCGGCTTTGTTCAACGAAGTGAAGTTCCCCTTCAGGTCGTGGGTGTAGATGATGTCATTGGCGTTTTCGATTAACTCACGATAGCGTTCCTCGCTTTCGATGACCGCAGCCTGCGCGCGCTTCTGGTCGGTGATGTCGTTAGCCATCACCAGGTACGCGGACCGCCCGGCAAAATCCAACTTGTGCCAATTGACGTTCACCTCGATGACGGTGCCGTCCTTCTTTTGGTGTTTCCAAACTCCTGCCGCGTCGTGACGTTCAGAATGTTGGCCGATATACGACAGCAGAGCGGGAACATCGTTTGGCGGCCGAATGTCCTGCGCGCGCATTTTGAGAAACTCTTCGCGCGCATAACCATAATGAGTTACCGCTGATTGGTTGACGGCGAGAAAGGCCAGGGTGCGCTCATCGAGGACGTACATCGGGCAAGGGTTGGACTCAAACAAGAGCCGATACTCTTCGTTTTGTTTCTGCAGCGCGACTTCTGCAACGCGCCGGGCCGTGACATCGCGCACCACGCCACGCACACCCACGCTCCGGCCCTGCGAATCACGTTCGATCGTGACAATGCCTTCGAGGTATCGCTCTTCACCCAACTGATTCTTCAAGCAATCCGTAAAGCGAATCGGTTCGAGCGAGCTCACGTTCTTCATTTCGGCGATGTTGAGCGCGGCAGCCTCTTCACCGATCAAGCGGCGAAGCGGTTGTCCAATCAGCTCGAAAGCCGGACGACCAAAGAAACGCGCTCCCGCTTCGTTGATGCTGCGGATGAGTCCATCCATGTCTCGCGTGTAGATGATGTCAGCCGCTTGTTCGACGATATCGCGATAGCGACGCTCAACCCGGTGACGCTCTATCAGACGCGCTACCTTTACCAACAACTCTTCGTGCCGGAAGGGAATCTCGAGATAGTCGTCGGCGCCGGCCTGGAACCCTTCCAGGAGCGACGCTTCTTCCTTGCGAATGCCACTAACGAGCAACAACGGAATCCCAGCGGTGTGCGAGTCCTTTTTGAGGCGCCGGCATAATTCCATTCCATTCATCTCAGGCATGACGACATTGCTGATGATGATTTCAATCCGGATGGTGCGGGTTATCTCAAGCGCGCGCAGACCGTTCTGGGCCACGAAGACCTTGTAACCCTCGGGCTCAAGTAAATCGCGCAGGAGATCGAGCTGCATCTGGTCGTCATTGACGATCAGGACAGTCGCAGGATTTTCCGCAAGCTTGTTCATTGAGAATTCGAAAGCGATGGGAAAGCCGGACGAGACAGCGAGGTCTCAAGTGTTGGAGGAGTAATACGAACTCACGCCGAAATGGCTTCGGCGAGGCTAACCGAGTATAGCAAAGTCAAACTTTGTTTGTCACTACCTGTAAATGCCCGTAAAATCAGGGTTTTTTCGGTGTTGGTGAAGGTTCTAACGTAGCGGTCTTGGCAAAGTAGCCGGGGCGGTAATTCAGCTTGAGGTTTTCTCGCCGCAGATCCTGGTTAACGATTTCGATGGTCACGTGGCGATACGCGCCATCGCGATTCTTGTTGGATGAGGAATATGCGATCAGATAGCGTTCCCGCAAATCTCTCTGGATCTGGGCAAAGGCATCATTCAGGTCGCGTTCGTTGCGCGGGAAATAAGCGCGGCCACCCGTACCTTCGGTTATTTTCTTGAGTGCGCCTTCATCAATGCCGTATTGGTAACGATCGCCGATGCCGATTGCATAGATCAGAGCCTCTGCCTTTACGGCTCGATTGATCGCCTCCTGCATTCGCACTTGACTGATCGTGTCCTCGCCATCGGTTAAGAGGATGATGGCACGTCGCGTGTGTTCGGCCGAATCGGAAAGCAATTCGTTCGACGTCGCCCAAATTGCATCCCAGATCGCGGTTGAACCGGCAAGCGTCTGCTGTGTTCCTGAAATTGGAGGTGTGCCGCCAACTACGACACCGCCGCCGATATAGCCGGCGGGAGGAACGAAGCGCACATCATCAATTTC
>Ga0193729_1000213_pt1 | contig 29426 bp, 23 predicted proteins | sample U1c2metaG_FD_143036 | JGI IMG/M metagenome (GOLD analysis project Ga0193729, IMG submission 143036) | Soil microbial communities from a riparian zone of the East river system, Colorado, United States - U1c2 | ecosystem: Environmental > Terrestrial > Soil > Riparian zone | place: USA: East River...
AGCCGGTTCGCCATGTCACATCAACGCCTTTGATCGCGGTGAATTCACCGACGGCGCTGGCCAGGTAGCGGCGATACGACCTCGGCGTCCGCGCGACCTGGTGAGGATCGACAATTTTCCAGCCGAGCCTTTGTAACCGTTCTCGCTCTGGATCCCCGGCACTTATGTTCATTGCCAGCTCGAACTTCGCCTCAGGTACGCGACTTGGAAGACCCAGGTAAGGTTCGAATGCAAGCTTTTTGGATAAATCAGGAAATTCGCCGGCAACTTCTACGGCGCCACCCCAATACCACTGTCCAACAGTTGTGAATTTCGGTGCGCGCGGCCGCGGTTGTGGCCGGAACAATTTCGTGTCCACGAGCGGATAAAATGTTTTCCAGGTGAGAGCTGATTTCGGCAGCTGGCAATCGCCTCCGTGCACATTGAGCCCGATCGTCCAGAATTCGTGGTGATACGATTGGCCCATCTCCATCTTCGTCATCCAATAAAAGATCTCGCTTGGATCGAGATCGCAAAACACGCGGCGTTCGAACTTGAGCAACAGCGGCGGATGGATTGAATACGCCAGGTTGAGCAAAATAGTGGGTCCGCGGAGGCGTTCGATGAGTTCGCGTTTCGACATTCCGATGCAGCGCATTGCCTCTAGATCGTGCGTGTCGGACGCGGGCTTTTGGTAAAGTAAACAGTATCGACCGGCTAATCCGTTCGCCTGCAATTGGCTCTGGAAGTTTTTGATCCTCCGCTGGTCCGCTGCCACATCATCGGTTGCCGACAGTAATTCTAACCAGATCGCATCCAGCTTCAGTCGTTGCAGGCCAAGCATCCATTGCAGTGGCACGGAGAAATTTCCGCCGCCTTCGCGATACTTCGCAGCAAATCCGCAGCCGAGGAATATCGTCATCGGGATATAAAACAAGGCAAACGCCCAACCCTCAACGTCCAACATCGAATGTCGAATGGAGAACGTACGATTCGAACCTAAGATTGGGCGTTCGACCTTTGGATGTTCGGTATTTGGTCAGTTTGCTGCTGGTTGACGCGATTGTGTTGTACTCGCACATTAACCGCTCTTCGCGGGGGCGCCCGTAGCTCAACTGGATAGAGCATCTGACTACGGATCAGAAGGTTAGTGGTTCGAATCCTCTCGGGCGCGCTTACCGACTGCTCGGTCGAATTGCCGATTGCAAAACCAAGGCGAGAAAATGCTCGTCACCTTTTTTGAACATTAGCATACTTCTCGCTAGGCCATGAAAATCGTGCTTCCTCTCAGCGTAGCCGTGATCAGTTTCGCGGCGGTTTTACTTTCATCGGGATGTCAGAAGAAAACTGTTGCCACGAATCCCGATTCTCAACGCAGCAAAGAATTGCACGAAAACACCAAGCCGCTGCAGGCCGCCGATCTCGTAGGATACGATGGAACAAAACTCAGGACGAGCGTAGATAAAATCATACAAGACAATCATAAACATAACAAAGAACTGAAAAAAGCGACCGAGGACCAATAGGCCTCGCGCAACAAGAGCTGCGGTCAACGGCTTTGGCATGATGACCCGTTTGGATTTTTCGCTGTTTGGCGGTGTACTTGGCTACGATGGCTTGTGAGTAAATTCAGCGTTCGATGATGAACGCCACACCTATTCTTCCTCACTGAAAATACGGCCTGATCTGCACGTATTTTTTATCGCCGATCCCGCTGACTTTTTTCAGATCATCAGCACTCCTAAACGGTCGCGCTGCGATAATTCGAGCGGCCATTACACGGCCGATCCCGGGCACCGTCGTCAGTTCTTTCTCTGTCGCTGTGTTGATGTCGATCTTGCCGAGTGGCGTCTTTTCTTTTGGATGGGACTTTTTCGCCTCGGCTGGACTGATAGTGGGAGTCGAAAGGTTCGTCGCTGGCGTCGCAAAAACCCGCGAGAACGTATTCGCGAGAGGCGTCGCGCGTGGCCAAGCCTTTTCTCCGGGAACGAAAACACTAAAAGATGATTCGTTGGGTGCACGGACATTTAGTCGCCCAGCATTGACGCCCCAAGCCCCGATACCCTCTTTTTTAGCTTCGTCCTCGAATTGTTGAAGTTTTTCTAGTTCTAATCGCGAATTTTTTAATCCCGGTGGCACCCCCTTGAAGCCGTAGTTTCGCGCGAGCCCGTTCCGAACCAACTGCTCGCCCAAGTCACCATCCTTGGTTTGCACAAACGCGTAAAATCGCTCGAGCTTGCTGCGGCCCATTGCGTCTGACATATGAGTGAACACTGTGAACGGCTCGGACAGTTTCTCTCGCGTAAACTCCTTTGCCGCTCGCCCTACTTCGATGGCCTGCGGCACAGTGATTCCAAAGTATTTCGCCTGCACGACAAGACGCCCCGGAGTCATTTCGTCTGTTTCCGGCGCGTCAACCAGGTAGAGGCGAAAGATGTATTCGTTCGTGCCTGCGCTTACATGAAAACTGTCGCCGTCATTCGCCGGGTTCACAATCAACCGGCAATTCTCAAGCACAGTCCAATCTTTGGATCCCTCGCGTGCGCCAAGATCAGCAACGGCCGTCCAAAAAACCGCGGTGCCAATGAGTGCAATTCTGGCGAACTGCAAACAAATCCAATCGCGAGAGATCAAACCGGCACCTCGAATTGGCTCATCAATTTGAATGTCTCGTAGCGCTTCGCAATTTCTTCCATCGAGAGCTTTCGCAAGCGCTCGAGGCTGAACGCTTCCACGCAAAAACTGGCCAGCACGCTTCCGTAAATCATCGCTCTGCGCAGATCGTTAAAGTGCACTTTCTTCACGGTGCCTGCGAGATATCCAGCCATGCCGCCGGCAAATGTGTCCCCTGCCCCGGTCGGATCGTGAATGTCTTCAAGCGGATAAGCGCCACAACTGAAGAACTGATCGCGTTCGCCAAAGAGCAATGCGCCGTGCTCACCTTTTTTTATTGCGACGTACTCCGGGCCCATCTTTCGAATGCGACGCCCTGCCTTGATGAGACTGGTCTCCTTCGTTATTTCCCGCGCTTCGCTGTCATTCAAAATAAGAAGATTGACGCGCTGAAGCAGCGCATCCAGGTGTGGTCGCGCTGTTTCGATCCAGAGGTCCATTGTGTCAGCGACCACAAAACGTGGGTGTCTGATCTGGTCGAGCACATGCGCTTGCAGTGATGGCGCGATGTTGGCCAGCAAAACGAAATCGGTCTGACGATATGCCTCCGGCAATACCGGCTTGAAATGTTCGAAGACATTAAGCGCTATTGAGCGGGTTTCGCGCGTATTCAGGTCCCATGAATATTCGCCTGACCAGCGGAAAGTCTTCCCGTTCGCTCGCTGCACGCCTTCGGTGTCGATCTTGCGCGACTTCCAAAACTCAAATTCTGATTCAGGAAAATCGTCGCCCACGACGCCGACCAGCCGAACTGGCGAAAAGAAACTTGCAGCCAGCGCGCCGTATGACGCGGATCCGCCTAACAATTCCGAGTGTTCTTCCACTGGCGTCTTAACTGTGTCGATCGCAATGGAACCAACAACGAGAACGGACATCTGGAGAGGTAAAATTGTTACAAGCGTTACAAGGTAAAAACGGTACCGTTACGCGAGCATACCGGTCGCACAGCGCGCGTAATCAACGATGCTGTGGGCGTTCAGCAAGGCGGAAACCATCACAACGCGCTTTGCTCCGGCGTCGATCACACTCTGTAAGTTATCAATGTTGATTCCGCCGATACAGAAAATCGGCACGCTCACTTCTGCATACACCCGGCTGATGTCCCAAAGGCCGATCGGCCGATAATCAGGTTTTGTGGGCGTGGCGAAGATCGGCCCGAAGCCAATGTAGTCCGCGCCCTCGCGTTGCGCTGCGAGTGCCTGCTCAAAGCTGTGCGTGGATTTTCCGACCACGATTTGGCGACAGGCTCTGCGTCGCGCAACTTCGATTGAGTCATCATCTTGCCCGACGTGCACGCCTTCCACTGGGACCCGGCTGGCGATCTCCGCATGATCGTTCACGATCAAGGGTGTAGAAGATTTTGTTGTCAATTGGTGAAGCTCAGCTGCGAGATTCATCAGTTCGTCGGCTGATCTTGCCTTTCCGCGAAGCTGGATCAGATCGACACCGCCTTCGACCATTTGCTCAGCGACGCGAGCGACATCGGACCGTGCGACGTAACTGAGATCAATAATTCCGTAGAGCCTGCATTCGTTGAGCGCTCTCATATCCTCAAGCAGCGACGGCTTCCCAGCCGTTGCATTTTGGCCTCGGCGCGGGAGCCGTCGTTCCTTGACCGCGCCGCAAAATCTTACTCACGTAACCGGATCGGCCGCGCGGCCAGCTCAAGTTTGCCCGCTGAAATGAGGCGGTCCATCAATCCAGTGTCGTAGTTTCCCTCGCGAAAATCACCGTTTCGCATCATGGCTGCGTGAAACGGCACTGTGGTCTTGATACCGGTAATGTAGTACTCGTCCAGTGCGCGACGCATTCGATCAATCGCATTGATCCGTGTGGCGCCCACCGTAATTATCTTGGCAATCAGCGAGTCGTAGTACGGCGGCACGGTGTAGCCAGTATAAACGTGCGAGTCGATTCGGACGCCGCGTCCGCCCGGCGCATAATAAAAATCGATCCGGCCCGGCGTAGCCTGAAAATCGTTGGCTGGGTCTTCGGCATTGATCCGGCATTCGATGGCGTGCAACCGCGGGACGGCGTGCGCAATGTGAGGCGAAAGAGGTTGCCCTGCAGCGATACGGATCTGCTCCTTTACAAGGTCGCACGCGTACACTTCCTCGGTGATCGTGTGTTCCACCTGGATGCGCGTGTTCATTTCCATGAAATAAAAATGCCTCTCTTGATCGACCAAAAATTCAATCGTGCCCGCATTTTCATACCCGACTGACTTGGCCAACTTGATGGCGGCGTTTCCCATTTTCTTGCGGAGACTCGGCGTCATTAGCGGCGAGGGACACTCTTCGATCACTTTCTGGTTGCGCCGCTGAATGGAGCAATCGCGTTCGCCCAAATGCACGATACGGCCGTGGCTGTCGGCCACGACCTGAAATTCAATGTGGTGGGGATTAACGATGAGCTTCTCCAGATAAACCTGTTCATTTCCAAATGCTTTCTGGGCCTCGTGACGCGCACTGTGAAACGCAGATTTGAGGCTGGGCTCGTTATGTGCCGTGCGCATCCCGCGCCCGCCCCCGCCGGCAGTCGCTTTGATCATTACCGGGTAACCAATCTTCTTCGCGATCCTAATCGCTTCATCCTCTGTCTCGACGATTCCGTCGCTTCCCGGCGTCACCGGCACGCCGGCTTTCCGTGCAAAACCGCGAGCAGCATTTTTATCTCCCATGGCTTGCATCGCACGTGACGACGGCCCAATAAACTTAATGTTGCAGCTTTCGCATACCTCGGCGAAATGGGGGTTCTCGGCCAGGAATCCATAGCCGGGATGAATCGCATCGACATCGCCGATCTCCGCTGCGCTCATGATCCGATCGATCTTTAAATAGCTTTCCAAGCTCGGCGCCGCGCCGATGCAGATGGATTCATCCGCAAGCTGAACGTGCAATGAGTCGACGTCCGCGTCTGAATAAACGGCAAGCGTGCGAATACCGAGTTCCTTACAGGCGCGAATCACCCGCAGCGCGATCTCACCGCGATTGGCAATTAGTACTTTCTCAAACATCGCTTCTTTGTCATTCTGAGCGCACCGAAGAATCTCTGATCAATTGGTTCTGGCAGCGCGCACAGCAACAATCAGAGATGTTTCGCTTCGCTCAACACAGAGGAGCGACACGCTGGACGCAAATGCTAAGCACATACGAAAACTTGCGTCACGTTCTAACGAACTTTGAACAACACCTGTCCGAACTGCACGGGTTTGCCATTTTCGACCAGCACTTCGGCAATGATACCGTTTGTTTCTGCCTTGATTTCGTTCATCACTTTCATCGCTTCGATAATGCAAACCACTGTGTCGTCGGTAACGGATTTTCCAACATCGACAAAGGGCGCGCTGTCTGGCGATGCGGAGCGATAGAACGTGCCCACCATCGGAGAAACGATTTCCTTCAGCGATACGGTTTCGATCGTTTTGGCTGCGGGAGGCTGAGCTTCAGGTGCAGTTGAGCCGGCCTTGGGCGGCCCTGTCACTGCGGGCGGCGCGGGCGCGGGTGACTGAGCAGAAGGCGCCTTTTCAAGCTTGAGACGGAATCCCTCCTTTTCGATCTCAAAGACCGAAAGGCCATGCTTCTTCATCAAATCGATGATGGCTTTAATTTCTTTGATGTCTTTAGGGTCCAAAGATTGCTCCTCTGGTTAAGGCTGAGGCGCTTTAGGTAAAACAGTTTTGGAAGCGAGGTCAAGGCAATCGTAGCACAGGCATCTTGTTTGCGGGGCAACCGGGCGTCTCGCCTCGTCCAACGGATCACGAGTACGCTATTGTAATTAGATGCTCGTGCCGCACCACTCGCTCCATTTCAATATTGTCGATGAAACCGACGAATGCGTCGTGGTCGACAAACCGCCATTTCTTCTAATTCACCCGACAAAGCCGAATGGCGCGCCAACTCTGTGGAAACAATTGCGCGAGTTACTCGCATTCGAGATTGCCAGCGGCGGTCAGGTTTCGATTGTGAATCGGCTCGATCGCGAAACCAGCGGTTTGGTTCTGGTGGCGAAAACGTCTGCGGCGGCACGCCGGTTTGGGTTGCTGATGCAACGGCAGCAGGTGAAGAAAGAATATCTCGCGATCGTTTGGGGTTGGCCCGAATGGGAGCGCTATTTTGTCGACGCTCCGATGGATCGACAGGGCAAACATCAAGAATCGGCGATCTGGCTAAAGCAAATGATTCACCCGAGTGGGGCACCAGCACAAACCGAATTTTACGTCGAGCGACGCTTCGTGAGATCGATGGTCACACCTTCACCTCTCGCTTCGCGCCTTCCTCCCTCTGGCCAGGGAGGGGATGAAGGTGAGGGTCAAAGGAGAGTTCACGGAAAAAATTCACCGCGTGGCGAAGAAAAGTTCGCGGTGATTCGCGCCATTCCGCGCACGGGACGCACCCATCAGATTCGTGTGCACCTGAGCGCGATCGGTCACCCGATTGTAGGCGACAAAATTTACGGCCCCGATGAACAGCTTTACCTCCGTTTTGTTGACGCGGGATGGACGCTTGAACTGGAGCAACGGTTACTGTTGCCTCGTCATGCACTTCACTCGGCAAAACTGGCGATTGAAGGTGAGCGGGAATGGGCCAGTCCGTTGCCTCCTGATCTTGCTGAATTTTGTAGCGGTGATCGATGATCGCCGGCGTTCCAAGGAGCGGCGGTCTCCAGGCCGCCGCCGCTAGGGCGATTTGGAGATCGCCCCTCCTTGTTTTTCGGCGCTCATAGCGCCGCCATCCAATTGCAATCTAACTAATGAACTCTAAGATAGGCGCGCCGAATGAAAGCTCTCCGCTTGTGCTTTGCTTGTGCAGTCCTTCTGGCGTGCTCACCAACTTTCGCCGGCGTTGAACAGCCGCCAGTTGCGACGGCCGCTGAAGAGTTCAATCCGCAACGATTCGATTTTGCAATCGAGTCCGGATTCTTATTTGGCGCGATTAATCCGCCGGCGAGTTATGAAATCGGCGCGGAATTTTTGACGGCGAGGATTCGTTGGGGAGTTGTCCATGACACCTGGCTGCGCGGCTACAATCAATTCTACTTCAGCGCGATGGCAGAGCCGATTTTTCGTGGAATTGAGAACCATTATTTCGGGTTCAATCTCGGGATGCGCTATAACTTTGTTCGACCCGGCAGCCGGTTCGTCCCTTATTTTTCGGGCGGCGTCGGCGCGGGCTGGATCGACAGCCATCCGGAAATTCCCGGCGGACAGGGCCAGGATTTTACGTTCAACATTTTATCGGCTGCCGGCATCTCCTACAGCGTCAACGATCATTGGAAAATAAACGTCGGAGCGCTTTACCAGCACTTGTCCAATGGAGGACAAACCGATCCTAATCCGAGCCTGAATCTTTTCGGACCGCAAGTCGGCGTGACATGTTCGTTTTAGTACGCCCTTGTCATGTTGAGCGAAGCGCCTGCCAAGCCGTAGCTTTATGCGAAGGCTGGAAACATCTCTGGACAGTGCTTCGTCGGGGGAACAAAAATATGATCAGAGTTTCTTCTCCCGCGACTGCTGGATCAGAATGACAGGTTCATGAATCCGCCCATTGAAAACGTCCTGGTAATCAGGCGCAGTTTGTTTGATGAGCTTGGCGCCTTCCAAGGACTCAATTTCGCGCCGGAAAAATATTTGAAGGCGATTCTTTCGCGTGGAAGCAACTTTTTCATTCCACGTCCCGATGCTGAGAGTAATCCAGACTACAAGCAGATCATTCCCTACGTACTAATCGTCTTTCAAAATACTGTGCTTCATTATGTCCGCGGTAAGAGGGCCGGCGAGCAACGGCTGATCGCCAAAGGCTCCATCGGCATCGGCGGTCACATGAACGAAACCGACGAATCGCTCTTTGCCATGGATGAGCAGGCTTATCGCGCAGGCGTCGAACGAGAAGTGAACGAGGAAATCAAGATTAATAGTCAGCTTGAAGATCGAATCGTGGCGCTCTTAAATGACGACTCCACTGAGGTTGGACGCGTCCATCTCGGTATCGTTCACGTCTTCAAACTGGCCGAGCCAAATGTGGAAAAACACGAAGCGATGATCACCGGTCTGACATTTCTTCCAAAAAACGTGTTGCTTGCACGTCGCGAAACCATGGAGACATGGTCGCAGATTTGCGTGGATTCGCTCGACCGTTTGCTGCTATAGCCCGCTTCCCCGGAGAAGCGGAGCACTAAGTTAGTTAGCCCCAGGGGGAGCTGAGCCTGCAGGTGGAGCTGAACTTGGAGGTGCAGAAGAAGGTGGAAGTGAAGCTGCAGGTGGAGGTGGAGCGGCAGGTGCAGGTCCAGGTCCCAACTGGTCGCTCTGCTTCACAAATGCGATCGTGTCGATTTGCCAACGGCCGACCGGATGCGAAATGCCGAGGTCAAAATCGGCGTATTTTGCCGGGTAATTTATCCGCGCGTGGAAGGCACCGTGCGGCTCGAAAAATTGTGATGTGAACTCCATTTGGCCCTGCAGATCAATCGCGCCGACAGGCGCTCCCATCTGCACAATTTCGTTCATAAATTCCTGCTGTGCCGATACCGCCGCGAAATTCATGCGCGCCTGTGGGCTTAGATGCGAGCCAAAAAAATTAATGTCGTGCTGGACTACAATTTTCTGTAGTGCCTCGTTGGCGAACTCTTTCCCGCCTTTGGCCATCTCCTGCTTCGTAGAGTTGAGCCACCAATAACCAACACCCACTAACACCAGCAGGATGACCAAAATAACCACCACTTGGCCCGATGATCTCAATCGAGTATTTAATTTCATTTTGTTTAGTCGTTAATAACCAAAACCGACGCCTTTTACCACGTTCCCGTCGCGGATCAATGCGCCATGGCTTTGCATTCCAGTGTAGGTACCAAAGCGATTTCGAGCGTTGATTTTAAAGCTAACCAGATATCCGTAAAGCGGTTTGTCTTGTGTGCCCAGATTCGCCGGTTTCGGCTCGCCATTCCATTCAATGTGCGCGCTCTCCGCGTCGATCAATTGTGTTTCGAGCCATTTCGCCACGATCTCCTTGTAGTTCAGGGGATATGGTCCGTACAGCTGTGTATCCGCGGGCTTGGTTTCGGCGCTTAGGTTCCCAACAGCGCACAGGCCCACCGAGAGCGTGCAAAACAGCAACACGGGCGCTTTCATGTTTTGATCTTCTACTTCGGCGTGCGGTTGTCGAGCCTAATGAAACGACATTGTTTTGTTCAAGTCGCGAAAGTCTTCCCCGGATGTTTCAGGCAGGATCGGCTGGTTGCGATCACAAACGTCGCGCTACGACACTGCTTTCTTTTTGAGCGTGGCTTGGCTATGGCTGTCCCGGTGAGCAAACATTTGGTTACCCTGGCGCTCGCCGTCTCAATCTCGGTGGCCTCGGTGGAAATTTCTGCGCAGGAGACTCCCGCACAAACAGCATCACCCGCGATCGCGGAGACACTTAGTTCGCTGGAACGCGCTGCCGAGGTCACCGACCCCGGCTACAGTTCGGCTGCGGTCGTGGCAAATACAAAATCACTCGATCCAGCCGCCGCGACAAAAGCGTGGCTGGCTGCTGTCCCACGAGATCAACGAGAAAAGTCCGACGCATATTTCGAGGGAGGTTACTGGTTGCTTCTGTGGAATTTTCTACTCATCACCGCAATTTCCGTTTTTCTCCTCGAATCAAGAATCTCGGCACGGCTGCGCGATTTCGCCGAACGCGCTGCCAGGGTCAGAAGTCTCCAAGTCGCCTGCTACGCAATTCCGTATTTTGTGATCGTCGCTACACTTAGTTTTCCACTCAATCTGTACGAACATTTTTTTCGCGAACACCAGTACGGATTTGCTACACAAACTTTTCTTCCATGGTTTCGCGAACAGTTAATCGGCTTCGGCCTCACGATCATCGGCGGCACGATATTATTGATTGCTCTCTATACCGTGTTTCGACGAGCACCGCGGACGTGGTGGATTTGGGGAACCGGCCTTGTGGTCATCTTCCTGTTTATTGTGGTGTTTATCGCGCCCCTGTGCATCGAGCCGCTTTTTAATACGTACAAACCTCTGGCAAACGTGGAAATCAGAGACCCGATCCTGGCAATGGCCCGAGCGAACCAAATTCCGGCAAAGCAAGTTTTTGAAGTTGACGCATCACGTCAGACCACGCGGGTAAGCGCAAACGTCTCCGGAGTCCTCGGCACAACGCGGATCGCGCTCAATGATAATCTGCTCAAACAATGCACACTCCCGGAAATTCGCATGGTCATGGCACACGAGATGGGCCATTACGTTCTCAACCATGGTGCGAAGCTGCTGACTTATTTTGGAATTTTCATCCTTATCGGATTCGCGCTTACTAGTGTTTTCTTCGACGCAGCCGTGAAGCGTTGGGGGATCAGATGGCGCGTGCGTGGCATTGCTGATCCAGCCGGACTGCCGCTGCTCGTTTTGATCTTAAGCACATTGCTTTTCATTGCTACGCCACTTCTTAATACCGTGGTACGCGTGACGGAACGAGAAGCGGATGCTTTCGGAATTAACACTTCGCGCGAGCCGGACGGCATGGCGAAAGCAGCGCTCAAACTCGGCGCTTATCGCAAGCTCGATCCGACGCCGCTGGAGGAATTCATCTTTTTCGATCATCCAAGCGGCCGCGCCCGCATCCGCATGGCGATGGATTGGAAAGCGGCAAACCTCCCTACCGGCGAATCGCCCGCAACAGAGACAATGCCACCGGACCGACGGTAGCGATCCGTTGAAATTAGGGACTATCGGCTATCAGTAGCCGCCGCCCATACGGTGCGTCGTTGTTGTCGTTGTCTGGCCTGTCGGCGCAGGTACCGCCGTCGACACAGTGGTTTGACGCGTCGTGGTCGTGGTTGCCTCTGGTTCACTGGAACAGGAGACCAACATTAAGCCAACGATTGAGAGCGCAGAACCAAGTATGATTGCTTTTTTCATAGTGTGCATTGTTTTTCAATAAACAATTCGTCACAAGTGGCTTCTCCAGACGTATTAAAGCGGCGAATTCTTCTTTTTGGCGTCAGATAGGTTAAGATTCTGTCCTGACTGTGCGTCTTAAATGGTGGTTTTGATTCTGTTTTTCGCTATCTCCAAGCATCGCCGTCTCAACAACGGTCGCTGCTAGTGACTGGCCGCAAGATTACGTTGCGCACAAAGACTCCGAATCGCCCGATGGTCGCTATGGCGTGCTCGTTTTGTCACACGAAGCCGCGGTTAACAAAGATTAGACAGAGCGAAACACCACCTACCTCGCAAATTTGTAGACACGACAGACACCCCGGCGAAATCCGCGGAAGGGATTATTTCGAGGGACAAAATCATTGCGATCTGGAGTCGAAATCAGAATTCGAGCCTTACAAGATCTGCTTTGGTGATGTTAATCCAAATCGATCTTTGCTCGCTGCTTCTTTAGCTCTCCGCGTTTGCGTTTTCCCTCCAAAATCTTCTTCTTAAGCGCAGCCGGCCGTGGCGATTTTCTTCGGCGCGCCTTTTCGCGCTCCGCAATTTCCGCGGCGCGGCGCTCTTCGCGAGCGCTCTCGATCGCATCGAGCAATCGTTCCCTCGCCAGCTTGCGGTTCACTGCCTGCGAACGCGAATCCTGCACCGTAACGCTGATGCCGCTGGGGCAGTGACGCAGCGTTACTGCGGTCGCAACCTTGTTTACATTTTGACCACCGGGCCCTGAAGATCGGGCAAACGTCTCCTCAAGATCGACGTCGTGAATACCAAGGCGCGCCATGCGTTCAACGACAGAGTCCTTGTTCATTTTGGACAGAATTAACAGAATGGCACAGAAACTTACTCCGGTACGATTCTGTTAATTTTGTGAATTCTGTCTAGCTCCGCTTAGACCGGTGCACTATTCTCGCGACCGTGGCGAAGAGCGCGCGCTATTTTAGACATTGTCCAATCTTTCCAATATCGATTTCAGTCTGCCTTCCGCTTTCCGCAATCTGCACTCGAAACTTGCCGATGGCCGGACTCGAACCGGCACGGGCCTGTTATGGCCCAACGGATTTTAAGTCCGTTGCGTCTACCATTTCGCCACATCGGCGCTGTGCCAAGAATTGTAAGCTTGTTGCTCGACACGCGAAAATCAATTACGCAAGGTTGTAGAGGCGTTTGTATCAAACGCCTGAGGAAACACCGCCACAGTCGGAGCTGCAATTCCAGAATCAAATCCGGTCGGGTCAGGGCACCTTCGCCAGGATCTTCTCCATCTCGGATGTCGTGAACGCTCGCATTGTTTGCGTGCGAATGTTTCCCAGCAGATCCGCTGCGAGCAACACGCTGGCGGCCGTCTCGTCGTCCGGGGCATCGAAGACGCACACCTGGTCATATTGACCGAGCGTCCAATACATATCCTTCACGCTCACACCCATCGACTCGACCTTGGTGGCCCATTCGGCCACTCGCACGGTCGTCTCCTTCGCCGCCTGGATGCCCTTGTCGGTGAATTGCACCAAACTAATGTATGTCGGCATGATGTTACTCCTTCAGGAAACCCGCGGTCGATTTCGGCCGACCGAGATAGAGCCGAGCCTATGCCTGCCAACATCGAGCGTCAATCCTTGCTGCTGACGCGCATCGCAGCCAACGAAAGGCTATAAGCCTTATGAAGTCTATCTGGCGCAAACACCTCATCCTTTGTCTGTTCCTTGGGCTGCTGGCGATTCCGATCTACTTTCTCGATCTGGCGTTGCTAGCAGGAGGAGGCGGCGGCAATTGGATCACACTGGATTTACGCGGCCTTATCTTTTGGACATACACCGCGTGGCTCGCCACCGACATCGCCTTAAGTTCAATTGCCGTCCTGTCGTTTCGTAAGTCAGGACTCTTACGCATTCACTTGGGCTCAATGATGCTTTCTGTGATCCTACTCGCCACAGGCTTCGTCGCTTATGGAAAGCTGCTGCGCGCTCGGGCGATCTCTGATCAGAAAACGTTCATGGAGGGTCGCAGACCTCTAATTAACGTGATTGAACTAAAGGAGTGGTGCTACTTGCCCAATGAAATTTCTCCAACGGAGATTCGCGTGCGTGTGGTCGTCCACCAGCCAGGCAGATTTGCGGGCAACGTGATCGGGACGCAAACAGACCCATCAGATTCCTTTACAAACGTTTTCGAGTCGACCAACGGACCCGAGAGCCAAAGGCAGGTTACCAGCGGAGAGGCGTTCACGTACGCATTCCCCTTAAAGATCCTGGGGGCGGGGCACGCGAATGACGTGCGCATTACCTTGTATCTGTTTAAAGGTCGGAGTGGACCTGCCGCCGGTGATATTGCAAAAGTATTTATGAACTCGCCGGAGCAACCCGACGACGGCGACTATTTCTACGGCGTACTTCCTCCCCCCTCCCGACCTGGCAAATGAACGTGCCACGGCTTGCTGCTTTGTGCTGGTCACTTCGTCGCTAAACAGTCAATCGCGTTTGTGAATTTGAATCCGGCGATTCACCGTTGACACGACAAGGCGGCGGACATATCGCTTGCGTTAGAAATAGAGCTGCAATCAAAACTCAAGCTGAGGAGAAGTATTATGTTCGCCGTCATTCGCCACTACCATTTTGATCCGAAGAACAGTGCAAAGATCGACCGCCGGGTGCGCGAGGAGTTCGTGCCCATCGTTAAGAAGGCGAAGGGGTTTGTGCGCTACTATTGGCTCGGATACCGGCAACGGCGAGGCCGCGTCCGTCAGCGTCTTTAGCGACAAGGCCGGTGCTGATGAGTCATTACACCTGGCTGCCGACTATGTAAAAGAGCATCTGTCTAAATTTATCACTCAGAAACCCGAGATTATCGAAGGACCGATCAAAGCGCACGATTGAGTGCCCAGACCATCTCAGCAACGCTGGTTGGAGTCAGGGCTGCGTCTCAGCGGTGGATTCCAACGCGCGAAAGATCTGGATTGCTGACGCGCATCGCAGCGATGAAAAGCGTTTCGTCGTTCGCGCAGATGAATTGCTGTTCGCGTTTCTCGAACTGAAATCGGCGATTTCGGAGTTGCAGAAAGTCTTGACTAGCTGACGAGATTTTTCAAAACTCAGCGTTGCTAAACGGATCATCGACAGCGTGAATCTCAGCGGCAAAACGGCGGAGGAATCTAACTTATGAAAGCAGCGGGACGAAAGAAAAGACCCGTAACGTCCCGCGTCCACGAAAAGGAGGTCGGCGTCAAGGTCCAGTCATTTGGCCCGAGACCAGATTAGATCCAAGCGCTTGCACACACCGTGACGAGCCACCGTGCGGTTCGAGCATATCTTGCCAAGACTCGTTTCCGGCTGTTGCGCATCGAGGTGGTCGAACCGTTCGAGGACACGAAGCCCGCCAGACCCAAGCCGCAGAACCGCTTCCGCGCGGTGTTCTATGACTACACAAACAACCGCACGGTCTTTGCGACTGGCAACATTGCGAAAGCAACAACGGTGGAGGTCAGTGAATCAGCAATCCAGCCGCTTCCGAACCAGGAAGAGTTCGACGAAGCTGTAAGCATGCTCAGAGAACACTCGGAGCTTGGCCCGGCGCTACGAGCCGACCGGCTCACTCCTTATCCCCCGATGCCGCCGCTCGTGGGCGAGTCACTGCCAGACGGGCGTGTCGAGCGCACGATTGCGGTTGGCGTGGTGCCGCGCCAGGGCACCCAAGGGCACGAAATCGCGGCCGTGAATATGATCCAACGAAAAGTGATCCGCTTCGAGCCCAGCGAGCGCGGGCGCGCGCCTCTCAGTTCGGCGGCACACAACCCGATCTGCGGTCAGCCGGTCGCAAATCAAGCGACCGCCCAGGGAGTGGCGGGCAGCGTCTGGGTCACAGTCACGCAGGGCGGCTCCACGGTATGGAAATTCCTCGTTGTGCGCCCTGCCGCGTCATCCGGCACCAATGGCTCAGGTATCGAGCTGCGTTACGTCGACTACCGCGGCAAGCGCGTCCTCTACCGAGCGCACGTGCCGATCCTGAATGTCAAGTACGACGGCGATGCCTGCGGACCCTACCGCGATTGGCAGAACGAGGAAGGAATGATTCAGGCCAACGGTAGCGACGTCGCCCCCGGCTTCCGCTTGTGTAACGCGCCCGCAACGACCATCCTCGACACCGGCTCCGATGTCGGCAACTACCTCGGCGTTGCGATCTACGTGCGGGGGCAGGAGGTCGTGCTCGTCAGCGAGATGCAAGCGGGATGGTATCGGTACATCAGCCAGTGGGGACTGCACACTGATGGTACTATTCGTCCTCGGTTCGGCTTCTCCGGGGTGACGAGCTCGTGCATTTGCAATGTCCATCATCACCACGCGTATTGGCGGCTCGATTTCGACATCCGGACGGCAGGAAACAACCTCGTGCAAGAGTTCAACGATCCGCCGATCATCCCGAACACAAATTGGCACAGTAAGAATTTCGAGATCCAGCGTCCGCGCGATGTCGGACACAAGCGAAAGTGGCGCGTGTCGAACAAGTCAACGGGCGAGGCTTACGACATCATTCCAGGGCCTCATGACGGGGTCGCGACGGCCTCGCCTGACTGGCCATTCCCAAAGGGTGACGTGTGGATTCTGCGCTACCGCGGCACGGAGATTGACGACGGTGTTCATGCTGTGGGGCCACCGTATGAGGCTAACATCGGCCAGTGGGTCAATGGAGAGCCGATCAATGGTGCCGACGTGGTGGTCTGGTACGGCGCGCATTTCACTCACGACGTCAGCCATGAGGAGCCGGGTGAGTTTGGCCACATTGTTGGTCCCGATCTAAAGCTCGTGAAATGGTGAGTATGGGTGATGCGAGCAAAAACCTACCACTCTTTGAACTCGCCCGCGTGCTCGTGCGTCTCGATCACATTGCCCACATCATCGCAAACGCGGATACAGTGTTGTGTGAACGGCTGTAAAATTTGGTGTGCCGATTGTCTTTGGGTCGGCGCACCACAAGCGACCGGATGGCAGCGGATCAGTGATTAGATCCGTAGCGTCCTAATTTGAATTACGATTTCGCGCAGCGAATGATGGCGCGATTGTTTAGCTTATTACCGGCTGCCTCTGGTGCCCGTGGCGCCACCGCCGCCAGTGCCGCCTGTGGTGGGTTTGGATTCGCTCTTAACGCCGTCGCCCCCTGTGACTTTGCGCCAGCGTCGCACGAAGTCCCATCGCCACCACGTTTTCTTGTTCTGAACTCGCGGCCGCTGGGTATTGTAGTTTGGCACAGGAACATCAAAAACAGGCTGATCGGCTGCCAGGCTTGGATCGGATTGGATCTTGTTTGGATAATTCATCTCCGGGGGTCCTGTTGCCTCGTTGCGATCCCCTTTCAATATTCTCCGGGATTTGCGGAGCGAAGTTCTCAAAAATCTTCAATCTCGTCTTTAACCACGAATAGACATGAATGAACATTAACCTGATGCGGAAATCAGATCGACGTCGCGAAGATCTTTGCGCAGTCTGGCTTCGTAAGCGCGTTTTGAGCTAGTCATCGCGCCCGGCCAGCGGGTTGGCGGGGCTGATTGGTTAGGTCATTTCTCCAAGTCGGTCACGCGAAGAGAATCACCGCGGATATGATAAAAGCCAGGGTCCAATTGAGCACCGTGAAGCTTACGACCGTATATGGTTGAATCCGCCTCACCCGAAAGTATTCGGTCGGCATATATCCAAGTTCGGACAATTGCGTGTATGTGAGAAGTGACCGTCGATAGAATTTCCAAAACGAAACTAAGAGAAGGACCACATAGAGGAGAAGTGCACCGCAGGCACAGTAAGCAATTCTTGGATGAGTGTGAAGAAAGCTTCGGGCATCGTTTGAAGCGAGGCTCCACCCCAGCAGGAGCGTTAGCACGGTGACGTTTTTGAACTCGAAGTCGAAAACGCCGGCGTAATTGTCCTTTAAAAGACCGAAGAGCGTATCGAACTTTTCGGCGGTAGTCGCTATCTGATCTATCTTTTTATCTCGTTCCCGCGTCGTCATTGTCTTTACAGGAATCGCCGGTGACATTCTGCCCGGATCATTTGCCGTCCGGCAATCAAAAACGAGAGAACTCACTTGTTCTCAATCTCGCTGGCAGGCAGCGTTGCGAGCACGCAGCGAAATCCGTAAATCACATCGCGATCGTTGCGGTCGACTACGTTGCGATAGGAGGATTGCATTTCCAGACGATTGCTTGTCGCCCAGGAGCCGCCGCGCAGCACTCCCCAGTCACGACCGGTTGGGCTGCTTCCTCCTTTATAGGTGTCGAGGCACCACTCCCAAACGTTTCCGCCGAGATCGTACAAGCCTATCGAATTCGGCTTAAAACTACCGACCGGCATCGTCGCACCGCGACGCCGTCCCGTTGCTGCGACGTAATTTCCGGCATTGGGTGGAGGCCATTGTTTCCCCCATGGAAATTCGTTCTTAATCTTGCCATCGCGCATCTCCGGTGTTGTGCCACTTTCATTAACCAGACCCACCGCCGTGCTCCACTCGAGATCGGTCGGCAGCCGGTAAACTTGTCGATCTTCAATCAGATTTTCGTTGTGTTCCTTTTCGGTTAGCCATTTGCAGAATGCCATCGCGTCGAACCAGCTTACTTTTACCGCCGGATCAGTTGCTGTCTGATGGAAATCGGCGGGCTCGAAATGTCGCCCCGTCGCGCGGCAAAACGCTTCATAATCTTGCACCCTCGTTTCCCACACCGAAATCTGAATGTCGCCGAGCGGAACGAACTTCATACCGAGGGAATTGGTAAACGGTTGCCCAGGCGCGGGACCAACGCTCTTTTCCAAACGCGCCGCCAGAAAAGTTTGCTGTCGCGGCTCAACTTTGCCGTTAACCGAACCGGGTTTGTAACCCGATAGTCGCAGATCGTAAGTCACGTCGCCGGGTTTCACTTCCTCGATGACCAGCGGCGTTTGACCGAGCTCTTTGCCGTTCGCAATCACTGTCGCGCCGCCAGGTGCGCTGGTGATCTTCACGCTTCCATTCGCAAAAACAAAATGCGCCGTGCTTTCCCGTTGCGCGTCAACATCGATCTTTTGCTGTTCGTCCGGCCAGCCATCAAGATGTGCGACCAATTCGTGCGCACGTGCGGGCAGATCCAGGCGAAGCGGCGTGCGGCCGCGCAATTTTCCGTTCACAAAAACCTCCGCGCCATTGGGTTCGCTCGTGATGTTTGTGATCGCACTGACAAAGGCGAACGATTTACTCGTCGTTTCACCGGGCTGAACTTCGATGTCGTCGCGCATTTCCCAATCACCACGCCGCGCAACGATCGAATATTTACCGGTTGGAAGATCACCTATTGCTTGCGGCGTGACGCCTTCGCGGGAAATCTGGCCGTCTTCGCTCTTTATCCAGAACTGCGCCCCGGGCGGTTCGGATTGGATTTGAAGCGACCCTTTACTCCGCACCAGTCGAAACGGCGGCAGATCAAGGGAGTGTTTGCGCCTGAAGTCGACACTCGTTTCCACCGGCTCGTATCCCGGGCTCATGATGCGCAGGTTGTATCTGCGCGGTTCCAAATCCGCGAACGTCGCCGGGCTTTTCTGAGCGTGATCTCCCAAAACGACGAGCGCCCCACCCGGTTCCGTCCGAATCGTTGTTTGCAGATGAAGATCAGCGCTTGGCTGCGATCGGCTTAGCCAAAATCCAGCGCCGGCTATCGCAAGCGCCAGGAGCGATATCGGCAATACGAAAATTTTCGCGCGCGATTTTCTCGGACGTTCGCCGCGATCAAGTGCCGCGAGGTCATGATGCATTTCTGCTGCCGATTCGTAACGTTTCTTCGGATCGTTCGCGCACGCTTTCACGAGCACGTCGTTGAGTTGCAACAGGCGTTCGCGGTCAGGTCGTGTGCTCAATTGCGAATCGATTTCCGGGAAATCGAGGCGGTCTTTTCCTGTGCAAGTTTCGTAAAGAAGTTTGCCCAGACTGTAAATGTCGGCGCGCGGTGTGCCCGGTCCTTCCGGCGGGATGTAACCTTCCGTTCCAACGAATGATTGCTGTCCGCTGGCGGCGACCAAGCCGATGTCGGCAAGCTTTGGCACCCCCTCGATAAAAATTATGTTCGACGGTTTGATATCCCGATGGGTCAACCCGCGCGTGTGCAATGCTTCAAGCGCTTGCGTAAGCGACAACCCGAGGCGAATCGAGTCGTCAGCGGACAGGCGTTTGTGCCGCGCGAGATCGCTTTTCAACGTGCGCGGTTCGTAACTAAGGATATCGATTCTGCGCCCGGCCAGATGATCGTCGGCCAACTCCATTGTGTAATAGAGATAGTCGGCAGTGCGGCCGACGTGCAGAATGTTGATGAATCCGGCATGTGCACGCGAGATCGGCTCAAATGCAGACATGCCTTCGAATTCCCGCAGAAAAGCGCGTTCGCTTTCAAACGTGCTGCGGTAAACGATTTTGACCGCGCGAAACGCGCCGGTAACCGTCCGCGCCAGCCAAATCTCGCCGTAAGCACCGCGGCCGATCACGCGTAGCAATTCGTGATCGGGAATGATCGGGATTTGAGCGGAAACCTGGTCGGGAATGGCCAATTTTACACAAGCGGCCGATGCGAAGCAATTCTGGGGAGCACGCGCGTCCCGCGTGTGGGTTTCGGCGTCGCGCCGAAACAAGCTTTACACAAAATCAGATTCGGAGGCCCCTGTGCGAATGAAGAGAAGTTCGCGATCGCGGGACGCGCTCGCCAGCACGCGAGACGCGCGCGCTCCCCACACCTCAATCCTCTTCCCTTGTTTCAAGGGGAGAGCCTAACTGACGAGCACTACGTTCGGGTCCTTCGTAGAGATCACGTCTGAGCGTGACGTTCCATCTTTCCCAAAGCTTTGATTTCGTTCTTGAGTAACGCGCCGACGCGATGTCGCGCCAGATATACTTGGCCGACATTCACTCCCAATCGCTCGGCAACTTTTTGTGCCGGCCATTCTTTGCGCACGTAACAATCGAAGATTTGAAATTGTTTCGGCTCGATTTTCTTTTTCACCCGCGCGATTGCTGCTTCGAATAAATTCTCTTTCCATTCCGTTTCCCACAGCGCATCGAGATCGACAACCTGCGAATCGGGGACGCGCTCGATTGTCGCCGTTGCGCGATCATCCGATGAACGAGCGCGCTTGGCGTCGCCCGGTTCGCGTTTGCGAAATTGATCGGCGATCCGCCAGCGGGTGATTTGCAAGAGCCAGCCTTTGAACGAGCCGATTGCCGGATCGTATTTCAACTTGTCGATGTTTTTGGCGACGGTGATCACCGTTTCCTGGACGACTTCCTGTGCTTCCGCATCAGTCAGACCCGATTTGCGTGCCGCGGAGTAAATCAACTTCCAGTAAGTATCGAAAAATTCCTGCCATCGCTTGCGATCGTCCCAATTGGCGAGTCGATCCACCAAACTGCGACGCGTGGCAAGCAGGCCGCCGTTGTTCATGCTGCTGTTGTAGCGCACATCTCATTACAGGAAAAGGATGGCAATTCTCATTAACACCGGTCTTGAGGCCGGTGTGTTGCATGCAGAAAAGCCCAACCGTTTCAACGGTTTTGAAATGATTTGTAAACCGTTAAAACGGTTCAGATCACGAAAGACGCCTGAAACACCGGGCTGAAGCCCGGTGTTAATGATCATCGACTGCTCTTCCGGGCGGCCACAATTACTATCGATTTCCTGAAAGATTTGCGCTGAACTGACGTATTCCCGCCTATGAATATACGCGCGCTAATCACTCGATCACTTCAACTGGCCGCCCAGCCGTTTATCCTTCTCCTGACGCTTCTGAAGAAGATCGCTCTTGCGGTCTTCGGCCGGGTGCAATGGAGTCCGCCGCGCTGGCTTTCACAAAGCCGCGCCGCCTTCTCTGGTTTCAATCGGACTCATCCCCTCATCACGGCTTCCGGAATCGTCGCCATCCTTCTGCTCTCCTGCGCGGCGGCCTGGACGTGGCATTGGTATCAACATCGACCAAAGCCGCGCTATGTCACCGTTAAGATCGACCCAATTCCAGTAACGAAACTGGAGAAAGACTTAACGTTTCCCACGGTTGATGTCCGATTCAGCGAATCGGCGGCGCGCTTGGAGGATTTGAAAAAAGTGCCGGTGCCGGGCGTCCGGCTCGATCCCCCATTGTCCGGCAAGTGGATGTGGGCCACTGACAAGCACCTGTTTTTTAAACCAAGTGAAGACTGGCCGGCCAATCAAAAATTCAAAATCATTTTCGACAAGAAATTTTTCCCGCCGCACGTTGTAGTGGAGAGCCGCGTTTACGAATTCACGACGCCGCCGTTTGAGATCGCCATCAAAAGCCTTGAGCTTTATCAGGACCCATCCGATCCGACGCAACGTCAGATCACGGCGACGCTCGAGCTTACGCACGCAGTCGACCCTGGTGAATTAGAACGACATCTCCAGCTGTTAATGATCGGCGGATCGACAATCTTTCCGCCGAACGATCCGGCGCCGCATTTTGCTCTCACTTACGGATTGCATAAGCGCATTGCCTATTTGCGCAGCTCGAATGTGACGTTGCCAGAGGATAAGGAGGACTTCTTGAAGCTGGAGTTGAGCAAGGGTGTCCGAACCGCGCAAGGCGGAGCGCAAACTCGCGAAGCGACCGAGCAAAAGCTGCGCATCCCGTCAACCGGGACCGCCTTTCAGATCGATTCCATCGCGGCGACCATCGCGCGCACCAAGAATGGCGAACCGGAACAGGTTCTGATTTTAACGACCACGGCCGATATCAGCAGCAGCGAACTAGGGAAAGCCATCCAGATCCGTCTGCTGCCAAAACGCGAAGCCGAAAAGACCAAAGAAACCAACTCGGAAAGTTCCAATTCAGAAACGGCTGGCCAAACTAATGCGAGCGACGAAAACACGCGGAGCGCCAACTCGGAAGAAGGCGAGTCGGATGAGACGACAGAATCAGATCAAGGCTCAAAGTGGCAAAGTCCGACCGATGTGCCGGACGATGTTCTCGAGCAAGCCAAGCGAATCGAATTCACGGTTGTGCCCTCGGAAAAGGCGCAAGATCGCCAACACGCTTTTAAAATACGGGTCGAATCGGAGGGCGAGCTTTACGTGCGCGTCCCGAAAGGAGTGCGCGCCTTTGGTAACTATCCACTAGCGGAAGACTACAATGCGATCGTGGCAGTGCCGCAGCTGCCGCGCGAAGTGCAGATCGAAGGTCAAGGCGGTTTGCTGGCGCTGAACGGTGATAGAAAATTGTCGATCCGCTCACGCGCTCTGGCCGGGATCGAGTTTGAAGTCGCGCGTGTTGCCACCACTCAAATTAACCACCTCGTCAGCCAGACCCAAGGGAAATTCGAAGACCCAGAATTTCGCGATTCTCATCTATTCAATCAGGAAAATATTTCGCGGATTGCGCTGGAGCAGCAGCCAATTGCGGTCGAAGACAAATGGAAAGCGAATTATTCGGCGTTCGATTTTTCCGAGCATCTTCGCAAACCGGCAGACGGCGGGAGCGAGCGCGGTCTTTTCTTTCTGACCGCGCGCGGCTGGGACCCTGCGAAAAAGAAACCAATCGAGTCGGTTAGCGACAGCAGATTTCTTCTCGTTACAGACATCGGAATTTTGACGAAGAAAAATACCGATGGCAGCAGCGACGTCTTTTTGGTGTCGATCAAGAATGGACAGCCGGTCAACGGCGCGACCGTTGACATTCTGGGTAAGAACGGCGTGCCGATTCAGACGGCCACAACAGGGGCTGATGGTCATTGCGCGTTTCCATCGGTCGAAAAATCGGAGCGCGAAAAAACACCGGTAGCGTTCGTCGCGCGCAATGGCGACGACATCGCTTTCATGCCGTTCGCGCGTGAAGACCGCGTGTTGAATTTCTCGCGCTTTGAGATTGAAGGAGCCCAGAACCTCCCGCCGGAAGGTCTCGACGCCTTCGTTTTCACCGAGCGCGGTGTGTACCGCCCGGGAGATGAAATTCACATCGGGCTTGTCGTGAAACAGCGCAGCTGGGGTGGCAATCTCAAAGGCTTGCCCGTTGAAACCGAAGTGCTCGACGCGCGCGACCTGCGGGTCCAGACAAAGAAGCTCACGCTGCCGGAAACGGGATTCACTGAACTGAGCTACCAGACGGCCAATGAATCGCCGACCGGTCTTTACACATTCAATGTTTATCTGATCAAAGATAACAAGCGCTCGAGTTTGCTTGGTTCCGCCACCGCGCAGGTAAAGGAGTTCCTGCCCGACCGCATGAAAATCGAGACGCGCCTTTCCAAAGGCGCGCCGCGCGGCTGGATTCATCCCAAGGAAATGCAGGCATTCGTCGCCCTGGCCAACCTTTATGGCACACCCGCCACCGATCGGCGGGTGACCGGCAAGGTTGAGCTCACGCCTTCTGCATTTTCATTTCCGGAATTTCGCGACTTCACCTTTTTCGATCCGCTCTTTGACGAAAACAAAAATCAGCAAGAGCAAACAGTCGATCTCGGCGAGCAGAAAACTGACGGTGAAGGCCACGCCGCTTTTGACTTGCAACTGGAACGCTTCGCAGACGCGACCTACGCGATGCGATTCATCGCCGAAGGCTTTGAAGGCGAAGGCGGGAGGAGTGTAATGGGCGACGTTGGCGCGCTTGTCTCTGCTCTGCCGTATGTGATCGGCTACAAAGCCGACGGCGACCTCCGTTACATCGACATGAACAAGCCGCGGGCGATCGACCTGGTCGCAGTCGATCCACAACTGAATCGCATCGCCGTCGAGAACGTCACCCTTAACCGCATCGTGCAGGAATATGTTTCAGTGCTGAAGAAACAGGAGAATGGCAATTACGTTTATGAGTCGGTGCTGAAAGAGCGAGCCGCGAAATCGGAAAAGATCTCGGTCGCGGCCAGTGGGTATCATTACGCGCTTCCAACCGATGAACCCGGCAATTATGTGCTTGAGCTGCGCGACGATCAGAATCGCATTTTAAGTAAGTTGCGTTTCTCAGTAGTAGGTCACGCCGCAGCTGCGGGTGCCCTGGAGAAAAACGCCGAGCTGGAGATCAAACTTAACGCCAAAGAGTACAACGCCGGGGACGAAATCGCGGTGAGCGTGACGGCGCCCTACAGTGGTTACGGGCTCATCACGATCGAGCGCGAAAAAGTTTACGGTTACAACTGGTTTCAAACGAACACGCCAAGCAGCATTCAGCACATTCGTTTGCCTCAAGGTTTTGAAGGCAGCGGTTATGTGAATGTCGCGTTCGTCCGGGCGCTCGATTCCAAGGAAATTTTTGTGAGCCCGCTCAGTTATGGCGTCGTGCCCTTCACCGCCAATATCGAAAACCGCAGGCTAAAGATCGATCTACAAGCCGCGGCGAAAGCCAAGCCGGGCGAACCGTTGCACATCGGCTACAAAACCGATCGTCCGAGCAAGATCGTCATTTTCGCGGTCGATCAGGGAATTTTGCAGGTCACTGATTACAAGACGCCGAATCCGTTGGCGTATCTCTTTCGCAAATGCGCTCTCGGTGTGGAGACGGCGCAGATTGTCGATCTCATCATTCCAGAATTTTCTTTGCTGCGTTCTCTCTCCGCCTTTGGCGGCGACGGCGAAGGAGCGCAACGGCTGAATCCGTTCAAGCGCGTCACGGAAAAACCAGTCGTGTTTTGGTCTGGCATCATCGACGCCGACATGACTGCGCGCGAAGTGGTTTATGATGTGCCCGACTTTTTCGATGGCACGTTAAAAGTAATGGCGGTCGGTGTTTCCAACGAAGCCGCCGGATCGGCCGACCGCGACGCGCTTATTCGCGGACCTTTTGTCATTACGCCAAGCGTGCCGGTGCTGGCTGCTCCTGGCGACGAATTTGAGGCCGGCGTGACGGTCGCGAATAATGTAGAAGGTTCCGGCGCAGACGCGGAAATCGAGCTGCGCGCCGAGACCTCCCCGCATTTGTCGATCCTGGGAACGGCGACACAAAAATTGCGAATCGCCGAAGGGCGCGAGCAAAGCGTGAAGTTACGCTTACGTGTCAACGACGTGCTCGGTTCTGGCGAAATCAAATTTGTGGCCAGCCGAAATGGAATCGAAACCCGCCGGCGCGCTACGCTTAGCCTCCGCCCGCCCGTTCCCTATACGACCGATGTTCGTAGCGGGAACTTCAAAAAAGGAAGCGCTGATATTCAGATTACACGTCAGATCTATTCCGAGTTTGCCAAGCGCGAGGCCGCGGTCGCGGCAGTCCCGCTTGGTCTCGCGCACGGTCTTTATGTTTTTCTCAAGGACTTTCCCCACGGCTGCAGCGAGCAAATCACGAGCGGCGCGTTCTGCCGGCTCATGCTCGCAGATGAAGCCGATTTCGGGCTCAATCGCGCAGAGGTGAATGCTCAGCTCGAAAAAGTCTTTGGAATTTTGCGACGCCGGCAAAACGATCAGGGTGCGTTCGGTTATTGGGCGCCGGAAACCGATGAGAAGATCAGTTTCAATTCCGTTTACGCGATGGATTTTCTGAGCACGGCCAAAGCAGCCGGTTTTGCGCCGCCGGCGGATATGTTTGCGAGTGGCTTGCGCTATTTGCAAAAGATGGTTGGACGCGAACCTTCGACCCTGGCAGACGCGCGCGCCGTCGCCTATGCGATTTACGTGCTTACGCGCGAAGGCGTTGTCACCACCAATTACATTCTTAATCTGCGCGACTACCTTGAGCAGCATCAGACTGATCTCTGGAAGAACGATATCACCGGTGTTTATCTCGCCGGCGCGCTGAAACTTCTGCACAAAGACAAAGATGCAGAAGATTTGATCGCCGCCTATAAGATCGACAAGGGAACCAGCCGGGATTATGACGACTTCTGCCAACCACTCGGATCAAACGCGCAATACATCGCCGTACTCTCGCGCGCGTTTCCCGAGCGACTGAAGAAAATCTCAGGCCAGGAATTCGAGCAAATTCTCCAGCCGATCGGGCGCGGCGAGTTCAACACGCTCTCGGCGGCCTACGCGGTTTCGGCGCTGAAATCGTACTCGCACATGATCGCGAAAAAGCTGCCCGACCTCAGCATTGCTGAAATCCATCGCGACAAGCGCGAAGTTGCCCTAACGAGCGGCGCGAAGTTGCTGCAACGGACGGCTTTTTCCAAAGATGCGATTGCGCTCCGCTTTAAGATCGCGGGAGTGCTCAGCGGTCCTGGAGCATTTTTCCAGGTAGTCGAAGCTGGATTTGATCGACATGTGCCGGCGCAACCGGTCACAGCTGGATTGGAAGTTTATCGCGAGTTACTCGACAAAAATGATAAGCCGGTAACGCAGACGAAGCTCGGCGAACCGATTCATGTTCGTCTGCACGCGCGAACTGTGCGCGATGAACCGGTCACCAATGTTGCCATCATCGATCTGCTGCCGGGCGGGTTCGAAGTTGTCGGCTCATCGCTACAACCAGGCGTTTCAACAATTCCCAGCGTCGATTATGTCGATGTGCGCGAAGATCGCGCCGTGTTTTACGCAACCGTGTCGGGCCGCGCGCTCGAGATCAATTATCAGATTAAATCGTCCAATCGCGGCGAGTTTACCGTGCCGCCGATTTTCGCGGAGTCGATGTACGAGCGAAATGTAAAGGGCCGCGGTGTTGGCGGAAAGATCAGCGTCACGGAATAGCTCCTGAATTGGTTGAAATGAAAACGCGTGTCATCCCGAACGAAGAGAGGGACCTCTCAAAGAGCAATAGATTACGCAAGTTACGTCGTGTGATCCGCGCTTCGTGGGTAAGATCCCTCGCCCTGCTCGGGATAATCGCGTGGTTTGTTTGGCTGTTACTCCCCAAGCCGCCGTTGCTGGATGGGATCTCCTTTTCCCAATGCGTGCGCGATCGCAATGGAAAATTGCTTCGTGTCACCCTCACAACGGATCAGAAATTTCGAGTCTGGACTCCGTTGCCAAATATTTCGCCCTCGCTAATCGATGCGACCCTTCGATTTGAAGACAAATATTACCGGCGTCACCCGGGTGTTAACCCGGTCGCGTTATTGCGCTCGGCACTTAACCTGCACGCCGGTGGCGCACATAGCGGCGCATCGACAATTACGATGCAACTGGCTCGGTTGCGTTATCATCTGTGCACACGCACGCTTGGCGGAAAGTTCGTTCAAATTGTTCGCGCACTCGAACTGGAGCGGCATTACTCGAAAGCTGAAATTCTTGAAGCCTATCTTAATCTCGCGCCCTACGGACGAAACATCGAAGGTATCGGCGCGGCCAGTCAGATTTATTTCGACAAACCGGCATCGAGATTAAGCCGACCAGAAGCAGTCGCGCTCAGCGTGATTCCGCAAAGCCCGAGCCGCCGTGCGTTGTTTGTCGATCGGAATAACCAGTCGCTTGATTCGGCCCAAAGCCATTGGTACGACCGCGCCAAAATCAATCGGGAATTCTCCGCGCGCGAATTCAGCGCACGCGCGCAACGGGAACGCAAATTTCTCGCGCCGCATTTTGTTCAGCAGATCGTTGCGAACGAGAAAGGCCGCGACGAAATCGTCACCACGCTCGATCTAGCGAAGCAGCAATTAATCGAGCGCCGTATCGCCGATTATATTCAAACAAATCGCAATCGCGGAATTCAGAATGCCGCCGTCCTGCTGGTTGATACGCGGACGATGGATGTGCTCGCACAAATCGGCTCAGCCGATTTTTTCAGCGCCGAAATAGAGGGACAAGTTGATGGAACGCGTGCGCCGCGCTCGCCCGGTTCCACTTTAAAACCATTCGTCTATGCGCTCGCCCTGCAGCAGGGACTGATTCATCCATTGTCGATCCTGTCGGACGCACCGCATAGTTTCGGCGATTACAATCCGGAAAATTTCGATCGCGAATTTGTCGGTCCGATCCGTGCGTGCGACGCGCTGGCGCGCAGCCGCAATCTTCCAGCAGTTGAACTTGCATCGCAGTTGCATCATCCCACGCTTTACGAATTCCTCCGCGGCGCCGGTGTTAAATTGCCACGCTCAGAATCGGTTTATGGCTTGTCGCTTCCGCTGGGCGGGGCCGAAGTCACAATGGAAGATCTTGTCCGACTTTACGCCGCGCTCGCGAATAACGGCGAGCTGCGTCCTCTTCGCCACACATCGCGCGATCCAACCGCTGCGCGAGGCCGTTCGATCATCATGCCGGAAGCCGCATTCCTGACGCTGGAAATGATTAACCTGCCACGGCCCGAAGTGGGCCGCGCATATTCTGACCAAGCGGCGCCGGTTTTTTGGAAAACGGGAACGTCACACGGTTTTCGCGACGCGTGGTCAATTGCCGTCTTCAATCATTATGTGCTCGCAGTGTGGATCGGAAATTTTGATGGCCGCGCCAACGGGACTTTTGTCGGACGAATTGCCGCTGCTCCTCTCTTGTTTCAAATCATCGACAGTTTGCGCGCGACGTGGCCGGAGCCGAGCCAACCACATCTCCCGCCTCCGGGCGCCAATTTGAAACGTGTCTCCTTTTGCGCGGTCTCAGGTGATTTACCTGAGCCGTATTGCGCCCAACACGTCGAGGGTTGGTTCATTCCCGGAATTTCACCGATCAAACTTTGCGATGTCCATCAGGAAGTGCTCGTCGATGCCGCGAGCGGACTCCGCGTCGCGCGTGATGACGGAACGCGCCAGTTGCGGCGTGAAGTCTACGAATTTTGGCCGACGGAATTGTTGTCGATCTTTCGCCGCGCCGGAGTGCCCAGAAAATTGCCGCCGCCTTTTTTACCGGACACGGATCCGGAGCTGGTCGCACGCACTGGGAATCCGCCCCGGATTATCGCCCCAGCGGCGGGGAGCACCTATGAGGTTTTAAATAGTGCCTCGAGTCTCAAACAAGGAATTCCATTGCGAGCCAAAACCGATGCCG
>Ga0193729_1000218_pt1 | contig 29170 bp, 21 predicted proteins | sample U1c2metaG_FD_143036 | JGI IMG/M metagenome (GOLD analysis project Ga0193729, IMG submission 143036) | Soil microbial communities from a riparian zone of the East river system, Colorado, United States - U1c2 | ecosystem: Environmental > Terrestrial > Soil > Riparian zone | place: USA: East River...
TGAATGAGGCAGAGAGGCATTAGGAGTTAGGGAATAGGCATGGAAAGTGAACTGGGGGGGGGCGGCGATTGGCGGCCCTTTTTATTTTTCGGGGAACTGAGTTCAGTACCGGAGTCCAGAGATTTGGGGGGCGAGATTTTGCAAGATAGTGTTGACGCGAGCCGGTGGAAATTGAGCGGCGACGAAGGAGCATGAAAATGCGATCACTGGGACGTGTTGCGGGAATGACTGCACTGTTGGTGTTGTGCGGCGGCGCCGCGGGTGCGCAAGAGACTTCCGCGCCGAAAGCGAGTCAGACTGCGGCACAGGAAGCGCCCAAGGATGGGGCGCCGGTGGCGCTGACCTTAAAACGCGCGATTGAGCTAGCGCTCGAGAACAGCAAAGAGATTCAGGTAGCCAAGATTCAAGCGAGCGTGGCGGATCGCGCCGCTCAGATTACGAAGGCGCAGTTCATGCCGAATCTCTATGCGGGCTCCGGCGCGGGGTACACGTACGGGATACCGGAAACGCCGGGCGGGCGCGCACCATCGATCTTCAACGTGTCGTACACGGAGCAGATTTTCAACGAACCCCTGCGAGGCCAGGCGAAAGAGACGCAGGAGCAGTCCAAAGCCCAGAAGACTGCGCTCGAAGAGACAAAGAACAGCGTTATCACGCGAACGGCGATGGCCTATCTGGAATTGGGGAAGGTGCGGCATTCCCTGGAGTTATTGCGCAAGGAGCAGGGGAGCGCGGAGAAGATTCTGCAAGTGACGCAGGATCGTCAGGGGGAAGGATACGAACTGCCGGTGGAAGTGACCAAAGCCCAGCTCACGAAGGCGCAGGTGATCCAGCGAATCTTGCAACTCGAGGGCCGGGAGGATGAGCTGGAAGTTTTTCTGAGGTACCAGCTTGGATTTTCGGAGGCGCAGGCCATGGAGGTCACGCCCGAGGAGCTGCCGGGAGAAGCCGAGCAGGCGGGAGACAACCTGGTGGCCATGGCGATGACGCACAATGGCGGCTTGCAACTCGCGGCGTCCGACGTCCGCGCGAAAGAGTTTCGACTGAAGGGCGAAAGGCGAGGGTATTTCCCGACGGTGGAACTCGTGGGCATTTATAGCCTGCTGGCGAAGTTCAACAATTACTCCCAGTTTTTCCGGACGTTTCAGAGGAACAATTTCAACGCGGGAATCGATGTCCGCGTCCCGATTTTCAGCGCACCGACAAAAGCAGCTATCGGGATGGCGCGGATAAATCTGGAGGCGGCTCAGATCAACCTGATAAACAAGAAAACCGAATTGACCGCGGATGTCCGTCAGAAGACGCGGCGGGTGCGCGAGAGGGATGCGGCAAAAGAAGTGGCGCGGCTGGAATTGCAGCTCGCCGAACAAAACGTGGCAGTGTTTCAATCGCAGTTTGCCGAAGGAAAATTGAATCTCCGGGAAGTGGAGAAGGCCAGGCTGGAAGAGAGCGAAAAATGGATGGCCTATCTGGATGCAAATTTTCAGAAACAGCAGGCGCAGTTGGAATTGCTGAAGACCGCGGGGCAATTGGATAAGGTGTGGCAGTGAAGAAGTGACTGGTGACTGGTGATGCTCGATTTGGAGAGTTTGCACCTGTTCTCGGAAGTGGCGAACAAGCTCGACAACGGGTTCAGAAGACTGCCTGCTTTTCAAAATCAATCGCCGGGGATGGCGCGTCTTGCCGAAGTGCTCAACGCGACAGCCGAACGGCTGCAAGATAACTACCCGTATTTTCATCCGTTGTACGCGGGACAAATGCTAAAGCCGCCGCATCCGGTGGCCCGGCTGGCGTATGCGCTGGCCATGTGGATCAATCCAAACAATCACGCGCTGGATGGCGGGCGGGCCACCTCGGCGATGGAAAAAGAAGCAGTCGCAGAGATCGCCGGCATGTACGGTTGGAAAATCTTTCTGGGCCATCTGTGCGGCGGCGGAACGATGGCGAATCTCGAGGCCTTATGGGTGGCGGGCCAATTGCAACCGGGAAAGAAAATTCTCGCCAGCGAACAGGCTCACTATACGCACGAGCGGATCAGCGGTGTTCTGCAATTGCCATTCGAAAGCGTGCCGTGCGATGCGCGGGGCCGGATGGACGTGAATGCGCTGGCGAAGCGCGTGGGGCGCGGCGACGTGGGGACGGTTGTCGCGACGATGGGTACCACGGCGACAGGTTCGGTTGATCCGCTGCCGGAGATTCTCGCTTTGCGCGCAAAGCAGGGATTCCGGATTCACGCCGATGCCGCGTACGGCGGCTATTTCGTGCTTACGGAAAATCTTGGAGAAGATGCGGAGCGGGCAGTTGCACGGATTGGAGAAGCGGACTCGATTGTCATCGATCCGCACAAACACGGATTGCAGCCCTACGGGTGCGGCTGCGTGCTCTTTCGCGATCCCGGAGTGGGCCGATTGTACAAGCATGATTCGCCCTACACGTATTTTAGTTCCGCGGAGCTGCACTTGGGCGAGATAAGCCTGGAGTGCTCCCGTCCGGGGGCCGCGGCGGCGGCCTTGTGGGCGACGCAGAGATTGCTGCCGCTGAAAAAGGGAGGCGAATTCGCGCGCGGGTTGGAACGCGGAAGGAAGGCAGCGCTGGCGCTTTTCGGAAAGCTGCGCGCGGATGTGCGTTTTGTAACCGCCTTCTCCCCTGAACTCGACATTGTCGTATTTGCGCCGAAAGCCACGAGCGTCAGCGAGGCTTCTGTTTTGAGCCGCAAGATATTCGAAGCTGCGGCCAGGCGCGATCTGCATCTGGCGGTAGCGGAATTGCCGATTCGCTTTTGGGAGGAGAACCTGGGAGCGACAAAGCGCGATCGCGAAACGATTGCTTGCCTGCGTTCGGTGCTCATGAAGCCGGAGCATTTCGACTGGGTAGACCGCATTTGGGGCTCGCTCTCCTCATCTGCCGACGAGATCCTCAGTGCTCGAAACTGATACTCCAAGCGAGCGCCTGTAAACCCCATTCAATGTGGTATTTAGCGTTTCGCCTCAGGATGGCACGCACTGATTGAAAGGTTTGAGGGGATACAACGAAATCGGGTAAACTATTAGCTATTGATTGGGGGCCAAGCCACGCGTGTACGTGTGGGCCTTCCATTCCATAGCCAGATCGAGAAGCCAGTAATTTGACACGGCCAAGCTGGTAAAGTGAACGCCGAGGGTGAAGAATGCCGGATGTAATGAAGACCTTGCTGCTGAATCCGCCGAGTTTTGAAAACTTCGATGGCGGTGCGAGTTCGCGTTGGCCTGCAACGCGCGAGATTGAATCCTATTGGTACCCGGTTTGGCTGACGTATCCCGCGGGAATGATCCCCGGCAGCAGGCTGCTGGACGCCTCACCTCAAAAAGTCAATTGGCAACAGACGATCCAGATCTGCAAGGACTACGAATTTCTGATCCTTTTCACGTCCACGGTTGGTTTTGAGAGCGACGTCAAGCTCATCCGCAAAATCAAGGAAGCCAACCCGGGCATGAAGATTGCTTTCGTCGGCCCTCACGGACACATCAAGCCTGATGAGACGCTGAATGCCAGCGCGGACATCGATTTTGTGACGCGCGGAGAGTTCGATCACTCCGTGGTGGAATACGCGCACGGCAAGCCGCTGAACGAGATTCTCGGTGTCAGCTACCGCAAAGATGGAAAGATCGTGCACAACGCCGAACGTCCGCAGTTGCACACAGAAGAGCTGGATGCGCTGCCGTTCGCCACGGACATTTACAAACGCGACCTGGAAATCGAACGCTACAACGTGCCGTTCCTGCTGCACCCCTATGTGTCGTTTTACACCACGCGCGGATGCCCGGCGCTTTGCACGTTCTGCATGTGGCCGCAAACGATTTCGGGACATGCCTGGCGAACGCGTTCGACGGAAAACGTTGCACGGGAAGTGAAGCAGACGCTCGAACACTTCCCACAAATGAAAGAGATTTTTTTTGACGACGACACCTTCAACATCCGCAAGGACCGCGTGCTGGATCTTTCGGCCAAGTTCAAACCGCTGAAGTTCCAGTGGTCTTCGACGGCGCGCGTGCATAGCGACTACGACACGGTAAAAGGGATGGCGGACGGCGGAGCGCGGCTCTTTATCGTCGGCTTCGAATCCGGCGACCCGCAAATCCTCAAGAACATTAAGAAGGGTGCGACGGTCGAGATGGGCCGGGCCTTCATGAAGAACTGCCGCAGAGTTGGAATCAAGGTACACGGCGACTTCATCATCGGCCTGCCCGGCGAAACCAAAGAGACGATTCAAAAAACCATCGACTACGCGAAGGAATTGGATTGCGAGACGATCCAGGTTTCGCTGGCGCATGCCATGCCGGGAACGGAATTGCACGACACCATGGCGGCGCAGGGCTTCCTGAAGATCGAAGCCCTGGCGGATTCCGGGGGGCATCAATTGCCGCACATCGAATACCCGCACCTGTCGAAGGTGGAAATGATGGGGGGCGTGAACCGCTTCTATGATGAGTATTACTTCCGACCCAGAGTCGCGTGGCGCATCGTGAAGGAAGCGCTCTGGGACAGCCACGAGCGGAAGCGCCTGTACCACGAAGCAAGGGAGTTCCTGACGCTGCGCGCGGAGCGCTTGAAGTGGGCACGCAAGGGCGGCGATTACGACAAGCCCATGGTTTCCGTGCCGGGGACGTCTTCGGCTTCCGGAAACGACTAAACCCCTCGAAATGGCAAGCGAGAGAAGAGTGCGGATCAAGACGCTGGTCATGGTCTTGGCAATGGTGGTGTGCGCCAATGCCGGGGACCTGATGCTGAAGCGCGGAATGTCACAGATCGGCGCGGTTCAACTGACGGCTTCAGGACTCGCCGAAGCCTTCCGGCTGACGGTGACGAACGGGACGATTTGGGTTGGAATATTCTTTCTGACCGGCTTCATGCTGAGTTACATGACGGTGCTGAGCTGGGCGGACTACAGTTACGTCATGCCCGCTGGGGCGTTTGGATATGCATTACTCACGTTGCTGGCAGTTGTTTTTTTGCACGAGTCGGTGTCCCCGCGGCGCTGGGTTGGTGTTGTCTTGATCTGTGTGGGTGTGCTGCTGGTGGGGCAAACGAAACCACGGACAACCGCAGTGGCTAGTGAGGCAGCCGCTTGATGCGCGTCATTCTTGCACTTGCCGTCCTGATTCTTGGCAGCACGGGAGGCGAGATCGCCATCACCCACGGAATGAAGGCGACCGGTGAGCCGGCGCGGTTGCGGCCGCGGGCTTTGCTTCAGTTCCTGGGGCGGGCAGTGCGCAATAGGTGGTTCTGGGCGGGCGTGCCGCTGATGGCACTGTCATTTTATGCGCTGCTGATTTTGCTTTCCTGGGAGCCGATCAGCCTCGTGATTCCCGCATCGGCGCTCAGCTACGTTGTCGGCACACTGGGTGCCAAATACATCCTGGGCGAGCAGGTGAGCCGCGGGCGTTGGGCGGGCGTCGTGCTGGTTTGCGCGGGGGTTGCGCTGGTTGCGGCGGGTTAAGGACCCGGCACGCCAACTAAATATTCATCAAGAAATCAGAATGTAGTGATAGGGTTTAGGTAACGGGTTGGCGCCGGCTCGGGACTCCAGGTCTGGCCCGCGGCAACCAATCAAACCAAGGCGACATCTGAGTCGAAAAGGCCGTCTGTAAATCACGATTCTTACTTGACGTGCGGGACCATTGCATCGGTTTTCGCCTGCGATGGGGACCTAGGGCGACTGGAATGCTGTTACATACCTTCTATTGGATCGCGCTTGTCCTAGCGGCCGCGCCGCTGGCCTATTATCTTCTGTCGTTGCACTGCGTGGTTTGCTATTTCCGTGAGTTGCGGAAATCGCCTCCCTTGAAATCTTCCTACTCTCCGCCCGTGAGTATTCTCAAGCCTGTGCGTGGCGTGGACCACGAAGCTTACGAAAATTTTGCCAGTTATTGCCGGCTGGATTATCCGGAATACGAAATCATTTTTGCTGTGGCCGAGCCGGATGACCTTGCAGTGCCCGTGATCGAGAGATTGCAGACTGATTTTCCGCGATGTTCCATCCGGCTGATTAAGGGTGCGGAGCGAATTGGAACGAACCGCAAAGTGAACAGCTTGTACCGGCTGGTGCAAGAGGCGAAATACGATCTCGTGGTGATGAGCGACAGCGATGTGCGCGTCGATCCCGATTATCTAGGGGTAGTTGTCCCGCCATTTGCCGATCCCCAAGTTGGCGCGGTCACCGCTTTTTACCGTTGCATTACCGCTGGTAGCATCGCGGCAGATTTGGAAGCGCTGGGGATGTATTTGGACTCCGCCCCGGGCGCGCTGGTGGCGCGAAGGCTCGAGGGCAAGATGCAATTCGCTTTCGGCTGGACGATGGCGACAACCAAGAGACACCTGTCGGAGATTGGCGGCTGGGAAGCAATGGCGAATTATCATTCTGACGACTTTGAGCTGGGAAACCGGATCGCGCGCCGCAACTATCGCGTGGAATTGATGCCGAAGCCGGTGTGGATGGTGTTTCCACAAGAGACGATCGGGCAGTATTTCCGGCACGAGCTGCGCTGGTCGATCGGATTGAAGAATGTGCGCCCCACTGCGTACCGCTGGCTGATGCTTACCCACGGGTTGCCTTGGGCGCTGCTGGCGGCAGCGCTCGCGGCCAGCGCCGGATGGGAGGGAATTGCGGCGGGGCATCTGATCGCATACCTGGTGTTGCGTCTCGGGCTGGCTTGGACGACAGGTACCTGGGGCTTGGGCGATACCGGAGCATGGAAGAAACTTTGGCTTGTTCCGCTGCGCGATGCCATCAATTTCATCGCCTGGGTGGGTGGCTTCTTTTCAGAACGGATCCTGTGGCGCGGTCTTGCCTACCGCGTGAAAAATGGCCAGCTCTTCCCATTGGCAAGTGCGAACCTCATGAAAGAGAGTACTGCCCAGGGATTGAGCGCCAGCATCACGAATTCAGAGAATATTACTTAAGAGAGTGTAAATTTGTGGGCGCCCAGCACGGCCCGCATTGCGCCTTGCTGGAAAGGCCATTCTTTCGGCCGCAGTTCTTTCCTTGCTTTCGCCGGATCAAGAGATCTTGAGGCAATTTCCCATTGTCTGGCAACCTGTTAAAGTGGCCTGAGAAGTGCATCGGGTAGGAAACTTTTGTCGATGACGAGTAGACCCGCATGATGGCACACTCCGCGATGTGGCGTGATGCAGTGCTCCTGCTGGCTCTGGCTCCGCTCGGCTACTATGTGCTTGCGACAGTGGCGGCGCTGCGGTTTTTCGGGCGAGAGCGTGCGCGGCAGCTCCCCAATTTCACTCCGCCAGTGAGCGTGCTCAAACCGGTGCGTGGCGTCGACTTCGGATCCTACGAAAATTTCGCAAGTTTTTGCCGGCAGGAATACCCCGACTACGAGATTTTGTTTGCCGTGAATGACGACAAAGACGCCGCGGTGCCAATGGTGCGGCAAATCATGGCGGAATTTCCCGAGCGGAGAATCCGCCTGCTCGTGGGCGCGGAGCAGTTCGGTGCAAACCGCAAGGTAAACAAGCTAGCGCGGCTCGCGCGGGAAGCGCAAAACGAAGTGCTGGTATTGACCGATGGCGACGTGCGCGTGGGACCGCGCTATTTAGGTGAAGTTGTTGCGCCGCTCGCGGATCCGAAAACCGGTGCGGTGACTTCCTTCTACCGCGGCATCGCCGAGAATAATCTTGGCGCGGAAATTGAAGCCGTCGGCGCCTCGAGCGATTTTTTCGCCGGAGTGCTGATGGCGGGATGGACCGAAGGAATGACCTTTGCGCTGGGCGCTTCCATCGCCACGACCAAGGAATGGCTCGGGAAAATGGGCGGGTTTGAGGCCATTGCCGATACTCTTGCGGACGATTATGAACTCGGCCACCGGATCGCCAAAGCCGGAGGCGCGGTCGTGCTCTCACGAGAGGCCGTATGGACCATGTATCCTGCGCAGACCCTCCGCAGCTTCTGGGGCCACCAGGTGCGCTGGGCGCGGACGGTGCGGTTGTGCAGGCCGCTGTCTTACGTAGGATTGTTGTTTACGCAAGGACTGCCTTGGGCGCTGCTTGCGGCGCTCGTTGCACCGGCAAAATGGATCGCGGGGGTCTACTTGCTTGCGTATTTGATCCTGCGTTTTCTGGTGGCCTGGACGGTGGGGATTTGGGGTGTCGGGGACGAAGTCCTGCGACGGAAGATTTGGCTGGTGCCATTGCGGGACGCGGTCCACTTCGCGATTTGGCTGGCGAGTTTTGGTTCGAATCACGTCCGCTGGGGCAACGCCGAATTTGTGATTCGCCACGGTCGAATGGTGCCCCTAGCCGGCCTCGAAAGAACCGCTGCAAGCCCCGCGGAAGACGCCCCGCGATCGTAAATTTGGGCTACCCCGTTCCAGGTGCGCGGTTGACGGTTGCGGAAAACCCGATTACCGTTGGACGATCTCCCACCCGAGGCGAGGAAAAAAACGAATCGCAGCGCGTTCCCGATGATCGGGAGGGCCACGATTCTACACCCTACTCTCGAAAAACCCCAATTCTGGCCGCTCTTTAGGGGTATGTCAGGAGTTCTGAATTTAGGACTCCAGATTCTGGATCAAGTCATATCACTGCGCTTTGCTTATTTTTCAACAGCTTACGTTAGGGCGCGTTTGTCAAAATTGGCATGTTTTTGGATACGTCAGTGAAAAAGTCAGTGAAAGAATGCACCGTTTTTGTGCAGTATAATTACGACGAAAATCTAGTTGTTTTCGTCGAACACAGACAAGGGCGAGAGGCGAACCAGGATTCCGATGCAGAGCCCAACGAATCGAAGCAGCCGATTCGTGATCGAAATTGCGGAATAGGGAAAACAAAGCGAGCCTGTTCTCGGGCCGCTTTGAATCTACGTTGAAGAAGGCCAGAATTCTTGAGATGGTGTATTCTGGTAGCACCTAAAAAGGTGCTTTCATAGGAGCTGGCTCATGCTTGACATAACCAAGGACATCCAGTCGCTGACGACCTTCCGCCGCCGTTCCGGCGACTTCATGAAGCAGCTAAAAAAAAGCAAGCGCCCTGTGGTGCTCACCGTCAAGGGGAAGGCTGCCGCCATCGTGCAGGACGCCGAAGCCTACCAGCACCTACTCGACATCGCCGCTCGCGCGGATTCTGAAGAGGGAATCCGCCAGGGACTCGATGACGCGGCCCACGGACGCACCCGACCTGCCAAAGAGGTATTTGACGAGATCCGTCGCAAACATGGCATACCTCATTGAGTTTGCCGATCGCGCGGCCCGCGATCTTGAAGCCCTCTATGTGGAAAAGAACGCTGCTGAATCTCAAGCGGCCTCCCGATGGTACAACGGGCTGGAGGAGGCGGTATACGCGCTTGCAAATTATCCCCGTCGTTGTCCTGTAGCAACGGAAGCTAGAAAGCTAAGGCGAGAATTGCGCCACTTGCTCTACGGCAAGAAGCCTCACGTCTATCGGGTCATATATGAAGTCGATGAGAGTCGACAGACGGTCTGGGTGCTCACGGTTCGTCACGGCGCAAGGCGGAAGCTCAAGGCGGCCGACGTTAAGTAAACCCCGAGCTTCTGGCAGCCTGAGATTCTCGAGAAATCCAAAATCATAACGCCAAGGGAGTTTATTAGTCTCATAGCTCCTCATTTGATAAAATAGCGCAGTTCAGCAGCCTAGGCAGAAGGCGTGTGCAGCGGCCGGACTGGGAACTTTGACCCTGGTTGAAGGCAAACCAGACCCACGTTATACTGGACTTATCATTCACGATCTGCGTCGTTCAGCTATCAAGAATCTGATGAAAGTGGGCGTGAACGAAAAGGTAGCCATGAAGATTAGTGGCCACAAAACAAGATCTGTGTTTGACCGCTATCACATCGTCGATACAGAGGACGTTGTCGACGCCATGCGGCGGCTGCAGAACGGTGAAAATACAGTGAAAACGCTGCGCCCAGGGCGGCAACATAAGATGTTAAAGCCTTAGTTTTCAACTGCTGGGAGATCGTCCAACGGTAGGACTCCAGATTCTGGATCTGGCTATCTAGGTTCGAATCCTAGTCTCCCAGCCAATCTTCTTGGCGGCGAACCACTTAACTCATTCTCGGCCACACCTCACCAGCCTCAGAATGGCCCACTTTGCCCAAACTCGCTCTCCACATAGCTGTCCAACTTCCGCGCCGCGTCTTTCAGATCGCGTTTCGCTCACAATGTTGTAGCGATTGAAGACTTCTCGAGTCCTGTGGCCCGAGATGCGCATGACGACTTTTTCAGGCGCGCCGCCCGGACCAGGTTGCGCACGGCGGTCCGCCGAACTGCCGGCCCCAGAGTCGTTGACGACTGCCAACGTAGAAATAATCTCTCAGCGCCTCGCAGCGCAGGTAAATCGTGGTGATACCGAGGCAAGGGTGGAGCACTTCTGCTGAGACGAACAGGTCGTTCCTTTTGTCTTTCCGGAGTTGTGTTACGCAGCCGATTGAGGCCTGAAGGATATCGCTCTTATTCGTTTTTGTTTTCTTTTGGAAATGTGAAGCTGCGCGCCCGCATTCACTCTTTCAAGCACGAGAGGAAGCGCAATTCGTCTCCTGCTGGTAGGGACAAGTCGATAAAACCGTCATGTCGCACGCCAATTGACCCTATTAGAGAACACGTAATACGTTTGAAACTCGTGCTGGACAAATCAGAATCGCACCTCGACCGGATGTCCTTCGAACACGATTGGCCGCGTGGTTTGATTGAGCTTTACGTCAATGTTCCGTCGCAATGGCGGCAGGAGACGCGAACCACTGGCAAGACGCAGGCTCAGCATTCGCCGGGAATCATTCCATGCCATTTGAATGCCTGTCCATTCGCCCTTGCGATAATCGAAGGACTTTCCGTCGTCTTCGTACAGTAGGAATGAGGCATCGTTTCCAGGGTAGATCAAAACGGCGAGCGGCTGGTCCACTTGCTCGCCTGTATATTGCTTTATGGGGCCGAGCGGCAGAATGGATCCAGCGCGCACATAGAGCGGCATGGTTTCGAGGTCAACCTCCCGGGTGATTTCGCGCCCCCCTCGATGCGCTCACCTGTCCAGAAATCGTACCAGAAGCCTCGAGGAAGATAGATTTGGCGAGAGGCTGCACCCTTCTCAACCACCGGCGCCACTAACACGTCCTTACCCCACAAGTACTCATCCTCGCGAGCGATAGCCACTGGATCGTCGGAATAGTGCAGCCATAATGCACGCATGACGAGCATGCCTGTGGTGGTACATTCGCGCACCGCGCTGTAAAGATAGGGCAACATCCGGTAACGAAGTTCCAAGTACTTGCGACAGATCGGTTCGACCTGCGTGTTGCGAAGTTGGCTGGCATCTGGAATGTCGGCTTCGCTGTAATTACTTATCTCGACCGGGCCCGCATCGCCTGTGTTCCATCCCCAAGGAAGCCGGAGTTTCCATGCGCGGCCATGGCAGCGGAAGAGCGTACAGAACGCTCCGAACTGGAACCAGCGCAAGTACAGCTCGGCACTAAATGCTTTTGTCGGCACGAATCCGCCGACGTCGGTTCCCCAGTAGGGAATGCCCGTCAGTGATGCATTCATCGCAATCGGAATGTGAACTTTCAATGTTTCCCAGGTAGAGTAAACATCTCCGGACCATAGAAACGAGCCGTACCGCTGCATGCCCGCATAGCCGTTGCGATGAAGCGCATAAGGACGCTCGTTCGGCCGGTCGATCTGCGGACCTTCCCAATACACTCGATTCCGAACGAGGCGCGATGCGATGTCCAGCGGGTCGCCTTCATCAGGCCACCCAGCCGTCCACGCCCAGAGCGAAGTCCGCGCGGTGGGCATTCCAATGACAGCTAGCCTCTTCCGCGTTGTACCGAGTGGGTTCGCATCGATCGTGAACTTTTCCGCGAAGTTTGTCCGTTAGGATCACGGCATGCAGCACGGCTCGGAAATTGTCCTTATGTAGTTCATGGAGCATTTCCTTGGGGTCGGGGAACACACGAGAGTTCCACGCGAACGATCCGTTCGCGGTGTTCCAGCCGGACGGACAGAAACCGGTGCCCAGATAAATCAGCGCGTCGCAGGGCAACCTCCTCTCACGGAATGTCTTTGCCTCGGCGAGTATTTCCTCGCGGCTAGCGAGTGTGCGATGCGACTGCTGGTAGCCGAGACTCCAGAGCGGGGGCATTTCGGCGTAACCGGTTAGACGCGCGTACTCGGCCATGATCATTCCGGGTTCGCGCGCTGCAACGAAAAAAATATCAAGAGGCAAAGCGGTGCCTCGTCCCGTCGGCTGAAACTTGCTTTCGGATGCTGTAAAGTCGAACGTGCCGGACCTTTTTCTTCCCGCACCTTGATAATTGGCATGCCCCAGGAGGGTCGTACGAGCGATCCATTGGTAGCGACGTCTGCTAGTTTGCCTTCGTCGATCGGGAGAACGGTCAACCGCACGGTGTGAGCGCTAACAGAAGCAACCTGGATCTCAGCATCAGCGCCGGCAACGCGTAGATTTGGCACCGCCGGTGATATCTTCCTCTCCAGTAGGAACGTCGCGCGGGCTGCGCCCATACCCTGTAATATCTGTCGGCGACTATGTTGTTCGTTCATCGGGGTTATCTCCTGTTCCATTTCATGATGCGGCATGACCGTCAACATAGCTCGAGCGTCAATCTGGCTTTCTATGGTCCCGAATTCAGCTTTCTGCTCCGGACTTATTCGGTGAAACGCGTTATTGAGTGTCCGGATCGGACCGCAAAACTTCCAGCTCGACTTGAATCCGGCATGTTTAGTCAAGCCAGAGTTGATCATCTCCACCGGAATGCTGTTTTTCTTCAAGACCGCGTCGTGGGGGATGTCTTTGCCAATCGCTTTTATCGCAACAGGAAGTGCTTGACGGGCTAGATAGCTGGTGGCGACAGAGGGCCTCACCAGGACAGCAATTCGTCAAGCAGCAATTTCGACCCTTCTCCAGTAGCGCAGGTGACTCCGTTGCCGGCTCCCCTCTGATGAAATGATCATGTGTTTAGCGCCGAAGATTTTAGCACTGGAGTCCAAACTTGCATCGGAGTCGCTTGCCGATTTGCCCACGCGTAGTAGGGAATGAAGGTCAGCGGAACCCGCCGGGTCTTTACCGGCTCCCACTTGTAGCGAGAGTAGAGAGCGTCACTCGAGCTTGTTTTGTCATAAACCGCGCCCATGTGACGCAGCACATGCACGCCGCCGAGCAAATCGCTCCTGAGCTCGCTGTGGAACAGTGCGCCCGCCTTCTGGCCCAAATCCACAGCCACATCGGTAAGCGCCACTCCATTCGGCTGGTCGAGTTCTTCCATGCAGTAAACGAGAGGGCCGCGCTGGATGGTAACGCGTCCCGTGTCGTCGACGAGACGAGGATTTGCTTGGATCATTTGCGGGGTCATTTCCATTTGCAAACGAATCGCGTCCCCCGGCGCCCAACGGCGCTGAATCGGCAGATATTCACCGGGCTTCGCGCCCGTGAGGGCCTTCCCGTTCACGGAAACTTGCGTGCGCTCGGCCCACCCTGGAATGCGCAGATAGAAAGTGAAATGCGAAGCCTCCGCCGGCACGATAGCAATTTCCACGCTGCCGTCCCAAGGATAATTGGTCTTCTGCGTGACCTTCAGGGCCGTGCCATTTTCCAGGTGCCAATCGAGCTCGGAATTATCGTAAAGATGCAGATAAATTCCATCGCTGCTCGTGCTGTAGAAATAGCCCGGCAGCGAAGCGAAGGTGCGTTCAAGGTTTGGTGGGCAGCAGGTCGTGTCGTACCACGGGTTTCTAATCTTGTCCCCGTTGGAGGGATCGAATGCCAGTGGGTTTCGATAACAGTAGAGCGTACCGTCAAGCGACATCCCAGAATTGATACCGTTATACAGCGCCCTTTCGATGACATCGGTGAACTTCGCGTCTCCGGTGGCCGCAAGCATTCGCCAGTTCCACATCATGTTGCCGATGGCAGCACAGCTTTCTCCGTACGCCCGATAGTTCGGCAGTTCGTAGGCATCGCCGAAGGCTTCGCCAGCCGCGCGCGAGCCAACTCCTCCGGTAACGTACATCTTGTTTCCCGTCATGTCGTTCCACAGCGTGTTGAGTGTTTTCCAATAGGCGGGATCGCCCGTTTCTATATAGTAGTCTGTCGCGCCGCAGCAAGCATACATGGCACGGACAGCGTGTCCCTCGAGCTTGGTTCGCGATGTAAATGGCGTCCCGCTGAACATGTAGATGGTTCTTGGCTTTGGCAGTTGCAGGCGATCGTCTCCCTGGAGGATGTAGGCTGCGAGATCAAGTTGCCGCTTGTCACCGGTTATGCGATACAGCTCGATCAGGCCCATCTCAATCTCCGGGTGCCCGGAAACAATCGGCTTCTTGGGCGCGGGACCGTAATCCGGCAGGAGAAAGTTATTGACGAAGCGGATACCGGCATCCAACATCTTGCGGTCGCCGGTGCCCCGATAGTAGGCGATAGCGCCCTGCAGCATGTGCCCAATGTTGTAGAGTTCATGACCGGTCGTCTGCGTTTGGGTCAGCATGCGCTGCGATACGCGATCCTCGACGTAATAGGTGTTAAGGTAGCCGCTGGGTTCCTGCACAGCGACAACATCATCGATGAATTTTTCAGCCATCGATCGCATCTCTGGACGGTCGCCCGATTGCAGCGCGAACCCCACCGCCTCGGTCCATTTATAAATGTCGGAGTCAGAAAAAACGGGCCCTCGCTGATCACCCTTGCTCTTATCTGCCAGTCGGCGGAAATTAATCATGCGGCCGTTAGACTCGAGCAGGTCGTGCATACTGGGAATGCTTTTCGTGACATTAATGTCGCGCCGGCGGCCCCAAAAACCGCTACCGATCGTGACAGCGCGCACTGGCACATTGTGCAGCTTGGAGTACGGCGATTTCTGAAGGTTCTCGACACCTTGGTCTTTCCAAGCGGCGCTGTCGGTCAGAACCGATCCAGTTTGCTGCCGAAGTGCGTCGGCGGTCCGTACGCTCTCCGCATAGCCGGCCAAGAGCCCTTTGATCGGCATGCATGAAATAGCGGCGCTCGAGATCGCTGAGTTCACAAACCGCCTTCGCGACATGTCTTTCGCCATAGTCATGCGGTTCTCCTTTGAGGAAGTACACGCGATGCATAGCAGAGAACGTTTTCTAGAATTCTGCACCGTTTCAACTATGCGCGCTTCAAGCAAACCGCCCTGAGATATGCGAGCCCTAGCAGGCAATCACAAGCAATACCGCTCTTCCGCCCGGACCGATAGAGCGAACCAAGTGGAATTGACTGTACGGCCGGACGAAAGTCTCCGAAGGCCGCTCAAGTCAAGGTCAATCGCGGCTCGGGTCGATGATTTCGACCGGTACGTTCTGATATAGGCGATACGATTCATCATGGATTGCCGCGAAAGGACGAAATGCCACGCTCCCGGCATCGGTCTCGACCAGCCAGTCTTCTGAAGATTGGGATGCAGCCGCAGCAGCGAGAAGCTGTGCACGAGTAAACTTTGCGGGCAGATTGCCAACGCCAAAGAGGGCAAGCGGCCCGCGGACCAGTGCCACCGTACTCGCGTTCTGCGCGTCCACTGCTTGCAGGCGAAGCGGCATTCCAATTTCAAACTCCACCCGATCTCCATTTTTCCAGGTTCGTGGCAGCGCAAAGAATTTTCCCGGGACAATGTCACCTACCGCGCGTTTGCCGTTGACGGAAATCCGCGTTTTGGCGTCCGTCCAGGCAGGAATTCGCAGATAGACCGTGAAGTTCTCAGGACGCGCCATATCCAGCTGAAGCTGCGTCGCGTTGGATGTGGGATAGGTGGTTTGCTGCGTGAGAATGCAACGCGTGCCGTTCTGCATCCAAGTGACTCGAGAAGGAACGAAGAGGTTGACGTAGATGCCGTCTTTGCCAGGATAGTATGAGCTGATGCCATAGTCGGCGGTCAACTGCGGGAAAGTGCCGGAACAGCAGGGCCACTTGTCTTTGTAATAGACTTTCTTGGCACCCTCACTGTTGTAATCTGAATAGTAGAAGCTGGTGCCGTCAGCAAGAATCGGTTTGGCGCCGGCGACCGTGTTGTACAGCACCTGTTCCATGCTGTCACCGTAACGGGAGTCGCGGGTCACCCTTAGCAAGTACCGCGTGATCTTGAACTGCCCGTATGCGCCACACGGGGTCTCGAAGCTGGAGCGGGTCGTGCCCAAGCTTGCGGCAAGCAGGCCCTTGCCCGGTTCAACAAATGCTTCGTTCGGTCCCCATCCTCCCGTGGCGTAGCTCTGTTCCTGCACCATACGCAGTCCGTTCACGGCGGCGCGGAGATATTTTTCGTCGCCCAACGTCAAATAGGCCTGCATCGCCGAACTTAATGTGTTGACGTGACTGTACGCGTGCTTGCCGGGAAGGGCATTGTGGTTTTCTGCGAGCGCGTCGTAGTACTCGTGATAGATGAAGCGCACCGCCAAATCACGATAGCGCTTGTCACCGCTCCGTTGATATGCGAGGAAGAGGTTTTCCGGCAGCGTGTACGTTTCGTCCCACGTGTAGGCGACGGTCTTATGCGGCCGGGCTTCCTGCTCGGCCCGGCTTAGTGCCTTCTCGGGCAGATGGCGCAAAACGGCGTCGGTACTTCGCTTGAGCACATCGAGGGCAATAGGATCCGCTGCAAATTCATGAGCGTCGATGAGACCACAGCAGGTTTTGTCGAATGTGTAGCCTGGCAGCCGGTAGTCAACGTAGAACTTCCCCGTGGGCTCTACGGTCTCCGCAAAGGCACGCACCAAACGGTGAACTTTTTCCTGCGTCGGCTTCGATCTCGTCACAGCATAGGCTCGCGCCAACCCCGAAAGGTATTGACCAAACGTATGTCCGGCAATGAACCCGTGAAAGTTATTCTCCTCGTTAAAGTCGTCCGCATTGTCATACCAGCCACCGAGGTCGGGGCCGGGAGCCGGCATCCCCTGACGCTGACGAAACGGTTTGAGCAACCCATCCTCGTTGAGATGAAGGAACAGTTCATGGCTCTCGTCGAACTGCAGACGGAAGGGCCCGTCCAGGAGCTGCACATTTGAGTATCCGAAGACCGAAAGTGGAGGGACGATGGGCCCTTTCGGCGTTGTCTGTGCCCATCCAGGAATGGAACGCATCGCTAATACGCCCGCAGTTGAAACCGCCGCCGATTTTAGGAACTGCCGCCTGGACCTGGTTTTCATGGCGAAATCTCCTGAACTGTCCGATGGACCGTCATTGCTGAAATGCTTGAGAGATGTGCAGCGAGCAATCTGCTGGGCAAGGATTCTCAGCAATCGTTTGCTCAACGGACCTATGTATAGCGCGACCGAGGGACGGCGTCAAACACTACCTATATTCGTTTTCCCAGATGAAGTATCCTGTGGCTTGCAGAGTTTCTACGTCTGCCCGGTATCTGTGATGGTTCTATTCAGGAAACTTGGTCTCACGATTGTCCTGTTGGCCTGTCATTCCGTGGCCTTTTCGCAAACCCACGAAAACCAAATCGAGCCCATAAGCTCGGCGTTGCGTGCCAGAGAATTCGACAAGGCGGTGGAGCTGAGCCGATCCGCATTGCGAGAGTCGCCGAACAATGCTCAGCTATGGACTCTGCAAGGCATCGCCTTTGCCAGCAAGGGAGACAGCAAAGAAGCTCTGGCGGCCTTCCAACAAGCGCTGAAGATTTCGCCGAACAGCATTGCGGCGCTGGCAGGTGCAGCTCAAATCGAGTACGAAGCGGGCAACCGTGATGCTGTGCCGCTGCTCAATCGTTTGCTGCAATTGCGCTCCGGCGATCCCACCGGCCACGCCATGCTGGCCGTGTTGGAGTATCGGCAAGGAAACTGCGCCACAGCGACCCCTCATTTCGAGAAGGCTGGCGAGCTTCTCGACTCTCAGCTCGAGGCTCTCCATGCTTACGCCACCTGCCTCGTGAAGCTCAAACGACTTGATGACGCGGTGACAGTTTTTCAGAGGGCCGTGGCTCTTCACCCTGACGACCGACAGGAACGCCAACTCCTAGCATCCGTACAGCTTACGGTTCACAAACCTCAAGACGCCCTTGCCACGTTGGGGCCGCTGCTTGAAGCCAGCAATCCCCGTGCGGACACCCTGGAGCTCGCCTCGAATGCCTACGAGGATTCCGGCGACACACCACAAGCAGTGAGCGCGCTTCGGCAAGCCCTGCTGCTTGACCCGCGGAATGTCAGTCTTTATCTGGATTTTGCCAATATTTCCTTTGCCCACGAATCGTTTCAAGTTGGCATTGACGTAATTACTGAAGGGATGGTGATGCGGCCTAATGCCGGAGAGCTCTACGTGGCACGAGGCGTCCTGTACGTGCAGTTGGCTCAGTATGACAAAGCGGAGGCTGACTTTGAGAAAGCGTACGAATTGGATCCCAACCAGTCTCTGAGCTCAGCCGCCCAGGGGCTGGCGGCCGTGCAGGCGAACGATCTCGATCACGCGTTGGCCTCGATTCAGTCAAAATTAGCGCGGAAACCGAACGATGCCCTGCTGCTCTACCTGCAAGCGGATGTCCTCTCGCAAAAAGGTGCTGATCCGGGCGCGCCTGAGTTTGAACTTGCGATGCGCTCGGCGAAGAAGGCGGTCACTTTGCAGCCCACACTTGTCGCGGCTCGAGGTGTGCTGGCGAAACTGTACATGCAAACCGGACAGTACCAAGAAGCGGTTGACCAATGCAGGAAAGCTCTAAGCAGTGATCCCAAGGATCAAACCGCATTGTATCGCTTGATTCAGGCGTTACGGAAAACCGGGCAGAAAGCCGAGATTCCCGATTTGCTGAAGCGGCTCGCGCAACTTCGCGAACAAGCTACAAAAGAAGAAAGAGAACGTTACCGCTACAAACTGATTGAAGAGGACACTGCGCCCAGGCCGCCAGTGCAGCCGTAGTTGCCAGGAGCTCTCCTACGCCTCCACCAAATTTTCGCCAAAACCTTTACTCGTGCTGGGGTCGCGGCGATAATTGAAAAATTGCGTCAGATCAGCAACTGAGGAAACTGTTTCGGAATGGCCTTTACGCGGCGTACGTTTGTGCGACTCTCGCTCGGATCAGCGATCTCCATGACTGCCGAACGACTGCTTGCGCAAGGTGTTTCGACGCATACCGCGAAGCCCCTGCCCAGGCAGGCCCCTTCCGGGAGGCCTTTCAACGCACACTTTGTCGATGTGGCGTCTGCCGCAGGGCTGCACGCGCCGGTGATCTATGGAGGCGTCGAGAGCAAGAAGTACATCCTGGAGGCCACCGGCTGCGGCTGTGCTTTCCTTGATTATGACAATGACGGCTGGATGGATATTTTCTTGCTCTCGGGGACACGGCTGGAAGGTGCGCCTGTCGACGCGTCCAACCGGCTCTATAAGAACAATCGTGACGGGACATTCACTGATGTCACGGAAAAGGCTGGCCTGCGAGCGGCCGATTGGGCTTCCGCGGTTTGCATCGGAGACTACAACAACGACGGCTTTGAAGATATCTTTTGCACCTACTACGGACAAAATGTCCTCTATCGCAACAATGGCGATGGAACTTTCAGCGATGTAACCAAAGCCGCGGGGCTCTTGAACGAGCAACCGAGATGGGGAGCCGGATGTAGCTTCCTAGATTACAACCGTGACGGGAACCTTGATCTGTTTGTCTCCAACTACGTCCGTTTCTCCTTCGAACATGCGCCAGTTCCGGGAGAAAACACCAATTGCAATTGGAAAGGCATTCCCGTGGAATGTGGACCGCGCGGACTGCCAACAGGAAGGCATTCGCTGTACAGGAACAATGGCGATGGAAGGTTCACCGACGTCAGCCGGCAGGCAGGCATCGCGCAGGCTACACAAAGCTACGGTATGACGGTGGTGGCGGCGGATCTCGACGAAGACGGATGGCCAGACATTTACGTTGCTTGCGACTCTACTCCCAGTTTGCTCTTCATGAACAATCGTGACGGAACGTTTCGCGAAGAGGGAGTATTGCGGGGCGTGGCCCTCAGCGACGACGGCACGGAGCAGGCAGGAATGGGCGTGGGAATCGGCGATTATGACCTTGACGGACATCTTGATCTCTTCAAGACACACTTCGCCGACGATGCCAACGTTCTTTATCGCAATGACGGTAAGGGGAATTTCGACGATGTAACCCGGACATCACGCGTTGGGGTGGAGACGCGCTACGTCTGCTGGGGCGCTGGAATTGTGGATCTCGATAACGACGGCCATCCGGATTTGTTTCTTGTTACCGGCAACGTGTACCCAGAGGTGGAACGAAAGCTGCCGCAATATGCGAACAAGACGCCACGCGCCGTGTTTCGTAATCTCGGCAATCACACGTTCGAAGAACTGATTGAGGTGGCTGGTCCCGGGGTGGCAGACGCGCGCTGCAGCCGCGGATGTGCTTTCGGCGACTTCGACAATGATGGTGACATCGACGTGCTGATTGTCAACCTGAACGAGCCCCCGTCTCTGCTGCGCAACGATATCCGCGGGAAACATAATTGGATCAAGGTGAAACTGGAGGGTGTTAAATCAAACCGCAGCGCTATCGGAGCCCGGGTGCTCGCCCATTACGGAGGGAAAACCCAGGCGCAAACCGTGCTGAGCCAATCGAGTTTCTACTCCTGCAACGATCCCCGGTTGCATTTCGGTCTCGGAGGCCTTACTTCGGCCGACCTGGATGTGTACTGGCCCAACGGGCTTCACGAAAACTTCAAGTACCTCCCAGCCAATCAACTAATCACCTTGAGGGAGGGGGCGGGACGGGTGCCAAACCGAGGCTGGTCTAAGACCTAGCTAGCCGAAGGGGGCGCAACCGCCAGGACACGTTTTCCTCCTTGTCACGGCGATCCAGGATAGAAATCGCTTGACAGCGCTGAAGTATTGAATATATAAATCCGGGCAATCGAGAAAACGTTTACTCTGAAAGATCTCATAGAAGTTAGCGCTCGGCTTTTTGGGGAGGAAGCGAATGCAAGCCAGATCATTTGTCTCATGGTCTATCCGGGTGTTGTTCCTTGTACTGGTGATGGCAAGTTCCGCCTGGGCTCAATTCACTGGCAACATTCAGGGCACGGTCGCAGACCCGAGCGGCGCGGCGGTAGCGCAAGCGAAGGTTACGCTTGAAAACATTGAGACACATATTTCTGCTACGACGACCACGGATGCCTCGGGAGGATATCGGTTTCTGAGCCTCGCCCCGGGTCCTTACAAAATTTCCGCTGAAGCCGCGGGTTTTTCCACGGCTCGCACGACCGTCACCCTGGAGACGAATCAAAACCTGAACGTAGCTATTGCAGTAAAGGTTGGGGTAGCGACAGAATCAGTAACGGTCACCGCTGAAAATCCGCTCGTGAACACTGCGGAAACACGGAATCAAATGACGCTCGAGAGCCAGGAAATGTCGACTTTGCCTCTGGGGGGCCGCAACCTGTTTTCGCTGGTGACCTTGGCTCCCGGCGTCTCTGGACTGGGCAACGCGGGTGGGAGCGCACCTGGATCCGGCGTGGACAACTTTTCTACGGAAACGGCCCTTGACGTCAGTGTCAACGGTCAAGGCACAGTTGCGAATATGTGGATCGTGGATGGACTTGACGTCACCAGTAGCATCCGGCAGGGCGTCCTGAATCTCACGCCGAACCCCGACGCCGTTCAGGAAACGAACATTCAGGTCAACACGTTTTCCGTCGAATACGGACACGGGAGTGGCCTGCAGGTCGCACTGACGACAAAGTCTGGCTCGGATCAATTCCACGGCCTAGCCAGCGACTATTTCAACGACCAAAAGATGTATGCCAAGTATTCTTTGCCCGGTTCCGATCATGCCTATAACCCGTTCCACAGCAATAACTTGTCGGGGGCAATCGGCGGCCCAATCATTCCCCACCACCAGTTTTTCTTCTTCTTCGCCTTGGAACCGTTGCGCTCGTCGGCATCTACGGGGAACCAGGTTCTGACGTTTGCTGACCCTCAGTTCACGGCTTGGGCCCTGGCGAATCATCCAAATACCTTAGGGACCAAGATCCTGAATACCTATGCGCCCAGCCGAGCGACCAATAATGGTGTCGAGGTTATAAACGGGGTACCGCAGACCGCGGCTGCTATTTTCCCTGGCACGTGCGGAACCGCCACGACAGACAATTTGCCCTGCGCCACACAGATGATCGACACTGGCGTTTTCAATTCCAGCAATTTCCGCAATGGCGAACAATACTTTGGCCGCGTCGACAAGTATTTCAAGAACGATCGAATCTACGGCAGCTTTTTCCGGACGCTTCTTCACTTTGGCGGGGCGGCAGTTACTCCCCAGTTCTCAACCACGAATCACACCGTGGAACGCGCCTTCCAGGCGAACTGGACACACACTTTTAACCCCACAACTTTGAATGAAGTGATCTTTGCCCAGAACCGCATCGAGGGCTTTCTCGCGGAAACCGGGGACTTCACCATTCCTAATATCGGCGTTACCGGGCAGAACGTCGGTTTCGGCGTTGGCTTCGCGCAAGGCGATTTCATCCAGCACAACTATCACTGGCGCGACGTTTTGACTCATGTTCGTGGCGCGCACGTGTTGAAGGTGGGCTACGAAGGCTGGTTTGGAGATGACGTCGAGCCGTTCCAGGGGCCGTGGTCGCATCCAGGATTTAGCTTTGACAACTTGTTGAAGCTGGCCCAAGACGCACCTACCACGGAAGGTGGAGTGATGTACAACCCCATAACGGGTCAGCAGCAACTTTGGGATTGGAACGCTGCTTCCAAGACATGGGGCCTCTTTGCCGAGGACACCTGGAAAGCGCGGCGCAACCTAACCTTGACGCTGGGCTTCCGTTTCGACGATCAGGGAAATCCCTATTCCCGGTCCGCCTCGACGGTGTTTGGCAACTTCCTCCTTGGGACCGGCTCATCCTTCCAGCAGCAAGTGGCCAGCGGCATTGCCAAACCATCGAAGAACGCGTTGAATCATTCACCAAAAGCCTACGATCCGCGAATCGGCGCGGCATGGGATATCAACGGAAAGGGTGACTGGGTTTTGCGCGGCGGATTCGGAATGTACTCCAATTGGCTCACACCCGCCAACATTCAGGAAGAGTTCCGCGGCAATCCGCCGGGTCTAATCCTCCCTACGTTTTTCTCGGCAAATGCGCCGGCCAACCGACCGGTTTTCGTCCAGGGTACCAGTAGTAAACCCCCATTTGGATTCACATTCCCTGCGCTGGCTGGCACACCCTTGTGTCCTGCAGCTCCTTGTCTAGACTCCAAAGGTGGAATTGTGGGTGCACAGTTGGGGATTGGGGGAATCGATCCGAACGTAGTATCCCCCACCGCATATATTTTTGCGGCCACGCTCGAGCACAGGATTGGCAGCCACTTTGTTGCCAGCGTGCTTTACAGCGGATCTCACACTGCCAACCTCGTTGGTTTCGGTAACGCATCAGGTCAGGTCTCCTACGGCGTAGACATCAATGCAATGCCAGGAGATCTGATCGGAAAACCGTCCAACTCCGCTCCGACGCGGCTCAATTCGAGTTTTGGTCCAATCAACTATACCCAAAATGATCGCGTGGGGAACTACAACGGGGTAAGCTTTGACTTCAGAGGGAGAGTTAGGAGTGGGTTCTTTGACTTGTCGTACACGCGCTCTAATTCTAAAGATGACGCCGGCCGGTATCCGACTGCGTTGAACCCTCACCAATACTACGGGCCGTCGCCTTGGGATGTTCCTAACCGCCTCTCGCTAAGCTTCAACTACGAGCTACCCGGCCTACAGAATGGTTTGGGAGCAGTCGGGAAGTTGACTGGAGGGTGGGGACTCAGCGGGACGAGCATTTACCAGAGTGGATATCCTTTCATCGTCTTCAATGGGGCCTCTTTTAGTGGAGGCGGGGACTACAACGCGGATGGAGATAACTACGATTTTCCCAACGTTTCCGGTAATAGCCAGGGAACATCCCGGAGCGCTTTTCTCACTGGCATCTTCGCGCCCGGACAATTCACGGCGCCCACAGCGGGCACGAATGGCAACGAGAAGACAAATCAGTTTCGTAATCCGAAGTTCGTGCAGACAGACCTGACGGTGTACAAGAACACTCACATCACGGAGAGAATCAATTTTCAACTCCGGTTTGAGTTCTACAACCTCTTCAACCATCCGAACTTTAGAAACGTCGGCGCCGACCTGACCGGGGGAAACTTTGGTAAGGTAACGAGCCAGACGTTGCCGAGATGGTGGCAGATAGGCGGCAAGATCACGTTCTAGTCTGGTTTCGACCAACAACAGGAGGGACCACCTTTCCACACCCCGAGCGGTGGTCCCTCAGGAGTGAGGGGATCGCCCTAGCGCAACCCGGAGATATTGGGCAAACCCGGGCTAGCTTTCAAAGTTGCCAGAGAACGCCGTGCCAGCGGCGGAGGCGCTGCAGCCCCGCCACTGTTCACGAAAGGTGCTTGCCACGCCCTCAAAGTAAGCGGTCGCAGGAGTTTCTACTAATCTCGGAAGCGGTCGCCTCACATCGAACAATGGCCTCCTTCGAGGTCCAGTGTAGGACGAGCTTTCCTGAGGGAAGTGTGCGACCTGTGCGAAGCATCGCGTTCAAGTTTCGCCGCAAGCGCTCAAGCAGAGTCGAGGCTTAAGAATGATTGATCTTTCGAGTCTGGAAGCCTGGTTTGTAACCGGCAGCCAGCATCTTTATGGATCAGAAACCCTGAAAGCTGTGGAGCAGCACTCCACGACCATTGCTCGCGCTCTCTCCTCCTCCTCATTGATCCCCGTAAAGATAGTTGCCAAACCCGTGATGACAAGCAGCGAGTCCATTCAGCAGTTGTGCCTGGATGCCAACAGTTCGAAGAACTGCATCGGCCTGATTACCTGGATGCACACCTTCTCGCCCGCCCGAATGTGGATCGGTGGCCTGCGATCCCTGAACAAACCTTACCTCCACTTGCATACCCAATTTAACGAAGAGCTGCCTTGGCCGACCATCGACATGAACTTCATGAATCTCAACCAGTCGGCTCATGGAGACCGGGAGTATGGGTTTATTGGAGCCCGCATGCGGCTCCCGCGAAAGGTAGTCGTTGGTTCCTGGCGAGATACAAGTATTCATTCCGAGATTGCCGTCTGGGCGCGAGCCGCCTGCGCCTGGCATGACGCCCAGCACTTGAAGATCGCTCGCCTGGGCGACAACATGCGGAATGTTGCGGTGACCGAGGGAGACAAAGTCGACGCGCAGATTCGATTGCGCTACTCGGTGAATGGATACGGCGTTGGAGAGCTAGTACGGTTCATTCACGAAGTGAAAGACAGAGAGATTGAGAGGCTGACAGTTGAATACGATGAAACGTACGCGGTCGCGGAGTCTCTGCGTCCCAATGGCAACCAGCGCAAGGCGCTGCACGAGGCAGCAAGAATTGAACTGGGTTTGCGGCACTTTCTTTTGGAAAGTGACTCCAACGCATTTACCGATACGTTTGAGGATTTGCATGGCCTCGCGCAACTTCCGGGAATCGCAGTCCAACGCTTGATGGCCGATGGATACGGTTTCGGCGCAGAAGGTGACTGGAAGACAGCGGCTCTTGTGAGGGCCATGAAAGTCATGAGCCACGGTCTAAACGGCGGGACTTCATTCATGGAGGATTACACCTATCATCTGAAAGATGGCGGCCAGGTGCTTGGTGCGCATATGCTGGAGGTCTGTCCCTCGATCGCCGATGACAAGCCATCGGCCGAGATCCATCCGCTTTCCATCGGTGGCAAAGGAGATCCGGTCCGGTTGGTGTTTACCGCATCCAGTGGGCGCGCTGTGAATGCTTCGATCGTTGACATGGGGAACCGCTTCCGTCTTGTCGTGAATCAGGTGAATCTGATGCGACCTGAGCAGCCCTTGCCCAAATTGCCCGTAGCGAGGGCCATCTGGGTACCTGAGCCGAACCTCAAAATTGCAGCAACGACCTGGATCTATGCCGGCGGCGCACACCACACCGCCCTCAGTCATGCTTTGACTCCCGAACACTTGCAAGATTTCGCGGATATGGCTGGACTGGAATGTTTGATGATCGACAGCAATACAAATGTCGCAGACTTTGTGAAGGAGCTCAGGTGGAACGATATGTATTACCACTTGGCGAGTGGAATTTAAGCGCGAGATAAGCAACGGCGAAGAGGGAAGACGTGAATAGACGGGCCTGCCTTAGAGCGATAGGTGTAGTCACGCTATTGATTTGGTCGTGCGGGGATTCCAGAGGTCAGGACAACCCTCACCATTCTCCCGCTTTGCTGGGCGTGGACGGAGACGTGGGCGGCGTTCACGATCCCTCGATCATAAAAGAGGACAACACCTGGTATCTCTTCGGGACGGTCACAGAAAAAAACTCTCCGGGGCAGATTCCGATCCGCTGTTCGAAAGATCTACTGCACTGGAGGCGTTGCGGCTTCGTCTTTCAGGGTATACCCGAGTGGATTCAGAAGGAGAGTCCGAAAACGCAGGACCTTTGGGCGCCGGACGAATCCTACTTCAATGGGAAGTATCACCTTTACTATGCATTTTCCATATTCGGAAAGAACACTTCCGGCATAGCCTTGGTGACAAACAAGACCTTGGATCCTGGCAGTGCGGATTACAAGTGGGCGGACGAGAGCCTGGTTTTTCGTTCGCGTGAGGAAGATGACTTCAATGCGATCGACCCGAACATTGTGATCGATTCGGATGGCAGCGTGTGGATGAGTTTCGGCAGTTTCTGGGGCGGGATTAAGATGCGGCGAATCGACCCGCAAACCGGCAAACTGTCCACAAAAGATACGAAGCTATATTCGCTGGCGAAGCGCGTACGTCCTAAAAATCTCCCCGCGCCACGTCCCGGCTTGCCCGCCGATTGGCAGGCGATCGAAGCTCCTTTCATTGTCCGGCACAACGAGTACTACTATTTATTCGTCTCTTTCGATCTGTGCTGCCGCGGTGTGAAGAGCAACTACAAGACGATGGTCGGCCGTTCCCGCAGCGTTAAGGGGCCTTACTTAGACGCCAGCGGCAAGCCGATGGTGGAAGGCGGAGGCACGCCATTGCTGGTGGGCAATGAACGCTGGGCGGGTCCCGGCGGTGAATCCATATTGCAGGAACCTGGTCGCGACATTATCGTGTTCCACGCATACAACGGCAAAACCGGAAAGCCGCGCCTGCATATCTCGACGATCGATTGGACCAGCGACTGGCCGCACGCGGCCTTCGAAGGCGGCAATCCTGCTGCTCCGCAGAAATAGCTCGCGGTGAAGTTTGGCAATCCATGTGCGCCTCCTGTTTCTCGCCTCGGCTGAGCCGCGTTTAGTTCGCCGGGTCTGGCAATTTGAGAACGATGCGATGCGGCTCGATATCTTGTTGTTCAAGCTTAGCGATGACTAGTCCGTCCTCGATTCCACCAGAGTTTGCTCTCAACGCTGGGCGCGTGGGAAAGGGACAATTATTGTTCCCGATGTGCATCGTTCAACAGGCGGGCCATCGCCGTTGAACGCCTAAGGATAAGACTGGTAATCAGTTCGTACTCGCTTTTCTGAGTGGATCGCGATTCCCGGCCGACTTCATCTAGCAATGCCCGGAACGCAATCTGGGCCAGCTCTTTCTGCGACATTTGCACCGTTGTCAGCGGCGGAGTCATGAATTGCGCTAGCCGGATATCGTCGAATCCAACGATTGACAGGTCGGTGGGAATCGTAATTCCGTGATCATACGCTTCGCGCATGACTCCAATGGCCGTCATATCATTGGAGCACACAACAGCAGTGTGTTGATCGCGCGCGCCGAGAAGTTCGACCAGCGCGCGCATGCCGCCCTCCATCGTATGGTCCCCCGTCACAATAACTTCCGGGAGCAGGCCGATTTCCGCCATGGAAGTCTTGAAAGCTTCCGTCCTCGCCAGCGCGGATTTCAGCCGTGGTGGCCCGGCAACGAACGCGATACGGGTATGCCGCAGTGCAGCCAGGTGTTGTACCGCCTGACGAATGCCGTTCAGGTAGTTAATCCGGATGTTGACAATGCCGGGAGCATCGGGTCCGACGTCCACGAAGACCAAGGGTACCTTTCGGAACCGAAGATGCTCAAGCAGCGACTCCTCCATGCCAAAGGTCAAGATCGCCACGCCCTCGACACGGCGTTCGATCATACGCCGCACCGACTGCTCCATTCTCTTCGGGTCGTTCACGGTGGAGGTAAGAAGAATCTCGTAATTGTTCTCCACTGCGAGATGTTCAAAGGTCTGAACAATTTCCGGGAAAAACGGGTTGGTAATCTCGGATACGATCAGGCCCAAAATGCGGCTTCTTCCGGACACCAAGGCCCGCGCCTGGGTATTGGGGAAATACCCGAGTTCATCAACGACCTTCCAAACACGCTTGGCCAGTTGAGGATTGACCGTGGACACGTGGTTAATCGCTCTGGAAACGGTGGCAGTGGAAACTCTTGCCCTTCGAGCTATCTCACGGAGATCCATAACAGTCGTTGAGTATTAGCCTGGACTAGACGCTTACGGATTATATTCTAGCACACACGACTTGGGTATACGTTTACTGCGTCAACTTGAAGAACTGCGGCGTTTATTTTTTGCGGTCAGTCAGTACAGCCCGGATCAAGCCGACCACTGAATCACGGTGTACGAGCGTGCGGGCACTTCGAACTTGGTTCGCCCGCCGGTCGTCGAGGGCTTATCAAATGCTTGCGGCGCGACGTGTTGGGGCGCTTCGAAGCTATTGAAAGCTTTCAAATCAGTTCCGCTCAGAACACTAGAGACAAGTACCTGGCCCGGCGTTTTGTCTTGCCAATCAATTTCCACGACATGTGGCTTCGAAAGGTCACGATTCAGAACGAAAATCGCAACTTTTCCGTCCCCGGGATCGATGGTGCCGGCTACATCCAGGTGCGGAACTTGACCCATTTTCGCAACTTCGTACGTGGGTGACTGCACGAGAAGATTAAGCACAGAACCGCGAGCATATTGAAGCGCCCAGCTGTACGGATAGTAGATCGTCTGACGGAGCAAGCCGTTTGCGTTGGTCATGATCGGCGCGATGACATTGATCAATTGGGCCAGGCACGCCACCTTTACGCGGTTCGCGTTGCGCAGCAGGGAGTTGAGCAGGCCACCCACGAGCAAAGCATCCTCCAGATTGTAGACCTCCTCAAGCAAGTGAGGCGCTTCCTGGTGATGCCCGTTCGTGTAATCGCC
>Ga0193729_1000219_pt1 | contig 29034 bp, 24 predicted proteins | sample U1c2metaG_FD_143036 | JGI IMG/M metagenome (GOLD analysis project Ga0193729, IMG submission 143036) | Soil microbial communities from a riparian zone of the East river system, Colorado, United States - U1c2 | ecosystem: Environmental > Terrestrial > Soil > Riparian zone | place: USA: East River...
AAGCCGATGACGATCCAGATCACTCGTCTGCATCTCGAAGAAGACGCCGGCAAGAATGTTCATGAAGGACTGCCCGACGTGGATCGATTTTCTTACATCGATCTGAATCGCGCGGGCGTGCCTCTCGCAGAAATTGTGACTGAGCCTGACTTTCGAACGTCCTGGCAGGCTTACGATTACGTGAATCACGTGCGCCGCGCGTTGCAGTGGGTCGGGGCGTCGGACGCGGACATGGAAAAAGGGAATTTGCGTTGCGAAGCGAACGTTTCTGTCCGTCTCAAAGGCGATCCTATCTTTGGTACAAAAGTAGAGCTGAAGAATTTGAACTCAGTTCGCTTCATGCAAAAAGCGATCGAGTTTGAAGTCGAGCGTCATATCAAAACTTTGGAAGCGGGCGGGCGCCTGGTCCAGGAGACCCGTCTCTGGGATGATCATCTGAACGAGACGCGGCCGATGCGCTCGAAAGAAGAGGCCCACGACTATCGATATTTTCCTGAGCCTGACCTGCCGCCGCTCGTCGTCACGAAGCAATTTGCCGAGGGCGTTCGTGCCTCATTGCCGGAGCTGCCCGGGCCGCGCGCGAAAAGGTTCATCGAAAGTTACGGGCTGTCATTCAGCGACGCTTCGCAACTCACGGCCGAGCGTTCGCTGGCGGATTATTACGAAAGTGCGGTCGAAGCCAGCGGCGGCAACGCGCGCGCGACCGCGAACTGGATTCGATCTGAATTGCTGCGCGAGTTGGAGCATGCCGGATTGCCTGCTGATAAGTCGCCCATCCCTCCAACGGAACTTGGCGCGCTCGTGCGCCTGGTCGATGACGGAACAATCAGCGGCAAGCAAGCAAAAGACGTCCTGGTCGAGATGTTCGCGACCGGAAAACCAGCGTCCGCGATCGTGGCAGACCGCGGCCTGGTCCAGGTCAGTGACACCGGCGAAATCGATCGTGTGATTGACGAAGTGATTGCTGCCAGTCCGAATCAACTTGAACAGTATCGATCGGGCAAAGAAAGCTTGTTCGGATTTTTCGTGGGCCAGGTGATGAAGGCGTCGAAAGGCAACGCCAACCCGAAAGTTGTGAATGAACGGCTGCGCGAGAAGCTGAAGTGATTTCTCCGTGTCTCTGTGTTTCTCTGTGCCTCTGTGGTGGAGTACGACTGGCGAAAGATTCACCACAGAGACACAGAGGCCACACAGAGACACAAAGTTTTGAATGAACCTCAAAAGCAAAACTGCTATCGTTACCGGTGGTACGAAAGGCATCGGTCGCGGCATAGCTGAAGCTCTAATTCGCGAGGGTGTCTCTGTCTGCATCAGCTCTCGACATCAAAACGAGATCGATAAAGCGGTAAGCGAGTTGAATGGATCGACGGAGGGTAGCGCGATCGGTTTCGTTTGCGATGTGCGCGGGCACGATCAAGTCAAAGCTTTGATCGATCACACAGTCAAAGAACTCGGCGGGCTCGACATTCTCATCAACAACGCGGGCGTCGGCATTTTCGAGACGGTCGAACAAACATCGCCGGAAGACTTTCGCGCGGTCCTGGAAACGAATTTGTTTGGCGTCTTTTATTGCTGTCACGAAGCGATTCCGCAAATGAAAAAACGTGGCGGCGGTTACATCATCAACATCTCTTCGCTGGCCGGCGCCAATCCGCATCCGCGCATGGCCGCTTACAACGCCTCAAAGTTCGGCCTCAACGGATTCAGCGAAGCGTTGATGCAGGAAGTGCGGCACGACAACATCAAGGTCAGCTATGTCATGCCCGGTTCGGTGAATACGGAATTCGGCGGCGACTCTCCGGGCGATGAAAAGAGCTGGCAACTAACGCCGGCCGACATCGCGCGCGTCGTTATCGATCTGCTTCATCACGACGATCGATCACTGGCGAGTCGCGTTGAGATTCGTCCGAGTAAGCCGCTTAAGAAATAATGAGTAGATTTCTGCACATAGCGGTGGTATTTGGTCTGATTTTACTCAGTCAGAGTCAGTCTCAGCTCGCGCAACCGCGCGGCGAAATGCCATCAGTGCAAGAGGACGAAGCCGTGCGTTTGAGTAAGACGGCCGCTGAACTATTTGACAAGGGGCAATTTGGTGAAGCCTTGCCGTTAGCCAAGCGAGTGGTCGAAATCGAGAAGGCTACGTTCGGTATAGCTGACGCACGAGTCACGATTGCTATTCAGAACCTAGCGGAGATTTATCTCGCCCTCAAGGAGTTTGGCGACGCGGAGAGGTCTTTTCGGGAAGCAATCGCAATTTACGAGCAGAACAAAATCGAAATACTGTCAGCTGGCGTTGCTTTCCAGCGTCTTGCATCATTGGAGTACAGAAAACATCGCATTGCGGCCGCAATTGACCTCTACGAACGCGCACTTCCAATATTTGAGACGAATGTTGGTTTCGATGATTTGGCGGTGGCAAATCTTCTGTGGGATTTGGCAAACGTGAGGAGCGCGAACGGCGATTTCAATCTTGCGCAACATCTTTGCCTCCGCGCTCTCGCAATTAAGGAGAAGCAACTGGGTGCATCAAGTCCTGATACGGTCGCAACCATGAAAGGATTCGCGTGCAGCGGTGTTATTCATGCAGCTTCAGCTACGCCACCGCAGAGTCCGCTACCAGCGGACAGCGAGTTTAGTGTTGAGGAAAGATCTATTAATGCACGGGCGATTTGTTGGGCCGGGCAACTAAGTGATGACTGTGGAAGCATATTCGCGACGCGATTGACTTCCACCTCTCTCACAAACGGAAGCATCATCAATGGCCGCGCGACGCATCTCGACGTTCCACCTTATCCAAATCTAAATCGCGCTACTCGGACTGAGGGTGCCGTATATGTGGCGGTCCTGATTGACGAGTCTGGGAACGTGACAAACGCAAGAGGTGTTTGCACATCAGCTGAAAAATCATTTTTGGACGCTGCCGTCAGAGCCGCGCGTAAGTCAACCTTCACGCCTACCACAATCGACTGGAAGCCTGTGCAGGCAACCGGGTTTATTTTCTACAACTTCCGGCGTCCTTGAATCTGTTTATGCGAGCCGTAGTCCAGCGCGTCACGCGCGCTTCAGTAAAAGTTGAAGGTCAAATAATCGGCGAGATTGGAAACGGTCTCGTCGTTCTGCTGGGCATTGCGCGCGACGACACCAAAGTTGAAGCGGCTTATCTGGTTGATAAGATCTCCAACCTGCGCATCTTTGACGATCAGGCAGGGAAGATGAATCTGTCGTTGAAAGATACAAACGGCGGGCTCCTGATCGTTTCGCAATTCACTTTGTATGGAGACGTGCGGCGCGGCTTGCGGCCTTCGTGGATTGACGCGGCGCCGCCGGAAGTTGCTGAGCCGCTTTACGATTTCTTTGTGCGGCAGGCGGGGGCAACGATCGACAACGTGGCTACGGGAAAGTTTCAGGCGATGATGCTGGTCGAGTTGATTAATGATGGACCAGTGACGATACTGCTCGATAGTAAGAAACTATTTTGAATGGAGCGCAGTCCCGACGCATCGGGACTGCGGTTCGCGGGCATCCTGCCCGCCGAACTCAGAGGGAGGATCGATCCGTTGTTAACGCGACTAAACTTAAGACTCATCACCTGTGCAGTTGTGCTTCTGGTTTTTACCGCCTGCAATCAATCAAATTCGAATACCACGACGCCCAAGAATTCCGATACGAAGGGCACCACCGGCAGCAACGTCAAGACGGGCGCCAAGCCGGCCCCCGATGCGCAAGTGGCAGTGATCGAAACGGCTGACTACGGGAAAATCGTGGTTGAGCTTTATCCGAACATCGCGCCGCAGATGGTTGAGCGATTTAAGAAACTCATTAACGAAAAATTCTATGACGGCACGGCCGTTCATCGCATCGATCCAAACCTGGGAATCATTCAGGGCGGCGATGCATTAACGAAGAAAAGCAACAGCGCGGCCTGGGGTACGGGGAGTTCGCCCTACCCGAATGTGCCCGCGGAGTTCAGCGATATTCCCTACGACCGCGGGACGCTCGGCGCGGCCCGCACGCAGGACATTAACGGCGCAAACTGTCAGTGGTTCATCACGCTCAAGAAGCAGCCGGCGTTTGATAAGAAGTACACAGTGTTTGGGAAAGTGATTGACGGCATCAAGAACGCCGAAGTGATCATGACCGCGCCGACCGAGCAGGGCAGTGAGCAACCTGCGGACAAAATTGTGATCAAGAGTGTGACTCTAGAGCCGCGATCGAACTATCCGGCTTCGCAGTAGGGATCCGCCGACTGGAGCGCAAGCGTCCCGCTTGCAACGTCAGATGTTCGTTCGCGATCACGGCAAGCGGACGCTTGCGCTCCAGTCTTAAGATTACTTCGGAAATAAAATCGGCAAGGCAATCTCCGCGGTAAACATGCAGCGCGCGTTGTGACCGCACAGTGGCACCACCACCGTCTTGTGCTGCGCGTTGTACTTCGCGTTCACATAAGCCGCGAACGATTGCCCGCGCGCCAGCCGCGTTGGTCCCTGGGCCATCGCCGGACAAGACGAATCGAAACCCGCCAGCGGCAACACATCCAGCTCGCCAAGTAAGTAAGTCACCGGCCGCGACGCTAATTGTTTCTTCAAAAGATCATCCGAAATCTTCGCGGTGTAACCGGTGCGGTTCTTTAGCCCATAAGGCCAGCTATCGTAAGTGGTGCAGTTCCGCGCGTCGCCAAAAGGACGCAGCTCGTTGTTGGTTCCTGAAGGCCGCTCCGGATCAAGATATGAATAACTCGAAGGATTAGCGACGACATAACTGATGGGAATCGAAATCGATTCATGCACTTGATTACCCATCTCGTATCGAGTGACGAATTGGCCGCCGGCTGAATGGCCCGAGACCACAATGGCTTTCAAGTTCGGGAAATTCTCTTTCCGCGCCAGCGCGTGGATGATCGCGTCCATGAAATCGTAAGAAGTCAGCTGAGCGTTGTTCGTGGCCACGCCACCGGATCGCCAGCTGTCGCCCCCGCACGGCCAATTCACTTCGTTGGCCCCGAGTGTGTCGCGACATCCCGTGCCGTTGTTCGAAGCAAACCTGGGCGAGATCACAATCGTGTCGGCAAAAGCGTTCGCCAGAAATGCCGCCGCCAGGCTGGTGCGAAAATAATTGTCAGCGTCGCGACCCTGGCCATGGACGACGATCAAAGCTCTGACAATCCGGTCATTCTTCTGGTCCAGCGGATAGGTGCTGTAAACAAGCGACCGTGCCTGATTGCCGAGACTCACCCAGCGCGTGCAGTCCGAAGTTGCGGTGGTGCAAGGTTCCGCCGCGTAAGCGGGACCGAATACGAAAAGTAAAGTGAAAAGAAAAAGTGTGCGCCTCATGGCGCGAGAGGATATAGCCTGATTAAGGTGCGCGCAAGAGTGATGATGAAACAACGTGTAGCGGCGACAGAATCATCGTGATCATTCTTATTCACACCTCGCTTCAGCGAGGTGCAACATCGGGCGTGTTTGCTCGTTAGCCGTTTCAACGGCTTATGAAATTGAAAACCGTTTGAAACGGTTAGTTAAACTCGAGTTGTAGTGACAACACCTCGCTTAAGCGAGGTGTGAATGAGACCGCGCGGACGGAGCGAACACGGGATCAAATCGTATCGTCGCGCGTCTTCGATTGCTCCTCGAGTTCATATCTGTCGCGATCGCGCCGCTCGATCTTGTCGAGGAAATCGAGCTCTTCGTTATCTTCAAAACTGACGCCCATCGCACGCGCGTTTTCTTCGACGATGGATTGATCGGGGGTCGGGCTGTCGCCACCGGCCGCTTCCGAACCGGTTTCATTCACGTCTTCCCAGTCGGCATCAAGATCTCCGCCGGCGTCTGAAGGCGAAGCCGCGGTGTTGTTGTGCAGGCGTTGAGCCAGCAAATCAGGATCTTTCGGCGCGTGCGCGATCTCCTCTTCCATGAACTCTTCGATCTCCGGATCGGGCACGAACTCAGGATCATTGCTCAGGTAGTTGAATGATTCGGGTGTCTTTTTTGGCATGATGACAGCTCCTCAGAAATGCAAATTGTTTTTCGCACAATGTCGCATCGCTTGTTCGATCGATCGTTTGAACTAAAAGAGGGATTAACTGATCGGACTATAACAAATGGACCTTGGCACCGGCAACGTATCGAACTAAAGGGTAGGGTCTTAAATTTGAGGATGAGGTCAGTACGGGGAGCGGGTAACTCGATTTTTGTTATAAGTTGCGACCCGGTCGCTACCGATCACGGTACCGACTCCATGATGTCAATGACAAATTGCCGACTGAAATGCACGATGTCATGTGTGTAGCGACAGCCATTTTGAAATATCATTGCCGCCGGCAACACTCGTGGCGAGTCTGCCAACTTTGCTCGTGAGGTGAACATATGTCGAGAAACTTCGTGCCTTCAGTGATGACTCTTGAAGGATTAAGGTCAGTGCCGCTTTTTGCTTCGCTTGATGATGCGGCAGCGGCTCGTCTGCGTAGCCTGCTGCTGGTCCATACCGTCAAGAGCGGCGACGCGATCTTTCGCACTGGTGATAGCGGCGATTCACTCTGCCTGATCGAATCGGGCCGCGTGCGCATTAGCATGACTGACGAGCTTGATAAGCGGATCATCCTTGCCGAACTCGCGGAAGGGGACTTCTTTGGCGAGATCGCTCTCATCGATGGTCAACCTCGCACCGCAGATGCGACGGCTACTGAGGATGCGCGGATTGCGGTGCTGTCAAGAGATGACTTTCTCGGCTTTGTTCGCAGCGATCCCGATGTCGCGATGGAGATGATCAGTGCGGTCAGTCACAGATTGCGCCGCACGGACGAGCTCTTGCGCCGGCGAGTCTCGCGCAATGTCAACGAAGAGGAAGATGCTCAGAGGACGTTCGCTTCTCGAATGGCGGACTTGATCGCGGAATTTGGAGGCAGTTGGAAGTTCATCGGCGCCAGCGCCACGCTCCTGATTGCGTGGATGATTCTTAATACCTGGGTTTTGCGCGACGCCGCTTTCGATCCGTCACCGTACATTCTTCTTAACCTGATGCTGGGGATCATGGGCGGCTTGCAGGCGCCGATTATCCTGATGTCTCAAAACCGGCAGAGCGATAAAGATCGTCTGCGCTCCGATCTTGATTATCGGGTCAACCTTAAGAACGAGTTGTCACTAACTGAACTCAAGCGCCGATTTGACGTGCTGGAAAACGAACGGCTGCCGTTGCTCTTCGAAGAACAAAATGCCCGGCTGCTGGGACGATATGCAACCCCGTCATCAACAGGGGATACGACATAGTGAACTTGCCCGCTGGTGTCCAATTCGGCGATAACATATTTGACGCAGCATCCATCAAGGTTCCAATACGGTAAGTCAGTTAGCCGTCAAATCGTGGCGACGAATTGGGTTCAGTCCGCGAAGCGGACGTCGGCATAAAGCCTGGGGCGTCAGCCCCAGGTCAAGAAGCAGACTGTAATTCGAGCCCGCGAAGCGGGCGATAGCGGTCTCGGGTCCAGCGATAGTTCATATGATGCGGCTGTCGCCCGCTCCGCAGGCTTAGTGGACTCTTTCTGACGGCGATCCTGGGGCTCACGCCCCAGGCTTTATGCTGGCGTCCGCTCCGCGGACTCGGAGACCGAGCTCTTCGCTGAGATCGCGCAGAGAAAAACTGAAATCAAGACACAACCATATTCCACCGCTCGCTTGACGATTGTTCGTCGCAAACCTAGACTTAAGTTTGCAACACTACATTTCAATTGAATTTGCCGGAACGAACAACACGTTTCGCTGGGCCCATCTCTGAACCGACATGCCACATAATCTCTTCAACACACTGCAATCATTTTCACCGGCCGCGGGTAAGACCGGCCAACTTTATTCCCTGCCACAGCTGGAAAAAGAAGGCGTGGGCCAGGTTTCCAGGCTGCCCGTCAGCATCCGCATCGTGCTCGAATCAGTGCTGAGAAATTTCGACGGGACGAAGATCACGGAAGACGACGTGCGCGCGGTTTCCAATTGGAAACCCAGCGCCGAGCGCACCGAAGAAGTGCCGTTCATCGTGGCGCGCGTGCTGCTTCAGGATTTTACCGGCGTGCCCTTGCTCGTCGATCTCGCGGCTATGCGATCGGCGGTGGTGCGATTGAATAAAAACCCCGGTGTGATCGAGCCGCTGGTGCCTGTCGATCTCGTGATCGATCACTCAGTGCAGGTTGATTTCTCCGCCACCAGCGACGCGTTTCGCAAGAACATGGAGATGGAGTTCAGGCGAAACAACTCTCGTTATCAATTTTTGAAATGGGGCATGCAGGCCTTCGATGGCTTTCGCGTAATTCCGCCCGGCATCGGCATCTGTCATCAGGTCAATTTGGAATACCTCGCCAAGTGCGTGTGGGAGAAGAACGGCATTTTTTATCCGGACAGTCTGGTCGGCACTGATTCGCACACGACGATGGTCAACGGCTTGAGCGTCGTCGGCTGGGGCGTCGGCGGAATCGAAGCCGAGGCGGCGATGTTGGGCCAGCCTGTTTATTTCCTCACGCCCGACGTAGTCGGTGTTCATCTAACCGGCCGTCTGAAAGAAGGGGTAACGGCGACGGATTTGGTCCTGGCTGTGACTGAGATGCTGCGCCAGGCAAAGGTCGTCGGCAAGTTCGTCGAGTTCCACGGTGAAGGCGCCGCGTCGCTTTCGGTAACCGATCGCGCCACGATTGCGAACATGTCGCCAGAATACGGCGCGACGATGGGATATTTTCCACCCGACGAAGAAACCTGCGTTTACTTGAAAGCGACGGGTCGAACTGATGAAGAGGTCGATGCGGTGCGAAATTATTTCAAGGCGCAAGGCATTTTCGGTATGCCGAAAGCAGGTGAGATTGAGTACAGCGTTCTGCTTGAGCTGGATCTCAACACCATCGTGCCGAGTGTCGCTGGTCCAAAGCGTCCGCAGGATCGCATTGCTTTGCCTGATCTCAAAAACAAATTCCTTGAGTTGCTACAGCAGGATGCCAGGAGTGGCGGGTACGGCAAAACCGGAGACGAAGTCACGGTTCGTTATGCCGCAGACATCGGCGCCAGCGAGCACGCTCTCGCGGTGGTAGTAGGCGGCGGTGAACAGCATTCAGCCGGCGTCCCGGCGCCGGTCGGCGATCACGTCACGACGAAAGACACAAGCGTCTGGACTGAAACGGAAATGATGAACAACCGTCCGACGCCCGATCGGGTTGCCGAAGTCATGACCGAAGAATTTCCGAAAGCGCACGTCGATCTCGGCCATGGCGATGTGCTGATCGCGGCGATTACTTCGTGCACGAATACTTCAAACCCGAGCGTGATGCTGGCGGCCGGCTTGTTGGCCAAGAAAGCCGTCGAGAAGGGTCTGAAAGTGCGGCCGACGGTGAAGACTTCATTGGCCCCGGGTTCGCGCGTCGTGACTGAGTATCTCGAGAAGACCGGATTGCAGCCTTACCTGAATCAGCTCGGTTTCAATCTCGTAGGCTATGGTTGCACTACCTGTATTGGGAATTCCGGGCCACTCGATCCCTCAATCGAAGACATCGTCACGGATCACGATCTGATCGCCGCGAGCGTGCTGTCTGGCAATCGCAACTTTGAAGCGCGCGTCCATCAGAGCATCAAAGCGAATTTCCTGATGAGCCCCCCGCTGGTCGTGGCGTTCGCGCTCGCCGGAACTATTGAAAAAGATTTGTCGAAGGAGGCTCTGGGACAGAACGAGCAGGGCGAAGATGTCTACCTGCGCGACATCTGGCCCACGATGGCAGAGATTGGCGAAAAGATGCGCGATGCTTTTGATGCCGAGACGTATCGCGAATTGTACGGAAACTTTGCCGAACAGAACCCAATGTGGAACTCGATTCCAACATCGAGTGGTTTGACTTATAAGTGGGACACGAACTCGACCTACATCCAGGAGCCGCCTTTCTTCGAAGGTTTTGGCGCGGACGCCGGCGAGATGGAAAACATTTTCGCAGCGCGGCCGCTGGCAATCTTCGGCGATTCAGTCACAACCGATCACATTAGTCCCGCGGGAGCGATCAAAGCGACGTCGCCCGCGGGAGTCTATCTGCAACAGCAGCGCGTTGATGTTGCCGACTTCAACAGCTATGGCTCGCGGCGCGGCAATCATGAAGTGATGATGCGCGGCACGTTTGCGAATGTGCGCATCAAGAATTTGATGGTGGAGGGGACGGAAGGCGGCGTGACTCTTTACCGGCCGAACCCGCAGGCCGAACCTGAACGCATGAGCATCTATGACGCCGCGATGAAATATCAGGAAGAGAAGATTCCGCTCGTCGTGATCGCCGGACAGGAATACGGGACTGGTTCATCACGCGACTGGGCCGCGAAGGGGACGCGTCTGCTGGGCGTGAAGGCCGTCGTAGCGCAGAGCTTCGAACGCATTCATCGCAGCAACCTGGTCGGCATGGGCGTGCTGCCCTGTCAGTTCAAAGAAGGAACAAACGCGGCCGTATTGAATCTCGACGGCAGTGAAACGTTCGACATCACGGGCCTGGTCGCTTCTGATTACCATTCCGACGGTGCCGGCCCTAAGTTTGAAGTAACTCCTCGGCAGGATGTAACGCTGACGATTCATCGCGCCGATGGATCTTCACAAGACGTTCCGTTGACTCTTCGCATCGATACGCCCATCGAGATCGATTACTACCTGCACGGCGGAATTTTGCCGTATGTGTTAAGGCAGTTGTTGGCGGGGACGACGGGGTTTTAGGTAGCACTTCAAAAGGTTGTTTTGTAGTCGTCTCGATAAGTTGGTTTTCAGGCGTCGCCAACATCTTATGACGTAACGTGAGTCCTGATATATTCAACAGCCTGATTCACGGTCTGAATCCTCTCGGCATCCTCATCAGGAATTTCGATGCCAAACTCTTCCTCGAATAGCATCACAATCTCTACTGTATCAAGTGAGTCAGCACCTAGGTCATCAATAAATCGTGAATTCAATGTGACCTCATCGTGCTTGATTCCTAGATCTTTACAGATGATACGTTTCACTGTAGCAAGTATTGGGTCATCCATGGGTAAGGTGGCCTCCGCGCTTGAAACCTCAACTTCCTAGATGCTTATAAGGTTTTGGGTCCTAAGCGCTTTCGATTAGGCTCTCTTCTGGTTATTTTGACGTGACCAGACCAAAAATCCCTGCCTCAGGATTTAAAGCTATACTTGCCTGCCCGGTCATACGTCTCCCGGTTTCGCTTGTATAAAAGGAATAACACATACGAATCTCGTTTCATAGTGAAGACCAGTTCTTGTTCAGTTGGCCCACGCGCCCTTCGCTTCACAAGTTCTCTCGGATGACGAATGGGAATTACGTCGTACTTGTCCGACATTTCACTTAGAAAGGCATTTGCGACGACGACGCCATTGCTCGAGTAGAGGCTAAAACAATAAAATGTTTCGAGTAACTCCAACAGTTCTTCATTGTTGGTGATATTAAAGCTCTTATCAATAAAGAGTGATGACAGCTCTTTGTAATCCGCAGAATCTCGACAGTGTGACTGAAGTTCTTTGAAGACCGTCTTCATTAATGCAACGAGGGCGTCGCTAGTATTCTTCTGCAAACTAACGTATTTCGAATTCCGAACGATACCGACGCGAGAAATGCTCAGATCCACTTTGTCGGACGCCACGAGGTTAAGGTTGACGACTACGTTGGAGGTCACCCAATTGGGTAGTAAGGCGGGTTCATTACAGACATAGATTCCGTCTTGGTAAACATGAACATCACAATTACTCATGTCCCCTGGAAGCGGAACCTCTGAGGACCGATCGATCTTGAATGCCACGTACCCTTCGGAGGCTGAAAGAGCCATAGGAACTTCCACATAGTTAACCCATTCCTTACTCCAAAAGCGTTGCCTTAGCTGTCCCACCAAACTTACGGGTTCCTTGCTTAGTATCCTTTGCTCGCCGTCGAAGTAAATATATTCGATTGGAAATGGAACATATCGGATTGTTTCAAGCATGTAACCGAGACAATCCACGTCCATCTCTGGTCTTAGCGTAAGCGAAATCTCTGTACCTTGTTCAATTGAATCATCAAGTTGGACAGAGAAATAGTTTCGGTAGTCCGACACAATCATTGACAAGCCTGTATTCGTGAAATTCTTTGTGCGGATCAAGAGTTGTTCGGCCACCATGAAACAAGACAGGATTCCGACTCCAAACTGGCTAATGGGCGTAAAGCCAACTTCGACACTCTTCAGATTAGCGAATTCCTCGGAACGATAAAAAGAGATCCCAACAGGTAGAAAGTATTTCTCAACCCACATCCGACTCATACCCATACCATTGTCTTTAACCACTATCTTACGGCCGTTGCGCTCTCGTTTGACCGAGATCTGCGGAACATATGTGGGTTCTTGAATTTGTCTTAAGGCACACGCATCTAAAGAATTCTGAATTAGTTCTCTCAAGAAAGCTGCACGATTTGTGTAGATTGGATTGCCCACGAAAACATCCAAGGCTGCCGACGTTTCAACTCTGAAGCGAAAATCAATCGACTCGTATCCGATGTTCTCTACCTCGTATATAACTTGTGAGAATCTAAAACGCGGACTGATATTTCGGTTAACTTCATTTAGTAAAGCTTGAGTATGTCCTTCGTGCCACTTACAGGCTTTGTGGGTATTCAAATCGAAGCATTGAATGTAAGCGGTTATGGTGTCCACGTAGCTTGGGTGAGGGCCAACACCAAGGAGGACCAATGACTCGGGTGGGGGTCGGACGCCGTAGTCTGTGAAGCCCTCAAGCAGACTCGGTATTCGTTCAGGCACGAGGTCAAGTTCATTGACCAGTCTTAGACATGAGATCAGGAACTGAATGCTTATGTGCTTTCCTGACTGAAGATATGGAATTTTTGTCTGAAGAATCTTACTTTCGATTGGCTCATCTTTAAGTAATCGAAGCACCTTCGAAAGAATGTCGGCTTGGGCTCGCTCTCTAAGTCCGAGCTCTTTCCAATACACTGCCAGAATTGCTGCTCCTCGCTTTCCAACATTGTTCCTGAGAATAGCCCTCGTCGGAGCATTCACGTCTCCGAGCGAACCTGGAGGAATGCAAAACCCGAGATTCTGCAGATGCAGGGCTGCATAGAGAAAGAAGACCATCCATTCATTTGAAGCCAAATATTGCTTTTGTTCGTTGTCAAGCAACCAGTTGTTTAGGATTGCGATTGAGCGATCTGCGTGGTCGAGGCTGTGCCTCGCGTAATCGGAGCACGAGTCGCTTATGTGTTCCAGCATGAAGGCACGAGCTCTTTGTCTAATATGCTCAACTTCGACCCCAGTATTTTTCGGGAGCGCGCTCCAGAGTTCGCCTCGGTAAATAGACCCTTCCTGCTTTCCAACCATGTAGTGGAAATCTTGAACAAGAGTGTTCAGCTCTTCTTTTCTTTCCTCTCCCACCCTCTCCTTTGCTGATGTTAGCAAAGATTCAATGCTGTCTGTCCAGCCTGCCTGCCACAGTTCCCATGTCAAGTTAGACCAGAAAGTATCAGGAGCCTTACCGTGAAAATCGAGCTGAGCGATTAGGTCCATGAGACCAGCCGATATCAAAAAGGCCCTGTACCCATCGGGCGATTGAACGAATGGCAGTGTCGAAAGAATCTTGCTCGTTCGGCTTATGATTTCCGTTGCTTCAGTCATTGGTTACTAACGTCGCTAATTCTGATTCTTGTAGAGAGGTCATTGACGATTGCCTGGATGGCGATGCCTTCGTTACGAAAGTAGCTTCGTTTACTACTCGGTTCGACGAGTATGCCGCCTGCGTGATGCACCGCCACAACCTCCCAATCATCGTTGAAGACTGGTGCACCGGACGACCCGGCTAATGTAGCCGTGTAGTACTGAAGAATCTTTGAATCTGCATATGCCACAAGATTGTTCTGAAGAGAAACCTGTTTAGGTTGACCGGCTGGGTGTTGTATTATGTTGACTCTGGAATTCGATTGGATTGGCCGCGGGGTCGCGATTGGAAGGTGTCCCCACCTTATGCCCGGACCGGATTCCAGTTCAATCGCGGAATAGTCGAGCTCCACATTTGTGAAAAAAAACCCCCTTATCTCTCGCCTTGAAGTCTTCCACTATCTCCATCGCACCGCCGAACGAGACTTGATAGTTAAATCTAAAAATTGCCTGCGTTGCCGACTCAATATCCGGAATCACATGGTTGTTTGTTATAAGGAGATTTGGACTAATCAAAAAGCCTGTTCCTGTCCAGCGATTGGGAACCTCGACATAGCCGACGGACCGACCTGCCTCAAATCCCCGCTTCAGAAAAGCGATATCGCGGAGAGTGTTTTCCCCGATTATCTTTTCGAATACCGATTCACTAGCGGTGTCGATCCTCCAATTAGTGGGTTCTTTTTGTGTCTTTATTGGAAGCATCAAGTGATACTTGAAAAGCAACTCATCAAGGAAAGCTTGAGTCTCGTCATGAGCGCCGATTAACTCCTTTAGTCTATTTAATAATCTTCCTAATGCCTCCTCTTCTGCTGTGGACTTGCCATATAACTCCAGCGCTTCCACTATCTTGCTAGACGCTATAAACGGGGAGCCGTGTAGATCGATCTGAGGAATAATATCCTGCAAACCTGCCGATATTAAGATTTGCCTGCGACTTTCATAGTCCCCGAATAACTGCCACCTTTCGAGGATCGAAATCAGTCTCTTACGGTCTTGGTGTTGTAATTTGGTCATTAAGATTCGTCGGGAACTCGCGACAAGTCCTGCTAATCCAACCTCCTTTCACTTTTTTCAGAAGGACCAAGAGTTTAGATAATTGCGAGGTCCGCGAGATTATAGCAGCGAGTAGGAAATGCAAGAACGATTTTTTGCGGTAGGCGTAAAGCGAATTCCTTGCCTATGGTTGGAGACTGCCAACCAAATTTAAGGACGCATCTCAGGGAGAAGATGTCTGAAGGCGCGCAAACGCATAAGCCGTAAGGCCGGCGCGCAATTAGGTTCTTATTTTGTGATCCGGGAAGCGTTTCCCCTGGCTATTACATTTCACGCTTTCAGCGTGAAGACACGCTCTCCCTCACGGTCGGGCTACCGCCATCTTGGCGTTGCGCACTCAATGCGGGCGAGGATGTCCACGCTCTCCATCGTCAAAGAACAATGGATCAAATCCGTGGACGAATCCTTCGAACCTGACTAAGATTGGCGTCCCTATGAAAGGACCCCGCTCAATGTCACCCTCAACAAAGATCCTAACTTCTATCTGCATCTCTCTTTTTGTGCTCGCGATTTGGGTGACGACGTCGACCCACGCGGTTGTTACCGCCATACCGCTTCGGCAGGCTCAACAAGGCGACAAACCCGTCGAGCAGACGCGCAAGAACATTCAGGTGCTGAAAGGACTGCGAGAGTCGGAGCTTTATCGGGTGATGAATTTCATGGCCGTGTCCATCGGTGAGAAATGCGACTTTTGTCACGTCACCCACGGCAAGGATCCTAAAACCGGTCAAACGGTTTGGGTTTGGGATAGCGATGAGAAGCCTGAGAAGCAGTCGGGCCGACGCATGCTACAGATGGTCCTATCGATCAATGCATCGAACAAGATCGATTTTACGCAGAACTCTGTTACGTGTTACACGTGCCATCGCGGCCAAAGAACTACGGTCGGCTTACCCGCAATGCCTTTAGCCAGGTCGGGCCACGAACCCGGCCCTAGCCCAGTTCCGACACCGGCGCCACGCCCGCGGCCATCGGTTGAAGACATATTCGCGCGCTACCTTCAGGCAGTCGGCGGCACGAATGCGAGCCTCACTAAAACGCTGTTCATGAAGGGAACGCGGGTGGCTTCACAAAACCGCAGCGCCCCGAATGAGATTACTTTGGCACTGCCCGACAAGTTGATAATCGTCGCGACTACGCCGCAGGGTTCGGTGCGCCAGATTTTAGCGGGCGATCATGGGTGGGTCTTGAATGGAACCAATTTGCACACCCTGTCGACGACTGAGGCCGCGGACGCGCGACGCGTGTTGGAATCAATTTTCGGCGTCGTCAAAGTAACGTACTCTCCGGGAATGCAACTCGCCGGCAGAGAAAAGATCGATGGACGCGATATGTGGGTGGTTGGCACATCGACTGCGGAAACGACGGTGAGTTATGACTTCGATGTGGAAACCGGCCTCCTGAGAAGAAAGACAACCATCAATCACACCACGGCTCTTCCCATACCGGAGCAAATTGACTTTGAAGATTATCGAGATGTTGATGGGGTGAAGCTGTCGTTCACTATCCGTAGTTCGGCGATCGATACTTACGACAGTTGGACGCGAACGTTTACGGAGATTAAACGCAATCTGGCAGTTGATGAGAGCTCTTTTGCGATGCCGGCCGTGCCGCCGAAGTAGTTGCGTAACGGTGCAGTAGCCCGGCCGTGAGGTAGGGCGGTTTTGATATTTGGAATGTTGGATGACTCCCTCCCTCACGGCCGGGCTACTGCCGCGCGAGATTTGTGGACGTTTTCATCACCCATCGTTATCATTACAATCATGAAGCTGCGCTTAATCGTTGAAAAAGATCTTGAGACAGGTCGCTATTCCTCAGTCTTTCCTGAACTGCCGGGTTGTGCCTCCGCGGGTGACACCGAGGACGAAGCCATTGCGAACGCCAGAGAAGCACTCGAGCTTTGGTTTGAACCAACAGAAATTCGCTTAGACGACTCAGCCAGACTTGTCGAAGTCACCGTCTAATGGGCCAGCGCTATCCCATCTGCAACGCGAACGATGTCATTCGTGTCCTGCGGCGCAATGGTTTTGAAAAAGTGGGACAGAAGGGCAGTCATCAGAAGTGGCGGCATGCTGACGGTCGCCAGGTGATCGTAGCGGACCACGCCAACAAATCCATTCCCATCGGCACGCTGAAGAGCATCATTGAGGGCTCGAAGCTAAGCGTCGAGGATTTTCGCTGACGAACGCATACCGTCCCTGACGGTCGGGCTACTACCCCGAAGATGGGGACGAGGACCTTCGCGCTCCCGGCATCGCTGACCGATAAGCAGGACGGGACAGAAAGACATCGAAAGACATCAAGGGGAACTACTTTGTGTCGCGGCCTTCTCACGGTAGTTTTCGGTCCACTCGAGGTTTCCTTAAGAGAATTGACGAAGTCCCCCCTCAGATCGCTCCGATCTGAACTCGGATCGCTCTGATCTGGACTCGGATCGCTCCGATCTGAACTCGGATCGCTCCGATCTGGACTCGGATCGGCCCGATCTGGACTCAGATCGCTCTGATCTAAGCTCGAATCGCTCTGATCTGGACTCGGATCGGCCCGATCTGAGCTCGAATCAGGACTATCGCGACTTGGATCTGGCTGATCTCGACTCGGACGAGGGTGAACGCGGTTCGGATTGCTCAAGATCAGATCAGCAAAACGATAATCAACGGCGACCCGGTCGCTATCGCTCCCGGTACTGACCTCCCGCCGCTACGAGCGTGCGACCGCTCTCCAGTCTCACCCTTCGCTCTCGAGCAGTTCTCTCGCCGCCTGCAATTCCTGCAGGTGTTCCTTGCTCACCGTCGGGTATTTCAACTTTAAGGACTTTAGTTTTGAGACGATGATGTCGGCGACGGCGACGTGTGTGAACCATTTGTGATCGGCGGGAATCACGTACCAGGGCGCCCACTTGGTGCTCGTGTGATTGAAGAGGGCTTCGAACGCTTTTTGATAATCATTCCAGCAGGCCCGCTCTTTCACATCAGCGAGAGAAAACTTCCAATTCTTTTCCGGAGTATTCAGCCGCGCCAGGAAGCGTTTCCGTTGCTCTTCGCGTGAGACGTTGAGAAAGAATTTCAGGATCGCCACGCCATTGCGGGTGAGATAACGCTCGAAGTCGTTGATCTGATCGAAGCGTTGTTTCCAGATATCGTTCTTCATCGTTCCTGGTGGCAATTTTTCCGCGCGCAGGAAGTCAGGATGGACGCGCAGGACCAGCACCTCTTCGTAATACGAGCGATTGAAAATGCCTATGCGTCCGCGTTCTGGCGCGGCCTTGTGATAGCGCCAGAGATAATCGTGATCCAGTTCTTCCGCCGAAGGCTGTTTGAAAGAGAAGACCTCGGTGCCTTGCGGATTGACGCCCGACATCACGTGTTTGATCGTGCTGTCTTTGCCGGCAGCATCCAGCGCCTGAAAAATTATCAGCAATGCCTGAGTGTCCTGGGCGTAGAGAACGTCCTGGTATTCGGCGAGACGAACGATGTCCGTCTCGAGCTTTTCGCACGCTTCATCCTTGCTGTGAAATTTACCGGTGTCGGCGGGATCAAAATCCTTCAAACGGATCTTTTTTCCGGGCTGGACAATTAGGGCGTCGTGTTTCATTGGTCTGTAATTTGTTCCGGACGCTTGGGCTTAGGAATAGACATCTTTTCGATGGCCGACATCCAAAATTATTACGCGTTTATGATCATCGTCGATTTCATAGATAACACGATAGTCTCCCGATCGAATCCGCCAACCTTCGCGTCCAGTCAATTTCTTGCAGCCTGAAGGTCTCGGGTTAGCAGCCAACGTTGTCACTACGTCTCGAATGCGTGAGTAATTCTGTTTGGGTAGACCGGCGAGTTGTTTCTGAGCGCGACGAAGGATGAAGACTTCGTAATCCAATTACGCGCCCTCGATCTCTTTTATGGCTTGCGTGAATGGGATGGCCTCATCGTTTGAGGTTTTTGCCGCGTCGTAGGCTCTGATCGCTTCCAACTCTTCCTGGGCTTCGACAAGTTCCGAATATCGATCGATTTCTAGCAGCACAGCCGTCCTCTTGCCACTTTCATCTACAACGAATTGTTCTCGATTGGTACTCATCGGCCGGATTATAGCAGAAGCTGGCCCCCAGGGAGGTTCGCGCTTCGCGCTCAATGCGGACGGGGACGTCCGCGCTCCCAGCGACCCGGTCGCTATCGCTCCCGGTACTGACTCCTTGCCACTACGACCTTTCCAACGCTTTCCGATCCCACTTGGCCAGGTTGGCTCCCACTTCGTAAGTGCTCTGCATAAACTCGAGCAAGGTATCTTCCGGCGAAGGGGATTGGCGGACGATGTCGTAGGGCAGAAGGATTAACTTCATTTCCGGTGAATAAAAAGCGGCAGCGGGTGTGACTCTTGCTTCGCTGTAACCGGGCGGTTCCGGCGCTGCGTAGGAATAGAAGGCAGCCCGAACGCCGTTGCCGCCGGGCCAGAAGCCATGACTGATCACTTCGTGTGAATAGGCTTCCTGGTTCATCTTGCCGTCTGTGCGCGGCGGTGCGGGCCGTCCGGAAAAACGCGTGACGGCGTGGTCGAAACCGCCCCACCAGAAATGCACGGGGCTGACTTTGCCGATGAAGCGCGTCCGAAATTCTTTAAAGACATCATCGATACTTACCAGCGCGCGCCAGAAGCGATTCATATATTCCGCGTCGTAGGACTTGTGACTCTGATCTTCGTCGAAGCGAATTGGGTTTGGAATCTCGCACGGCATCGGCCAGATTTTTACGTTTATTCCTAAACCCTGAAGCGCGTTCATCAGCTCTTTATAGAAATCTGCAACTGTCTGCGGACGCAGGTCGAGTGTCGTTAGCGCGCCGTCGCTGCAATCAATGCGCAGCTTGTGATCGATGAAGTCGAATTCGATTTCAAAGATGCGATCTTCATAAGGCATGGGCGAAGTCGTCAACCCACGCGCCGAAACATAAAGCGTCACGTTCCACCAATGGTTGACCAGCGGCGTCTGCTTCATGCGGATCTTGCCGACGATTTGCATCCACATGTGCACAGTCGCGAGCGTGTCCTGCCATTCTTCCAGGATGAGTTCGGGCCAGATTTTGTTGGGCATGTGTAGAGAAGTAAAACCTATTCAGCAATTTGATGCAATAGCGGCAATTGTATTGAGTAGACGCATCTAAGGTCGACAGTTATTATCGCCGCATGACCGAGCGATTCATCCCACAGCACGGTGGTTATGAAGACCTTCTGTCGTTTCAAAAAGCGCGTGTCATATATGATGCTACGGTTATGATGCTACGGTTTGGTTTTGCGGGCGCTATTTGCAAAGACGCGACCGGACAAACGATCAAATGATCCAGGCAGCGCGTTCAGGCAAGCAGAACATTCTCGAAGGCAGTCTGGCATCCGGCACGTCGAAAAAAACAGAAGTAAAACTGACCAACGTTGCCCGAGCAAGTCTGGAAGAATTGCTCGAAGATTATCGTGACTTCCTGCGCGTACGCAGCTTGCGGCTTTGGGAAAAGACCAGTCGTGAAGCCTTATTTGTGAGAAGGCTCGGCCGAACTGAGAATGTGACATATGAGACTTATAGGACTTATATTGAAACCAGGGCGCCGGAAGCGGCAGCGAACATCATTATTTGTTTGATTCATCAGACGAACTATTTGCTTGATCAGCAGATTCGACAATTAGAATCAGCATTCGTTAGTGAAGGCGGACTCAGTGAAAGAATGATGAAAGCGCGCCTTGCTGAACGATCGAGAAACCGATGAGACTTTTGCGGCCGATATGACCCCATGTGTCGCATCCGTCCCATAAACCCCATTTAAAGGAAACCTAAGCATGTCTACACCACAACCCGTCCAAACAACGCCGCGCCGCTATCAACTATTCATCGACGGTCAATTCGTCGATGCGGAATCGGGGAAGACATTCAAATCACCGAACCCGTCAACCGGCGAGACGTTTGCAGAAGTCGCTGAAGCTGACAGGGCGGATGTCGATAAAGCTGTCGCCGCCGCGCGCAAGGCGTTCGAAGGCAAGTGGTCAAAGATCAGCGCGCGCGATCGCGGCCGTTTACTTTACAAACTGTCGCAGCTGATCGAGCGCGACGCGGCCCAACTCGCTGAATTGGAAACCCGAGACAACGGCAAACCGATCAAGGAATCGACCTACATCGATCTGCCGGGTGTGGTTGAGAACTTCGAATACTTCGCCGGTTGGCCCACGAAGATCGAAGGCGAAACGATTCCGGTCCCGGGCCAGATGTTTAATTACACTCTGCGCGAACCGGTCGGCGTCTGCGGACAAATTATTCCGTGGAATTTTCCTCTGCTGATGGCGGCGTGGAAGCTCGCGCCCGCGTTGGCGGCCGGGAATACCGTGGTGTTGAAGCCGGCGGAACAAACTCCGGTCACGGCAATCGAACTGGCAAAGCTGATTCAGGAAGCAGGCTTTCCGGAAGGTGTGGTGAATATAATTCCCGGATTCGGCGAGACTGCCGGCGCCGCGCTCGCTTCACACAAAGGCATTGACAAGATCGCGTTCACTGGATCGACAGAAGTTGGCAAGCTGATCGCGAAAGCTGCGGCCGGCCATCTTACAAAGGTTTCTCTCGAGCTTGGCGGCAAAGCTCCGAACATAATCTTTGCCGATGCGGATCTCGATCAGGCGGTCAACGGCGCGATGATGGGGATCTTTTTCAACCAGGGCCAGGTGTGTTGCGCGGGCTCGCGCATCTTTGTCGAAGAAAAAGCCGAAGAAGAGTTTCTCGCGCGATTCAAGGAAAAAGCCGATCGCATCAAGGTCGGTGATCCGATGGACAAAGCAACCCTGATGGGGCCGCAGGTTTCAGCAGAACAACTGAATCGGATCAAGGGTTATGTCGACATCGCGCGCGAAGAAGGCGCGACCGTGTTTAGCGGCGGTGGCTCGCCGCAACTCGATCCCGAGTTTCAAAATGGTTACTTTTTTCAGCCGACGATCTTCAGCGACGTCGACAACTCGATGCGCGTGGCCCAGGAAGAAATCTTTGGCCCGGTCTCAAGCGTGATCACTTTCAAAGACGACGACGAACTGATTCAGAAAGCGAATGACACGATTTACGGATTATCGGCCGGAATCTGGACGCAGAACATCACGCGCGCGCATCGCTTCGCGAAGGCGATCAAAGCCGGCGTTGTCTGGATCAATACCTACAACATGATGAACGCGGCGTCGCCATTCGGCGGCTACAAACAATCAGGCTACGGGCGTGAGATGGGCAAGCACGCGCTGGAACTCTACACCCAGGTGAAGAGCGTGTGGGTTGATCTCTCGGGCAAGCCGATTGGTTGGTTCGGAAAGTAGTCTCATCGGCCACAGATTTTCACAGATGGACACAGATAAGGTATTGGAGACAGTCGGGTCTTAATATGATTACTTTCTTATCTGTGTTATCCGTGAAAATCTGTGGCTGATTCGCTTTGTCTTAACTCCTCAACGGTCGCTGGTAGTACTTCGCACCGTCACGCTACATTCACGGTTCCCCTGTCCCCGTACTTCTCTATCAGAGGATTTCAAAGATGACTAAGGGCTATTTGCTCAGACTTTGGGTGCTCTCCGTGATGCTCACCATGACGGGGTTGGCGGCATTGGGCCAATCCCCAAACACCGCCAGCATGAACATCACGGTCGTCGATCAAAACGGCGCCGTCGTCCGCGGTGCGAAAGTTTCGGTGGTGAACACGGCCACTGGCGCTGCGCGCGAAGCCGTGTCCAGTGATGAGGGAACAGCCACAATCGCCGCGTTGGCCCTGACTGGCAAATACAAGGTCACGGTTACGATGACGGGCTTCACCGCGCAGGATGTGAGTGGTCTGGAACTGCGTGCCGGTGAAACGGCGACTGTGAAAGTGAAACTCGTAGCGAGCGGCGGCCAAAGTGAAGTCACGGTTTACGGCACGACCGAAGGCGTGCGCACCAGCCCGCAGATCGGTGTTCCATTGCGCACTGACCAAATCAACGAGACCCCAATCCTCGGACGCAAGACATCGACGCTGCCGCTTCTGAATTCGGCCTTCCGGCAGGGGAAGGGAACCGGAGACCTCTTCGTCAACCAGACTTACTTCATCACCGGCGTAGGTTCGCGCCGCGCGACCACCTTCACGCTCGATGGCGCGAGCAACGACGAGGGTTGGGGCCGGCAGACGGCGATCGCCACCATACCGATCGGAGCGATTCAGGAAATTTCAATTCTCACTAATGCCTTCTCTTCCGAATTCGGATGGACCTCAGGCCCGGCGCTGAACATAGTTACCAAGTCGGGCACAAATGATATTCACGGTGAAGGACTGTTTTTAATCCGTCCCGGTGGTTGGCAAGCCAAAACGTTTTCGACTAATGGTTTCTGTCCTCCATCTGTTTCGAGTTGCGTCACGCCGGCGACGCTAACGGCCATCAATCCGGTCGATGTGCCGGATGCCCTCCAACAAGTCTCCGGTACAATTGGCGGACCTATCAAGAAAGACAAGACGTTCTTTTTTGCGACGGCTGACTACACGCGACAGAATCGAACGACGTTTCTTTCGACGGCGTTGCCGGCGTTTGTGCTGCCGGCCGATGGTCATTTGGATTACACGGGCCACTATCGCCAATTTCTCTTCGACGGAAGAGTGGATCACAGATTTACGCCCAGTGAAACGCTGATGGTTCGCTTCAACGTCGATCGATTTTCCGATGACAATCCCCAGGACGCGGTCGGTGGGACCAGCGCGCCGAGCGTCGCGCGCAGGTATGCGCGACGATCATGGACCACGCAGGGCAATTTCACCTCAGTGATAAGTTCGCATCTGCTCAATGAAGCCCGGGTCGCTTATCTGCATGGCGATCCGGTCACCCTCTGGGAAGCGCAGACGCTATCAACAACCTTTACACGCGCGGGCGCGGTGCCGTTCACGATTGGACAGTCGCGCGCTTCGAATCTTTGGGGGCATCAAATTCAGCTCGCGGACACGCTTTCGTGGTCAACAGGTAAGCACTACCTGCGTTTCGGCGGCAGCGTCATCCGACACCGATCAGGCGGCTTCGGTAGCGAGCCGGGCACCGCGATTCTCGGCACGTTCACATTCAAGAACACGACGACCGCCCCGTTCGGTTCGTTGACGCTGGCTGATGTGCAGAACTATTCACAACCGATCGATTTTGGCATCAACAAATATAATCTCGGACAATGGCTGTTGAGCGGATTCGTGCAGGACGATTGGAAGGTCCGTTCCGATCTGACTGTGAATTTCGGCTTGCGCTATGACCGTCAAACGTTGACTGACGCGAAGAAGAACTTTGAGCCGCGCGTTGGGTTTGGCTGGCATCCCGGCGGCAATCCGCGGACATCGATTCGCGGCGGCTATGGGATGTACTACACGCAGATCCAGTCGAACCTGGTCGCGAGTTACCTGGTGAACGGGCTCGATGGATTGACTACTTATACTGCGACTCCAGGTCAGACGGGTTTTCCGACTTCTTTGACGGGTGGGCTGGTAAATGTCGATCCAAAGACGGTGCCGGCAGCTGAATTACCGGCGCGTGACATTACCATTCAAGCCGGCCGCCGCGATTTCTATCGAGCTCAATTCGCGCGATACGGATTGAACTTTGATCTCCTGCCGTTCTATCCGGATAAACTTGTCAATCCGCGCAGCCAGGTGGTTTCGATCGGCGCTGAACGGGAAATAATCAAGGGAATGCTTTTTGGCGCCGACTTTGTGCATCAGCACCTAAGCGATATCAATCGCACTGTCGACTTGAATGCGCCTTCTATTTTCGATCGCACGGCGCCGGGACAGGTAAGAACGGTGGCGGCGGCCAACGCCACACGACCAATCCTTCCAGTCAACGGCGGCATTCGTCAGGTCAACGTGCTGATGAATCTCGGCGTGGCGGACTACAACGGATTGCAGACGTTGTTTAGCTATCGAGGCAATCGCAAGCTGTACGCGTCGGTGAGCTATACCTTATCGAAAGCGACGAACACCAGCGAGCCCGACGGTAACGGTATCAATCCGAACCAAAGCATCATCTCGCGCCTGGGCGAAGAAGAGCGCGGACTGAGTGTGGTCGATCAAAGACATCGCGCGGTGATCACTTTCCTTTACCACTTTCCGTTCCAGATTACCGCCGGCACGTTGACTACCTTGGCCTCTTCGCGGCCGTTCAGTGCGACGACGGGCGTTGATAACAACGGCGACGGCGCGAACAACGACCGGCCCGTGATCAATGGAGTAGTAGTTCCAAAGTCAGCGTTCCAGGGCACGCCTACATCGGACGTTTCCTTCTTTGTCGAGAAGCGCTTGCTCAAGAGCGAGACTCGTAACATTATTCTGCGCGTGGAAGGCTTCAACCTCTTCAACCACGCGAACATGCTGGGACGGGGAGTTACTACTTACGGCGACGCAACGACGCCGGCCACGACCTTCGGACAATTTGTCGGCGGCGTCGGCACAGCTACAAATGCGATCCCGGCCTTCGCTAATATCGATCCGCCGCGGGCGTTTCAATTGCAGGCGCGATTTGTATTCTAAGAGTTTCATTCTCACCCGGCTTCAGCCGGGTGACTCAGCTCTTGTTTTGCGAGAAACCGTTTAAAACGGTTTCAGATCTAAGAATCCCGTATTCACCCGGCTAAAGCCGGGTGAGAATGAGAAACTTAGATAACCACCTCTTTATCAAGGACCTCGATGAAACATTTCGTACTCTTTGCAACCCTTTCGCTTCTGGTTATCTCAGCACTCAGTTGCTCTCGCTTTCATAACGCGCCGACCGACTCAAAGGACGCGCGGTACGTCGTCATCTCGCCTATCTACAACGAGATCATTTGGGCGCTCGGCGCGCAGGACCACGTCGTCGGCATCGATTTGTCGACCACTTATCCGCCCGATGTAAAGAAAGTCCAAACCGTTGGCTATCATCGCGCGCTGAGCGCCGAGGGCATTCTTTCGTTGCACCCAACCGCGATCATCCATGACGGAAACATTGGACCGCCGAACGTAATCCAACAGCTGCAAAGCTTGAACATCCCGATGAAGACGTTCACGGCTAAGAACGACTCGTTCGATAATACGAAAGCCTTGATTCGCGAGATGGGCGTGTACTTTCATAAGGAGAGCCGTGCGGAAGAACTCTGCAACACGCTCGACACGCAAAAGGCCGCCGCGCTCGAAAAAGTAAAGCAGTATGCCGATCATCCCAAGGTGGCCGTGATTCACTTTGGCCGTGCGTCGAACGTTTATATGGTCGTCGGTAAAGGCGGCGGTGGTGACGGCGGTGGTGTCAGTCAGATGATAGAATTGGCGGGCGGAGAGATGGCCGTTGAAAACAAAGGCATGCAACGGATGGAATCGCCAGAGATAATTGCGCAAGCGAATCCTGACGTTATTCTGCTGACGGATTTTGGTTACGACCGTCTGGGCGGATCACTCGATCAGATCAAAGCGTTGCCGGGCGTGAGCACTTCGAACGCCGCACGGACGGGCCGCATCTACCGAATTGAAGAGAACGTGCTAAATTATTTTGGTCCACGCTCTGGCGAGAACATCGAAAAGGTAGCCGCAGTAATTCATCAAAAGTGACAAAGCAACGTGGCACGCGTCGAGGACTCCTCCTGATACTGGCAGTCGCCACGCTCATCGTACTCGCTGCGTCGATTCGGTTTGGAGCTATCGATTTTTCAATTGCCGACATCACGCACGCGCTAACCTCGCTTATCCCGGGACATCCTGAACCGACTCTGAACCAAAGAATTTTTCTTGAGCTGCGCTTACCGCGCGCAATTCTCTGTTTGTTTGTGGGCGCGAGTCTGGGCGTCGGCGGCACCTTGATGCAGGCCCTGTTTCGCAACCCTATCGTCGAACCAGGTCTGGTTGGAACTTCGAGTGGCGCCGCTTTCGGATCAGCATTGTTCTTCGTGCTCGGCGGCGTCCTGCACATTGCCGCCAGTGTCTGGACGCTTCCGATCGCCGCTTGTATCGGCGGGGTAGTCTCGACCTACTTGGTTTTCCTTTTGGCGAAGTCGCGAGAGGATGGACGCGCCTCGATCGTGATGCTTTTGCTGACCGGGCTGGCGGTGAATGCGCTCTTTATGAGCGCGATTGGATTTCTCTCTTACATTGCACGCGATCCTCAGGCCCGATCAATTACGTTTTGGAGTTTGGGCACTTTGTCAGGCGCGAACTGGAAATCTGTGTCGATTGTTTCGATTACCACGACCGCAGGATCCATCCTGGCACTGCGTTATGCAAAGCAACTCAACGCGCTGATGATCGGAGAGGAAGAGGCGACTTATCTCGGCGTAAATGTTAACCGGCTGAAGTGGATCATACTTTCAATCAACGTAGTGATCGTGGCGGTGGCTACGGCCTTCACCGGCGTGATCAGTTTTGTTGGACTGATCGTTCCGCACATCCTGCGAATGATGCGGGGGGCGGACAATCGATTTCTGATCGTGGGCAGTGCGCTCCTGGGGGCAACGCTGCTCAGTTTGGCGGACCTGATCGCGCGACTGGCGCTGCGGCCGGCAGAGCTGCCGATTGGCATCGTGACTTCAGCAGTGGGCGTGCCGATTTTCTTATCGCTGCTGAGACGACGGCAGTACGTGTTCTGATTGCGGCGCTCAGGATGTCTGGGGTCAAGAGTGGAAGCAATTTATCATTTGTCATTTGCCATTGGTCTAGTGAGAAGCACGTTGTCACAATCGTTTTGTAGCAGATGACAAATGAAGAATGTCAGATGACAAATGGTAGATAATTCGACGCATGCTCCAAGCTAGTAACGTCACCTACTCTATCGGCAACAAGGCGCTGATCTCCGACGTGTCGCTCACGTTTCCGCCCGGACAACTTCATCTCATCATTGGCCCGAACGGCGCCGGCAAATCAACTCTGATCAAGGTCCTGGCGCGACTGCTGCGGCCCCAGAGTGGAAAGATCGAGTACGAAAGCGTCGACGTAGAAACTGCGAGCGAGGCCGATCTCGCCAGGCGCCGGGCCGTACTTTCTCAAGCGGTGGAAGTTGCATTTCCGCTCACGGTTCGCGAGGTCGTGATGATGGGCCGCTATCCTCACTTTGGCGGCCGGCCCGGTCCAGCGGACGAAAACATAGTCGATGATCTGATGGCGTTGTTTGATGTAACCGAATTCAGCGGACGCGATTATCAAACCCTGAGTGGAGGCGAACGGCAGCGCGTGAACTTCGCGCGCGTGCTGGCGCAACTGTGGCGACTCACGCCGGGCTCTTTAGTGATGAATGGTTCATCGTCAAACCCGCTTTGCCGCTTTCTATTTCTTGACGAGCCGCTGACCTTTCTCGATATCCGCCATCAAATCGATTTCATGAAAAAAGTGCGCAGCTTCACAGATGCTCCTGACGTGGTAACTGTCGGAGTGGTCCACGATCTAAATCTGGCCGCACGCTTTGCAGATCAGATCGTGCTGCTGGACAGAGGGCGAGTCGTGGCGGTTGGCCGTCCCACTGAGGTCCTGACGCTGGAAAATATTGGCAAAGTCTTTGACGTGCAGCCGACATTCGTCTCCGTCCAATCGGGCATGCATCTCGTTTTTGACTAATGAGAGGCAGGGCAGTAGCCCGACCGTCAGGGAGGGCGTTCATGCAGCTTCACGTCCTCCCTGACGGTCGGGCTACTGCCGATATCCGCAAATTGCGAAGTCAAGGTGCGGCATCTTAGAATGCCACGACTCGCGGGTTCATAAATTGTTTGTAATTTTCTTCGCTACGTTTGGTGCCGTCTTTCTCGCTGAAATAGTCGGCGACAAGTTGCTCTACACGACCGGCCTGCTGGCCGCACGCTATCGCACCGCCCCCATCATGATCGGCATGGCGGCCGCATTTATGGCGAAGATGGGTGCGGCCGTGTTAGTCGGCGGAGCGATTTCGAAACTGCCGCGACTGCTGGTAGCAGGGATTACCGCAATTAGTTTTATTGGCGTGGCGCTTACCTTGTGGAGAAAAGACGATCAATATCGCCACGAAAGGGACCAGCACAAGGCGCACAAAGCAGCGATGGTTTCGTTCGCGGCGATCTTTTTTTCGGAATGGGGCGATGTCGGTCAAATCACGGCGGCCTCGTTCTCCGCTCGGTCCACCACGCTGGCAATTGCAAGTGGTGTCGCGGGCGCGGCCTGGAGGATTCCGCTGATCGTCTGGTTGGGCGCCGTAAGCGCGATGGTGACCAAAGGGATGTTGGCGGCTTTCCTGGGCGCCGGCATTCGCCGTTGGATTCACGATCGGGTCTCGCCAAAGATCGTGCGTTACGTCGCGGTTGGTTTATT
>Ga0193729_1000220_pt1 | contig 29033 bp, 26 predicted proteins | sample U1c2metaG_FD_143036 | JGI IMG/M metagenome (GOLD analysis project Ga0193729, IMG submission 143036) | Soil microbial communities from a riparian zone of the East river system, Colorado, United States - U1c2 | ecosystem: Environmental > Terrestrial > Soil > Riparian zone | place: USA: East River...
TGTGGGTTTGGAATCGCCGGATTCCTCAGCTCGAAGAATTGAAGTTAATGCTAAGTAAAAAAGTAATCGGTAAATTGTTTTCATCTGTCCGGAAGAGGGTTTGAACGCGTGACGTGCCCATGAATGGGCACACCTCGGGTGTCAGGCTCTTTCGATCAGATGAGGCGAATACAGATGAGCGCGAGCGGCGCCGGCGAATGCGCGGCGCGATCTGCGCTTGAAAAAACGAACGACTCTACCGGAGCGTAATTCAGCACGGGCACGGCAACCGGTGAAGGCAGGGTCGCGATGTTTCCCTGATCGGAACCAGACTTGGCTAGCGGTTGCGCCGGCGGCGAGGTGTTCTTGCGTGACGTCTCGCAGCAAGTTTTATTTGCGCAGCACGCGGGCTGGCACGCCTTTTGAGTCGATGCATTGACGAGGATGCACGATCGCGCAGAAATGCGCGCCGGAGCCGCAACAAGGGCCACAGCCAGCGCTACCGAGATCATGATCCTGCTCAACATTGATTTATGTGATAGCACAAGACACGCCGCGCGTCGAATCGTTCAACCCGCCTTTGCAATGCTACGGCGTGGCAGGCGCCGAACCTACAGTATTAAACTCGCAACCCAATATGCGTTGGAGGGACACGCGCCGTTGTGTCTCAAAATCGATTTAGGGCGCCGACGGCGCGGCACCCTCCAGGACAACCACGGCCATGGCGTGATGCTCGGTGTGGCTGAGGGTGACGAGCGCGGAAATTACGCCACGCTGGGTCGCTAGTTCTTGCGCGGGTCCGGAAAAGACCAGAAACGGTTCGCCGTTTGGTTTTTTTCTAATGTCGATGTGGCGCCAGCCCATTGCTTTGCCGATGCCAGTGCCGAAAGCTTTCGAAACCGCTTCTTTCGCTGCAAACCGCGCGGCCAGATGACGCGCGGGAAATTTCATCGACATAGAATATTCAATTTCACCATCGGTAAAGACGCGATGAAGAAAGCGATCGCCGAAGCGATCGATTGAATGTTGAATGCGGGCGCATTCGACAAGATCGACACCGATGCCGAGGACGCTCATCCGCGATAATTTTGCATCGCTGCGAGCATTTCCTTCACAGCAGTCTCGAGGCCGACGGACATGGCGCGCGAAATAATTGAATGGCCGATGTTCAATTCGGTGAGATGCGGAATCTCACGAATCAACGCGATATTGCGGTAATTGATGCCGTGGCCAGCGTTGACCTGCATCTTCAGCTCCGACGCGCATTGCGCGGCCACATGCAAGTTTTGCAGTTCTCCTTTTTCAATCTGTTCCGAGAAGGCGTTCGCCAGTTTGCCGGTGTGGAGCTCGACCATTTCCACGCCAAGTTCACCCGCGGCATCAATTTGTTCCAAAGTTGGATCGACAAAGAGACTCACGCGAATGCCCGCAGCGTGCAGCCGCTTGATGGTGGCTTCCAGCTCTCTGCGATGCGCAACCACATCGAGTCCGCCTTCCGTTGTAACCTCTTCACGTTTTTCCGGAACGAGGCAGGCTTCGTCCGGGACGATGCGCAGGGCAACATCGACAATTTCCGGCGTGTTGCCCATTTCGAGATTCAACTTCGTGATGATGTTGTCACGCAGCCGTTCGATATCGCGATCTTGAATGTGGCGACGGTCGGACCGCAGATGGGCGACGATGCCTTGCGCACCGGCGCGCTCACAAACCGCGGCCGCCGCCACGGGATCGGGCTCGGCGTTTTTTGATTCCGGCATGGTGGCGTAACGCGCCTGCCGCAGCGTCGCGACATGATCGATATTAACTCCAAGCCGCAGACTGCTCATGCTTGCGCTCAATAGGATTCAGCCGCGCCGAAAGAGCAAGCAGTTTGAACCGGCAGTGTAAGTGAAGCAATGGTTGGAGATGAGGTCCCTGCCCACACCGCTAATTGTCATTGCAATTCTCGCGCTGTTGTTCGTGCTGGAGCGGTTCTTTCCGCTGCGAAAAACGACTTGTGTGCTGGTCGGGCGTTTGCTCGTAAACTTTTCCATTTCAGCCCTCACATTTCTCATCGCCGCTGTCCTGGTGCGACCGACCGCGCTTGCGACACTGCACTGGGCGAACGCGAAAACCTTTGGCGTGGTCCATCTGGTGCCGCTGCCGGCGCCGCTTGAGTTCGCGCTCAGCTTCCTTCTCATGGACCTCGCTTCTTATTACTGGCATATCGTCAATCATCGTGTCCCGTTTCTCTGGCGCTTTCACAACGTCCACCACATCGATCCTGATCTCGACGCCTCCACCGGTTTCCGGTTTCACTTTGGCGAAGTGGCGATGTCGGCCGTTTTTCGCGTCGTGCAGGTGAGCGTCATTGGACTCTCCGGCTGGGCCTTTGCCGTTTACGAATTGGTTTTTCAGGCGGAAACGCTTTTCCATCACAGCAATCTGCGGCTGCCGATCCGCTTCGAGCGGCTCTTGAACAAAATGCTGGTGACGCCGCGCATGCACGGCATCCATCACTCGCAAGTCCAGCGCGAGAACAACTCAAACTTCGGCGTCGTGTTCCCGTGGTGGGACCGGGTTCACCGGACAATCGGGCTCAACATCGCGCAAGCGGAGATCGCCATCGGCATCGCAGGCTACTCGCAGCCCGACGACAACCAATTGCGAAACGCGCTGCTCATGCCCTTTCGCAAGCAGCGTGATTACTGGCGCCGGCCGGATGGAACTGTGGTCGAACGATCGGAACCAGCGTCGCGAAAACCCTCGTCCTACCTGGCCGAGTGAGCGTTCACGCTCCGATGCGCCGGAACGTGAAGGTGGTCTCGGGTTTGACGATCTCGCCGTTCATTTCGAGCAACGGATAGGCGAGGAAATTGATCGGGCCGCTCGCGGGCGCGGGATCGACCACGAGGTCGCGGCCTTTCGTCAGCTCAAAACGGTTGGCTGGATTATGGCCGAAATAATAGCTGGCGAGCTTCGGATTCTTCCATGCTTCACTGATGTCCACCGGCACCCAATGTTTGTCAGCGAAAAATTCAGCCCAACAATGGTAGCCTTCGATTGCGCCTTCGTTCTTGTCCGCAGGAATGGTTGCGCCGATGGCAAAACGCGCCGGGATGCCGATGCTGCGCGCCAGGGCGATGAAGTAGGCGTGAAAATCGGAGCAGTTGCCGGTGCGCGCGTCGCAAGCATAAACGGCGTCGCCCCTGCCCCAACCAGTGCCTGACTTATCGTAACGCATCCGTGCTACGACGTGATCGTAGAGCGCTTTCGCGCGCTCGAGATCATCTTTTTTTCCCGCTACCGCATCGAGCGCGAGCGTCTTAAATGTTTCGTTCACCGGCACCAGCTTTTCCGGGCGCAGGTAACGGGCGACATCTTCGCCACTTGCGGGATAAGCAGCTTTTTCTAGTCGCACCACGCGGTATCGCAGCTCAATCGTCTTGCCGCTATCTGTCGGCTGCGGATGGAGCACACAGATGTCGTTGCCGTAATCGCGATCCTGCACTTTTTCCCATTTGATCGGGATACTGAGCTCCTCCGCGGTCACGGTTTGAAAAGCATCGGTCTTGGCCAGCGGTATCCACACACGGGCCTCGCCTTTGATCTCCGGCAGCTTGACTCGGTAAACAAACTCAAACTGATCGGAGCCTTTGATAATGCCAGGCTCGCCGGCGGCGTGCATCGCGAGCGCGCCTGCCAGAAAAATGATGGGAGCAATCAGAAACCGCATCGGAGTTCTCTGCCCCGAAGGCTTTCAGGGCGGTGAATCGTTCGTCAGCTTACCGGCACTTTTTTCCACTTTCCGTTCTCTTCTTTCCAATTGTAGAGCGGCTTTCCATCCACCTTATGGACGGCGGTGTCTGTGACTTTCATGTTGCCTGGCTCTCCAGTCAGGAAGAAATCTATGTCGTAGGTCTTGCCGTCAGCCGCTTTCATATCGACGCAGGCGAAGTACTTTCCGCCGCCCAGGTCGGAGAGCCGGTCGTCGTGCACCCTTACCAAGTCGAGGGTGAGATCCTTGCCCCCGTGATTCACGTGAAACTTTCCGTCGCTGGCCTTTTTGGTATCAGTCTCGATGTTTTCCTTAATCCCGGCGGAAATGTCAGTCGTACTCACGCGTTTCTGCTCGCCCTTTTCTTTTGCTTTGGGATGTTCGGGATGCTCTTGCGCCCCGACGGGCAGTGTCGGCGCCAGAAAAAAAGCAACCGATGCTGCCAGGATAAGTCGTGTAAACATAAGATTAATTCCTCCGTTTGTGCTTTGCCTGCTCATCATTCTCTGGATGTTTCCGTACGTCAACGGCGAAGCGATTGTCGATATTAACGCCGAGGTCGCGTTATTCTAGAACCCATTTCATAAATAGGGACTGGTGCGCTGAGTTCTGGCGGGCGGCTGGCAAGGCGCGACGAAAGAGCATAGCCGTAGCGCTCTGTGATTGAGAAGCAACGCCGCCAGCTGCCCGCCAAAACTCAGCCTGCAGGGTTGCTCGATCTTTGGCCCTGCTGCGGCGTTGCTCGCCGGTCGAAGATCCATAAAGGATATTCTCTCTCCTCGCGCCTTGCAGCAGCACCATATCTCGGGCAACGCACCCGTTCCTATTTATGAGATGGGTTCCAAGCGCGGTTGCTCGAACGTTCAGTGTTGACCGCGCCCGATTTTTTCAATGCGTTTCGCGCGATTCGACTAATGATGATTGTGACGGTGACGGTCGCGCCTAATCCGACGCCAAGCAGCAAATACTGCCAAACACTCGACGGGGATTTGGCGGCAAGAGTCGCTTTTCCAACCGCGCCAAGATAAGCATAGAGCAGCGTGCCCGGCAGCATGCTGATGGCCGAAATCAGCACGTAGGGCCAAAATCGAATCGCGGTAATGCCATAGAAATAGTTACTGAGGTTGAATGGAATGAGCGGATTTAAACGGAGCAATCCGACAATCTTCCAGCCGTTCTCGCCGATCGCCCGGTCGATCGCATGAAATCGCGGATTGGAGCCGGCAAGATTCTGGATGCTGTCGCGAACAAGATAGCGCGCGACAAGAAACGCCAACGCCGCGCCGATTGTCGCGCCCGACAGGGCGACCGCCGTTCCACCGATGACACCGAAGAGAAGCCCGGCCGTGACGGTGAAAATCCATCCGGGCAAAAACAAGACTGTCGCGATGGCATAGGCACCGATGAAAACGGCGATGCCGACCGGACCAAGTCGCTGCACCCAATCGATAAGATTTCGGATCCAATCGCGCACGGGAAAGACTGCGGCGGCGATCGAGAAAGCAATCAGCACGAGCGCGAATACGATCAGCTTCGCATATTTCTTCATGCGTCAGCGGCGTCGGCCGTGCCGGTAAAGCCAGCGAAAAATCTTCCGTGCCGTCGGCGTTAAGCGCGTCTTATTGTACTTATCGCCTAGCTTTCGCGCGAGCTCAGCGAAGGTTGGATAGACGTGAATTGTCGATGCAATTCCGCCAAGACCAATCCGATGACGCATCGCCAGAACGAATTCGGGCAACAAATCGCCGGCGTGATCGCACACCAAGGCGGCGCCGAGAATTTGGTCGCTTCCTTTGGCGAGCAGCACCTTGGCGAAGCCGGCGCTCTCACTTTCGACAACGGCCCGATCCACTTCACGCAACTCTTGCACGATCAAGTTGTATTCGATGTTCTGCTTCTTTGCAGCGGATTCATTTAATCCGACGGTGGCAATTTCCGGATCGACATACGTGCACCACGGCACAACCGAGTAATCCATTTTCTGCCGCAGAAATTGGAACGGAACGAGTATGTTCCGCACGACCACCCGCGCTTGCGCATCGGCCATGTGCGTAAACTGAAATGGTCCGATCACATCGCCCACGGCATAAATGTGCGATTGCGACGTTTGAAGAAGGTCGTTCACGCGAATTCCTTTTTCACCGAACTCAACCCCGGCGGCTTTCAGATCCAGGCTCAATAAGTTCGGCGTTCGCCCGATCGCGATGAGAAGCGCGTCGGCAAAAAAGATGATCTCGGCCGGGCGGTCTGACTCCGAAACACTTCGCCAGCCCCGATCATTTCGGGGTTTTCGATCTAACAATTCAAGGGCGACTTTGCCGGTATCGCTCGCTGCCGCCGAGTGTGCGTCAGCATTTTTGACGATGCGCACACCTTCGCCAACCAGGCGGTGCTCGAGAAAATGCGCGACGTCTCGATCTTCTTTCGGCAAAAGCTGATCGCCGCGCTGCAGAATGGTTACGTCCACGCCGAGACGGCAAAACGTTTGGGCCAGCTCGCAGCCGATCGGTCCGCCACCAAGAATAATCATGCTCTCCGGCTTCGCGCTCAGTTCGTCGAAGATCGTTTCGTTTGTGAAAAACTTGACCGTTTCAATCCCGGCAATGTTGGGAATCGTCGCGCGCGAACCTGTGGCGATGACAAAATTCTTCGCGCGCAAAATTTCGTCGCCGACTTCAACTTCGTCCGGCGACAGAAACTTAGCTTCGCCGCGAAAAACATCGACGCCGAGAGATTCGAAACGTTCCTGTGAATCGTTCGGCGCAATCTGGGCGCGGCAGTTGCGCATGCGCTCGAAGATTTTCTCAAACGCAAAACGTGGCTCTTGTCGATCCAATCCCCATTTTTCCGCATCGCGGATTCGTCGGATGAGACGCGCGGAAGAAATCAGTGCTTTACTCGGGACGCAGCCAAAGTTCAGGCAATCGCCGCCCATCTTGTTGCGCTCGATCAGGGCCACGCGGCCGCCCAGCCCGGCAGTGCCCGCTGCCGTGACAAGGCCAGCTGTTCCCGCTCCGATCACGACAACGTTGTAAATCCCCTCGCCTTTCGATTCGGATTTCACAGCATAGCAGCGAATTTAAACTGCATTGACTCGACGAAACCTAGTAGCCTGGAGCCGGTGAATATTTCGATTATCGTCCCGGTGCTAAACGAAGCCGCCATCATTCGTGGGTTTCTCCAGCATTTACGCACGACTGCGCCGGACGCCGAAATCATTGTTGTCGATGGTGGCAGCAACGATGGAACTGTCGAGCTTTGCCGCGGCCTGGCCGACCACATTCTAGAGAGTGCGCGCGGACGCGCGCGACAGATGAACGCCGGAGTGCAGGTTGCGCGCGGCAAAATTCTGTGGTTCCTCCATGCTGATTCCCGCATTGCCACCAATTCGCTCAAGGCGATTGAGGATGTGCTCGCCGATTCGCGAATCGTCGGCGGTTGTTTTCGTTTACGAATCGTGCCGGCGCGCTGGGTTTACCGGGTGCGGGACGTTATCGGGGATCTGTGCGTGAATTTATTCCGCATTGCCCTGGGCGATCGCGGATTGTTTTGTCGCCGGAACCATTTTCTCGCGCTCGGCGGCTATCCTGATCAGCCGCTGCTCGAAGACGCGGACTTTTATTGCAAACTGCGCGCTGCGGGGCGTGTTCGGCAGGTCCCGATTAGAATTCAGACGAGCGCGCGGCGTTACGAAGCGCTCGGCCCAACCCGCACGATTCTGTTTTATCTGTTAATCATGACTCTGTATTTGGCGCGGACGAAGTTGTCGCTCTTGCAGAAGATGGTCCGTTGGTTTGGTTCACGGAAAACCCGGGACGCGGCGGGAGTCGCTGTGCCCCAACGCGCACCGCACAGAGGCGCGGCCACAGCTACGCGCGATATTTGCGAGACCATTTCTAATCTGAATCCATGAACCGGTTTTCTGATCGACTTGCTGCTGAAGGTTTGGAGCTGCGCCGCGCGCGGACGGAAATCTTACAGCTGAATGTGGGCAAGCTTTGCAATCTCACTTGCATGCATTGCCACGTGAACGCCGGACCAAAGCGCAAAGAAATCATGACGCGCAAAACCATTGATCGCATCATCGATTGGCTAGCCAAAAGCGACATTCCCACTGTCGATCTTACCGGCGGCGCGCCGGAAATGATTCCGGACTTTCGGTATTTCATCGAGCGAGTGCAAGCCCTGGAGCCAGCGCGTCATATGATCGATCGCTGCAATCTCACAATTCTGCTCGAGCCGGGCTACAATGATCTCGCGGAATTTTTGGCAAGACACACAGTGGAGATCATTGCCTCGATGCCCTGTTACACGCCGGATAATGTCGACGCGCAACGCGGCAATGGCGTTTTTGATGGAAGCATCGCGGCTTTGCAATTACTCAATTCGTTAGGCTACGGCGTCGATCCGGAGTTGCCGCTGCACCTCGTCTACAATCCGGTCGGTGCTTTTCTGTCCTCTCCTCAAGCGGAACTGGAAGCAGATTATAAACGGGAGTTGCAAACGCATTTCGGGATCGTCTTTAACAAGCTTTACACGATCACGAACCTCCCGATCGGACGCTTTGCCGCATTCTTGCGCCATAACAACAAGCTCGATGAATACATGGAGCTACTGGTGAACGCGTTTAATCCCGCCACCATTGAAGGACTAATGTGCCGCAACACGCTCAGCGTCGGATGGCGCGGTGAAGTTTACGATTGCGATTTCAATCAGCAGCTTGACATGCAATGGAAAAATCCCGACGAGTCGGGACTTTTCCTCTGGGACATCGATCCAGACAAGATCAACAATCGCGAAATCATGACCGGCAACCACTGCTTCGGCTGCACTGCGGGCGCAGGATCAAGTTGCGGTGGCGCGCTTGCTGCCTAATTCCGGATCTCAGTTTCTCTGCCGCTCTCGATTAACAAGCCCAGCCCGCACGCTCTAACTCGCGCGAACTTCTCCGCACCGCTCAGCCGTTAAGGAGGCAGCGCGGTGCCTACGTCGGACTTGACGATTGCGACATCCGTGGAACTAATCGTGCCGTTCGCGTTCACGTCTTCACGGAAATTCGAACCCGTGACCGCCTGGCCCACTTGCGACTTGGTCAGGCTCACATCGGAGGCATTAACCACGGCATTCCCATTCACATCACCGACTAGCATACCCATGGAGACAGGAACGTTGCCCATGTGTGTACCATCGTTCACGTTGAAGAGCGTAACTGCGATTCTCTGGACGTTGATTACCCCAGTGAGATTGACCGTGACCTGCGACCCGCTCACGCTGAAACTGCTTACACTCCCGGTGCCAGAAGTCACTGAGGCACTGCCGACCGTGACCGAGTTCGCGAAGTTAATGATCATCTGATAATCGTTTGTGGCTCCGCCGCTACGACATTCCACTCCCACATTGCCAGTCAGCGGCAGGGGAACATCAAAGGTGCCGGCTGCGCCGTGGACCTTGCGAGAGACCGCGCTACTCGGCACCGGCGGCGACGGGAGCATGAGTGGGTTCGTGTACAGGTCAAACGCGTGCAACGTGCCATTCGGGTTCGTGCCGTCGCAGTTCGCGTTGTCCGCCCACACCGTGTAGAGCTTGCCCATGAATGCGGACAGACCAACGTAGTCACCATAGTCGATGCCGTTGCCCGAAGCCGTCGCGTTCGAGAACCCGCCGCTCAAGCGCGTGTTCGGCGCCCACGTCGCGCCACCGTCGGTGCTGTAGGTGCCGTAGTATTCGGCATCGTCGTTAGGAATGTTGTTCGTGCCGCCTGGACCTGGTACGCCGGTGTCATTGCGGCAATCGTGAAAGCCCACTGCCACCGTGCCGGTTGTGGGATCGAGCGCCACATAGGGCAAGAACTGGCTGCGCGTGGTCGCGTCGTCGTTCACGCGCACTGGCGCGCTCCACGTCGCGCCGTCATCAGTCGACGTTCGCATCTCAATATCCGTGTCGTTATTCTCGTTGACCGTCTCGTCTGTGTACACCAGGTAGATGCGGTTGTTGAACGGCCCACCGGTCGCGTCCCATACCAACCCCGCCTCAGCGTCGATCGAGCGTTCGCTCTGCGCCGGGATATAGTCGAAGCCGCCCACATTGGTCGCCGAAACGGTGATGCGCGGGCCGAAACCACCCGCTCCCAAACCGTCCGCGTCTACGTTGGCGTAGATCGTCGCCGGACCCTGTCCACCAGTCGGGCTCTGATAGGTCACGATGACCTTGCCGCCGTTCGGGCCAGGCCCGACTGCGATACCCCCGAAGCTGCCAGTCGCTGACGGGATCGCCTGTTGCGCGTTGAACGGTCCCCAAACTCCGAGACCCGTCACTGGCGCGCCACGCGCGACCATACTTCCGCTCTGGTTCCAGTCGACCCACACGCTGCCGTTGCCCACAGCGATCGAGGGTTGGTCAATGCTGCCGGTGCCCACGGTTAGCGGTGCACTGAATGTGACGCCGCCGTCGGTGCTCAAGATCACATTGATTTGATTGACGCTGTTGTTGATATAGACCACGAACAGATTGCCGAACGTGTCCCAGGCCGCCTGGCCGTCACAGCACGCCACATTTGTAGCAATCGTGCCGCGCGTCCAAGTCGTGCCGCCATCAAATGAGTATGCGCGGAAGATACTGTTTGCATCGGTGTTCGAGATGGCGACGAGGTTGTTTGTATTGGTCGGGTTGACGTTCACGAAACTCTCAGCCTGGTTGCCGGCCGTGGCGCTCACGTTGACCACTGGCTCGAGGCAGGTCAGCGGCGCGAACAGCACATCGGTCGGTTTCGGTGCACGGTCTTTCGGCTTTATGCATTTGCGTGTACCGTCGGGCACCTCGATGGCCTCGGGTCCCAGCACCCGCGCGTGCAAGGTGAATGTGGGAGGCGTGAGGAACGCGAAACCGGCGGCAAGCGCAGTCAGGCGGAGGCGTGTGTTCATATATGTGTTCTTGTTGATGCGGCGAGTAAGAGCGGATTTGAAGAGAACCCGCAAGCGCCTTGTTGTTTTGATTTTCTGTAAATCAACTGCCATTCATGAACAATTTCCGAACGAATGTCGAGCCTCATTTTTGGCTGCGAAGATGGTGGCGGTAATCCGTTAGGCCGATGCTAACATCTGGTTGTTAAATTCTTCTAACTTTTTTGACTTTAGCATTGATGGAATGAGGCAGCTTCGCCGTTTCGCCGTTTCAAACTGTACCTCTTTTGATCTCATACCTTCGGCTTAACGTTGTAAGTTTTTTCGCTTTTAACATCGACCTCTCGCCATACCCCTTGTAACCTCAGCCTATTGAATCTCTCCGATTGACACCAGTTTGAAAAAAACGGATCGTGATGATGTCCCGTATGAGCCTCCCGCGCAGCATCATACTTTCCATCCTCGCATCATTCGGCCTCCTGGCTGTTCCGGCCACGGCGAGGGCGCAAGTGACTAGTGGAGAACAAAGCCCCCATTTCGCCGATACATCCTCAAGAGCTGACGCCGCATCGCTGCAGAAAAAAGCCACTCAAGCCCAGGCCCGGATTCACGCCAATAAGGACGACCGCGACCAGCTGATGAGAGCGGTCAAGCTGAACGAGGTAGCCTTGGCCAAACAGGTCCTCCTCAGAAACGGATTCACCGCTGAAGATTTGGAAAATGCGAAGATTACTCTACTGACGGGCGGAGGAAAGGGAGGCGAAGACGAAATAGAGATATCTGCCACCTGTTGTGACCCCAAGAAAATCACAATTCAACGATCCCTGGAGAACTTCACAAAATAACCGTTACAGAAATCCGGTGCAACTTGTCACGCCGTAACCTCTCGACTCGCCGTGGCTTCACGCGAAGCGGGGCTACTTATTGTTCGCGTCTAACTTCAGCCCGCGCTTTGTCCTCGCGTAACCCAAGAAAGAGAGGCCGCCGCAATTTTATGCGGCGCCCTTAGTCGGCAAACTTTACCTGCGCCGGCAAACAGCGAACTCAAGCAGTGCGATCTTTGCGGCCTAACAAGTTTGCGGCCTAGCCAGTAATACAGCTAGAGCGGTTGCGGGTTGAGCAACAAGCTCAACCCGCACGCTCTAACGTGCGAACTTCTCCGCACCGCTCAGCTTCAAGGCAGTGACGTGCCTACGTTGGCTTTGACCAGAGCGACATCCCCGGCATTGATCGTGCCGTTAGCATTTACGTCTTCGCTGAAATTCGAGCCACTGACCGCTTGGCCCACTTGCGATTTAGTCAGGCTGACATCGGAAGCATTGACCACGGCATTGCCATTCACATCACCGACCAGCATACCCATGGAAACAGGAACGTTGCCCATGTGTGTACCATCATTGACGTTAAAGAGCGTAACCGTGATTCTCTGGACGTTGGTTACCCCAGTCATATTGACCGTAATCTGCGACCCGCTCACGCTGAAACTGCTCACGCTACCAGTGCCAGAAGTCACTGAAGCGCTTCCGACCGTGACGGAGTTCGCGAAGTTAAAGATCATTTGATAATCGTTTGTGGCCCCGCCGCTGCGGCATTCGATCCCTACGTTGCCAGTAAGTGGCAGCGAGACATCGAAAGTGCCAGCTGCGCCATGGATCTTTCGCGAGAACGCGCTTTGTGCCATCAGCGTTCCACTAGTTACCAGCAGGTATTTCGAATCGCTGGGAATGCCATTCGTAAAGACGGTCACCAAGGCTGGCCCCGGAGGAAAATTATTGACTGGAGTCGAGGTAAAGGTCGTATCGGACCAGCCTACGATCGGGCCCACCAGCAGGAAAGCCACCTGGCTGTTATCGATATCGCGCAGTTGGACCAACGGGTAATTCGTCGATGAGTCCTGGTAGTTTCCGCCGGAAGCTTGCGAGATACCCTGAAATCGCGAGCCTGTGAGCGCGAGGCTGCCGTCGGAATGTTGAGTTACGGTGACGATTTGTGGCTGCCAGTCAGGCCTAACAAATCCGAGACCGATATCGTAGAGCTCCGCGCTCGCCAAAGCGCCGCCATTATTAAGACCTCCTGCGATGAGTACCTTGTCGTTAGGGAGTAATGTCGCGGTGTGATTGTCGCGTGCGGTGTTGAGGCTGCCCGTTGTACTCCAGCTCCCGGTGGCCGGGTCGTACAGTTCCGCGCTGCTAAGAGGGGCACCGTTATAATATCCCCCCGCCACCAGCACCTTGCCGTTGGGCAGTAACGTCGCCATGTGAGTGTAGCGTGCGGTGTTGAGGCTGCCCGTTGTACTCCAGCTCCCGGTGGCCGGGTCGTACAGCTCCGCGCTGCTAAGATAGGGAGCAACTCCCCCTGCCACCAGTACCTTGCCGTTGGGCAGCAACGTCGCGGTGTGATTGTCGCGTGCGGTGTTGAGGCTGCCCGTTGTACTCCAGTTCCCGCTGGCCGGGTCGTACAGCTCGGCGCTGGTCAGGTAGCCGCTGATAGGATTCCATCCCCCTGCCACCAGTACCTTGCCATTGGGCAGCAACGTCGCCGAGGGAAAATCGCGCGCGGTATTGAGGCTGCCCGTGGCGCTCCAGCTCCCGGTGGCCGGGTCGTACAGTTCCGCGCTGCTAGGATTGTAGGAATATCCCCCTGTCACCAGCACCTTGCCGTTGGGCAGTAATGTCGCCGTGTGGCCGTAGCGTGCGATGTTGAGGCTGCCCGTTGTAGTCCAGCTCCCACTGGCCGGGTCGTACAGTTCTGCGCTGGTAAGACCGCCGCTGATAGCTTCTCCCCCTGCCACCAATACCTTGCCGTTCGCCAGCAACGTCGCCGTATGCTGACGGCGTTCGGTGTCGAAGCTGCCCGTTGTACTCCAGCTCCCGCTGGCCGGGTCGTACAGTTCTGCGCTGCTAAAATAGTTGCCAGTGTTAAATCCCCCCGCCACCAGTACCTTGCCATTGGGCAGTAACGTCGCCGTGTGCTGTCCACGTGCGGTGTTGAGGCTGCCTGTGGCAGTCCAGGTCCCGCTGGCCGGGTCGTACAGTTCCGCGCTGGTAGGATAGCCGCTGCTATTATATCCCCCTGCCACCAGTACCTTGCCATTGGGTAGTAACGTCGCCGTGTGCTGTGCACGTGCAGTGTTGAGGCTGCCAGTTGTAGTCCAGCTTCCGCTGGCCGGGTCGTACAGTTCTGCGCTAGTAAGATAGCCGCTGATAGGATTCCATCCTCCTGCCACCAGTACCTTGCCGTTGGGCAGTAACGTCGCCGTGTGAGTCCAGCGTGCCGTGTTAAGGCTGCCGGTTGCACTCCAGCTTCCGCTGGCCGGGTCGTACAGCTCTGCGCTTGTAAGATAGCCGCTGCTATTATATCCCCCTGCCACCAGTACCTTGCCGTCGGGCAGCAACGTCGCCGTGTGCCCAGCGCGTGCGGTGTTGAGGCTGCCCGTGACGGTCCAGGTCCCGCTCGCCGGATCGTACAATTCCGCAATCGTGGAAGAGTCGCCGCTGCTATCAACTCCTCCGGCAACCAGGACCTTCCCGTTGGGTAGCGAGGTCGCCGTGTGATTATCGCGTGCGGTGTTGAGGCTGCCCGTGGCATTCCAGCTTCCGCTGGCCGGGTCGTACAGCTCGGCGCTGGTCAGGTAGCCGCTGATAGGATTCCATCCCCCTGCCACCAGCACCTTGCCGTTGGGCAGCAACGTCGCCGTGTGCCCAGCGCGTGCGGTGTTGAGGCTGGCGGTGTAGTTAAATGTGAACGGTGCATCGGTGGGAGATAGGCTCGGCCCCGCCACAGGTGCAGCAATCGCCAAGTCTTTATCGCCTTGGGGGCCCGACGCGATGGGCTTGCTCAACCTGCTCGCCGCCGGAGCGGCTTGGAAAGTGGAGCCGAGCAAGACCGCTGAGATCAGGATCAGGGCGACCAAAAAAGTGATGTGGAGCGCCGAAGTGCGGGTGGAGTTATTTTCTCGCTTTCTCATAGATTCACTTTTTTTGGATTCGAAGCGACGGCTTCTGTTGGAGACCGATCAGACGCACGTGCGCTCCGTTCTCCGCTACACATTTTAGGAAAAATCGCTAACCGATGTCAAGATTTTGCAGTCAGATTTCTCCGTTGACTATGACAAGCTGCGATTTGCCAAGATAATCTGCCACTTTCTTTTCCACCCGCGCCCGAAACACAACCGCATCGAGCGAAGGCTTGGCATCGGGGCGCTCTTTTGGCCATATCCGGTGACGCCAATAAACTTCTTCAATTGCTCGTTGATAAGCCACCCGATCAGCGAAAGTCAGCATCGAGCGTTGCTGCGCAGGCTTCGCGGCTGTGCGGAGCAAAGCCAACTGCGACGAAAAGTCCGGCGATCTGCTCGGCAAATTAAAAGCCGATGTAAGAGTGACAAGGCAGATAAGAAGAAGGGGACTAGCTGACGCACTGCTGATTCTGCTCGTCATGGGACGAGAAGTCTGCCAAAGAGACCACTTAGTTGTCGAGCGCAAAGACCGCCGGCTGCCGTGATATGGCAGCCAGGATCCGTGAATCGTTACATCGTGACTCGTTAAATTGGAGAAGACCGCATCTCGAATCTCGATTCTCGGATCACGAATCCGCGCTCACTCGAGCGGAAATTCGATTCGCTCTTCTTCCTCGCGCGGAACGAGATTGTTTCTCTCGATAATACGGGCGCAAGTGTTCCAGCGAAGCAACGCATCGTCATGCCCGGGCGGACGAATCGTTTCCGCTTTTTCAAACCAGTTCATTGCTTCGCGAAATAGGTCGTAAGCCTGAAAGCGGCAATCCGGTGTTCCCTGTCTCAATTTGGCTTTAGCGCGGCGCTCGTTGAAAATCCCGGCGTAATAATTGCGTTCGTACTCGCTTTTTATTCGCGACAATAACTCCTTCGCCTGCGTGTCGCTCACGCCGTAACCTTTTTCGAAGCGATCCGTCAACGCGAGCAGCAGCGTAACAATCGCCTCCTGATTTGCGGGATCGGTCTTTAAGACATCGAGGCAAATGCTCTCCGCTTCCGCTGGTTCATTGAGCAAACGATACCGCTCCGCTTTTTCCAGCGCGGCCGGGATCGCTTCTTTGGAGAGAGCTTTGAGTTCGGACATGGCGGCAGCGTTAAAGCGTTAAAGAGTTAAAGCGTTGAAACGTTGAAGCGGGCAAGACGATTTCGATCTAACAACGAACGCTTCATCACTTCAACCCTTCATCGCTTCGACGATCCGACCTCTTCTTCACCCATCGCCAGAACCAACCCAGTGGATCATAAAAGTCATCCACCACGCGCTCCTTTAGCGGAATGATCGCGTTGTCCGTAATCTGGATCTCTTCGGGGCAAACCTTTGTGCAACATTTTGTGATGTTGCAATAGCCGATGCCCTGCGTTTTCCGCAATTCTTCGATCCGATCTTCGGTATCGAGCGGATGCATCTCCAGCGCAGCGACGTGAATTAAAAAGCGCGGCCCGATGAACTGATCGTGTTTCTGATGATCGCGCAGCACGTGGCAAACGTCCTGACAAAGAAAACATTCAATGCATTTCCGGAACTCCTGCACGCGATCGATGTCCTGCTGCTGCATCCGCCACGTTCCGTCGGGTGCGTCAGGCGGACGCGGCTTGAATTTCTTGATCTTTTTCTTCACCCGAAAATTCCATGAAACATCCGTGATCAGATCCTTCGTGATCGGGAAGGCTTTCATCGGTTCGATCGTTACCGGTTTGTCCAACGGCAGTTCGCTCATGCGCGTCATGCACATGAGCTTGGGCATCCCGTTCACTTCCGCCGAACACGAACCGCACTTTCCCGCTTTGCAATTCCACCGGCAGGCAAGGTCGTTCGCTTGCGTGCGCTGGATGTCGTGGACGGCGTCAAGCACGACCATTCCTTCGGAGACATCCGCCGTGTAATCGCGAAATGCGCCGCCCTTCGCGTCGCCGCGCCAGATTTTGAAAACGGTTGTTTTCATTCGTTGAATGGTTAAAGCGATGAAGAGTTGAAGCGGCCAAAGAGCAACTCGTTGAATTCCTCCTCACTAATCTCTTTATCCACCGGCGATTCTTGCACCCGAGAAGAACCCTCGGTAATCCTGGTGCGGAGGAAACGAATGTAACCATTGATCAGTTTGTGAACGCGCCAACCGTCTTGCTTAAGCTTTTCGATTTCCGCTAACGGTAGGTACTGCTCATCTTCGCAGACATTGAGGTCATCGAGCAACTCTTCCAGGGATCCACGCGCTTGGAGCATAAACTTAATCTGCTCCAGAAAATGAAAACGGCCGTGGCCTTCAGCGATGTTGTTTGTAAGCGACACTGCGGTGCGGCGGACCTGGCTTGCTAGGCCAAATTTTTCCTCCTCTGGCAGTCGCTTCGCAACGCGGTACATCGCTTTTCGAAACTCCCGCGCGACTTGATAAACTTCCAAATCTTCAAACGTCTGATAATACTTCGCTTTGTTTTCTGTCCGCTTCATCGCTTTAACTCTTCAACGCCTTAACGATTTTCTTCAATCACCTGCTTCAAATACTCCGGCATGTCGGGAAGCGGTTCCAATCGGATCTGCATCGATCCATCAAGCGCTTTTGAGATCATTGTGTTCACTTTGGAAAAGCGCTCGTCTTTGTCCGGATAATCTTCGCGGAATTGCGCGCCGCGACTTTCTTTTCTCTCCAATGCTGCGCGCGCAATCGCTTCGGAGACGGTCAGCAGATTTTTGAGATCGAGCGCGGTATGCCAGCCGGGATTGTATTCCCGGTTTCCGGTGACGCCGACTTTATCAGCGCGGGCTTGGAGATTGTCGATCTTGTCCAGCGCGCTCCGCATTTCACTTTCGTTACGCACGATACCGACAAGCTCCTGCATGCTTTCCTGCAGATCGCGTTGAACTTCGTACGGATTCTCGCCACCGCTTCGCTCGAATGGCTCGACCGCAGCGCGCGCCGCATTATCGATCTTCTCGTTGTCGATCTTGCCCAACGAATTTCCTTTCGCGAATTTCGCCGCGAATTCTCCGGCGCGTTTTCCGAAAACCAAGAGATCGGAAAGCGAATTGCCGCCGAGCCGGTTCGCGCCGTTGATGCCGGCTGCGCATTCGCCGGCTGCAAACAAACCGGGTACGCGCGACATTTGCGTGTCTGGATCGACATGAATCCCGCCCATGATGTAATGCGTTGTCGGCCCGATTTCCATCGCTTGCTCGGTGATGTCGATGTCGGCCAGTTGCTTAAACTGGTGATACATGCTTGGCAGTTTCCGTTTGATGTACTCGGCCGCGTTGGGAAGCTTTTGTTTGATCCAGGCGATGTCGAGATAGACGCCGCCGTGCGGACTTCCCCTGCCCTCCTTGATCTCGCGCACGATGCAGCGCGAAATGTGATCGCGCGTGAGCAGCTCCGGCGGGCGCCGCGCATTTTTATCTCCCTGGCAATAGCGCCAGCCTTCCTCTTCGTTATCGGCCGTTTGTGCTTTGTAGTTCTCCGGGATCTCGTCGAACATGAAGCGGCGCCCCTCTTTATTGGTGAGAATTCCGCCTTCACCACGCACGCCTTCGGTCACCAAAATTCCCATGACGCTCGGCGGCCAAACCATTCCGGTGGGATGAAACTGCACGAACTCCATGTCGATCAATTCCGCGCCGGCTTCGTAGGCGAGTGAATGTCCGTCGCCGGTGTACTCCCAACTGTTGCTTGTGATTTTGTAGGCGCGGCCAATGCCGCCGGTGGCGAGGACGATTGCTTTGGCACGAAAAATTTTGAATCGGCCCCGCTCGCGTTCATAGCCAAACGCGCCAACGACGCGATCGCCATCTTTGAGCAGCGATAAAATCGTATGCTCCATGTAAACCTCGATTCCCTGATGGACGCCGTGGTCCTGCAGCGTACGAATCATTTCGAGCCCGGTGCGATCGCCAACGTGCGCAAGTCGCGGGTATTTGTGCCCGCCGAAATTTCGTTGCAAAATCCGGCCATCTTTCGTCCGATCGAAAACCGCGCCCCACGCTTCCAGTTCGCGCACGCGATCGGGCGCTTCCTTCGCGTGCAGTTCGGCCATGCGCCACTGGTTTACATATTGACCGCCGCGCATCGTGTCGGCGAAATGAACTTTCCAATTGTCGCGATCATCGACGTTGGCGAGCGCGGCCGCGATCCCGCCTTCCGCCATCACCGTGTGCGCTTTGCCGAGAAGCGATTTGCAAACGAGTCCAACTGAAACTCCAGCGGCCGAAGCTTCAATCGCCGCGCGCAATCCCGCGCCGCCCGCACCGATCACTAAAACATCGTGCTGAACATTTTCATAGTCGGCCATGGCGCGGTTGAATCGATGCAGCGTTAAGCATCCAACTTCTAAATGCGAACTTTTATCCGCTCAACCGTTTATCACGCGCGAATTGCCCGCGATGAACGAAGCTTTCGTATGAACGCAATGGAAGCCGACAATCGAGGACTGCTCATCACCTGTCCGAAATGCGGACAGCGCAACCGTCTGAAGTATGAAGCGTTGCAGCGAACCTTTCACTGCGGCAAGTGCCAGACGGAACTGCATGCGCCAGGCATCCCGGTGGACGTCACAAGCGACCTCGTTTTCGACGCACTTGTTAGCCGCTCAGCCTTGCCGGTCTTAGTTGATTTCTGGGCGCCGTGGTGCGGCCCATGCAAAATGGTTGCGCCTGAAGTGCTCAAAGTGGCAAACGAAACCGCGGGTCACTTGCTCGTCGCAAAAGTGAACACTGAAGAAGTGCCCAGTCTCGCGCAGCGGTTTCGCGTCACTGCTATTCCGACGATGGCGTTGTTCAAGAATGGAATCGAGGTGGCCCGGCAAGCCGGGGCGATGCCAGCACCTGCGATTCGAAAGTTTATCGAGCACGATGTCGCGGTGAGCTAATTGGGAAAATGAAATCGGCGGCAGTTAAAGTACGGCCCGGCGATAAAATTCGCCTTTCAAAAATCGATCCGGACGACACCGTCGGCATGAGCAAAAAGGACGCGTGCACGCGGTTTGTCGAGCTACGAGAAGAAATCAGTTTGCTTCAGGAGAAATTGTTCGCCGAACACGAACGCAGCTTGTTGATTCTTTTTCAAGCGATGGACACCGGCGGAAAAGACGGCGCGCTGAAGGCTCTTTGCTTCGGCTTGAACCCGGCCGGTCTTGAAGTAGCGCGATTCAAGGCGCCTACGCAAGCCGAACTCGACCACGATTTTCTTTGGCGCGCTCACAAAGTAACGCCCAACAAGGGCATGATCGGCATTTGGAATCGGTCGTATTACGAGGATGTGCTCGTCGTGCGCGTGCACAAATTGGTGCCGAAGAAACTTTGGAAGGCGCGTTATGATCAGATCAACCGTTTCGAAGAAATCCTCAGCAAAAACGGGACGACCATTCTGAAGTTCATGCTGCACATTTCAAAGGACGAACAAAAGAGAAGGTTGAAAGCGCGTATCGACGATCCAAAAAAACGATGGAAATTTAGCACGTCCGATCTGAAGGAGCGCCCGTTCTGGGGCCATTTTCAGGAAGCTTATGAGGACGCGATCAATTGCTGCACGACCGATTACGCTCCGTGGTACGTAATTCCGGCCAACCACAAATGGGCGCGCGACCTTGCTATTGTCGAAATCGTTTGGCGGGTGCTGAAAAAAATGAAACCGCGTTATCCAAAGATTCGGTTCGCTCCGGCGATGGTAACGATCGATTGACGAGAATCAGCGCATCAGTGCCATCAGCCGGCTGCGGCTGTTAACTTCGAGTTTGCGGAACACGCTGTGGAGATGTTTCTTCACCGTCTCCAGACTCAAGCCGGTTTCGTCAGCAATTTCTTGAAAAGTTTTGCTGCCGCTTAAATCAAGCGCAGATCGTGCCACACGCCCATTGAGCAAAGGCGCACGTAAAGATCGGAAAATCCAACCCAGAACAAACTGAGCCACGCCCACATCATGTGGCGGCGATTGAAACAGTTCACACAGGCATAGGCACGATAACAAGTGGGAGACTTGGAGAATTGATCGAGAAATCCGCCGGCTAAGTGGCGCAGCGAATGACAGCCAAACGTGTAGCCGCAGAGCAAAACCACATTGATCGCCAGAACAAGCGTTCCAACGCCGATACCAAACGAATTGTGGCCGCTGATTGGGTCGACAAAGAACAACGCTTTCACTGCGTCGATAGTCAGGATGACGATGAAAACGAGCGCGAGATAAAGAAAGTAGCGGTGCACGTTTTGCATGATGAGCGGGAAGGAGCGCTCGCCAAGATACGTTTTGCGCGGCTCGCCGACTGTGCACGCAGGCGGATCGGCCCAAAACGCCTTGTAGTACGCGCCACGATAATAATAACAGGTCAGACGAAATCCGCCCGGCGCCCAAAGAATCAGCAACGCCGGCGAAAAGATTAACCAGTTTGGCCACCAGTTCGGTTTCGGCCCAAACCAATTGTGGGGCGAGTTACCGAAAATTTCCGGCGAATAAAAGGGCGAGATGTAATTGCCGAAATAGTAATGTGTTCCTTGGAATGCAGCCCAGGTTGAATAAACGATAAAGCTCGACAACCCGAGAAAGACGAGCAGCGGTTGCGTCCACCAAACGTCGGGGCGCATCGTTTGACCAAATGAACGCCGCGGGACGCTTACTTCTGCGCCGTTCATTTGCCGTCAGCTCCTTCGATAGGAAACTTCGCCTTCTTCCACGCTTCCCAACTTCCCGGCACGTTCCATAAGGTCTCGAAACCTTCTTCTTTCAAAATGCTTGCAGCGATGCTCGCGCGGTAACCGCTCGCGCAATACACTGCGGTCGGCTTTGCGCGATCCAGTTCACCGACTCGTTTTCGCAGCTCTGGCAAAAAAATGTGACGCGCACCGGGAACGTGCCCGCTCTTCCATTCGCGCGGGGAACGAACATCGACAATTTGCAAGCTCGCGGCCCGTTGATTCAGTTCATGCACACCCATCTGCCTAATCTCTGCCTGTTCGAATCCCGCGGCCTGCCACGCTTTCATTCCACCGACCAGATAGCCAACGAATCTTGAGTAACCGGTGCGAATGAAAAGCCTGACAACTTCCTCAAGATCGCTTTCATTTTCGAGCACGAGAAGGATCGGCTCATTAGAAGCGAGCATCCAACCGGCCCAGATCGAAAGAACTGGCGCCCCACCGATGTTCATGGCGCCGGGAATATGACCACCGCCAAAGGCGAGCATCGTGCGCGTGTCCACGAGCACGCCCGCCTTTTTCTCGATTGCTTCTTTGAAGGCTTTCGGCGGAAGACCAGGAACGCGCGGGAGGTTACCGAGAATTTCCGGTCCTTTCGCATTCAGCTTTTTCATCACCGGGTAATAGTGCGGCACCGGCGGCGCAGTCTTTATTGCGTGATCGGTAAAAGCATTTACATCGGGGAACTGCAGAAACTTATTAAACTTTCGTTCGTAACCGATCGTGCTGCTCAAACGCTCGCCGATGTCGGCCCCGCAGGGCGAGCCAGCGCCGTGATTGGGATAAATCATCACGTGGTCGGGGAGCTTGAGATAAAAATCGCGCAGAGTGTGAAATTGTTTTTCGGCCAGCTCCTTCGTGTGCTTGTCCCCCAGCAAATCCGGCCGGCCGGCTGAGGAAACGAAAAGTGAATCGCCCGTCAGAACGCCCCATGGCGTATCCGGATGATCTGACTCTGCCAAAACATAGGACAGGTGCTCGGGCGTATGACCTGGGGTGTGACGCGCCGTGACCAATGTATCGCCGAACGTAAAACGATCGCCGTCCTTCACTTTCTCGTGCTCGAATCCGTATTCGGCGCCGCCTTCGTGGCTGACAAAAATTTTGGCTGACTCAAGCCGCGCGCACAATTCGCGCGAACCGCTCACCAGATCGGCGTGAATGTGCGTTTCAAAAATATGCGTGATGGCAAGCCCTGCCTCACGCGCCATGTCGATGTAAACCTCCACGTCTGGCCGAGGATCGAAGATCGCCCCGACGCCTTCATCATCGTCGCCCAGCAAATAAGAAAGCTCCGCTATCCCTTCGGTTTGAATCGTTTTAAAAACGAGCGACATCGCGTGACCTTACGGCGAAATCGCAGTGAAGTTCAACTTCAGTTGTAGCGGCGGTCTGTGACCGTCGGTCGAATAATGCGACGCTCATAGAGCGCCGCTACAGTTTCAACGAACTTCTACCGTAATCGACAGCAGATGGTTAATCATGTACGTGCCGCAGTCGGGATCGCGTTCGACGGGTTGCGTTCGGCCTTGCGAATCGATCGCGCGCGCAATGAGATTTTGCTTTCCCGGCTTAGAGGGCGTCTTCCAATCGAATTCCCACAGCCGCCACGCATTCCGTTGGGCCGCGCCGATTAACTTCGCTTCGCTCCATGCCGATCCTCCGTCTGTGCTGACCTCGACTTTTGTAATTTCGTCATCGCTCGTCCAGGCCGCGCCGTGAATGCGCACTTTGGAATTGGCCGAAACGATTTCTCCCTGCCCGGGGCGCGCAATCTCTGCTTTGATTGCAATCTCCGAAAGCGGAACGAGCTCAGCGATCTCCCCTCGCCTTTTCCAATAGGCGTAATCCAACGTCTGGTAGTAGCCGTTGAACGGCTCGTTCGTGACGATGATCCGTTCCAACCACTTGATCGAAGCCATCGCGTACCAACCCGGAACAATCGCACGCAACGGAAATCCATGCTGTGCCGGAAGATCGACCTCGTTCATTTTGTAAGCGAGCAGCACATCCTCACGTGCCTTCGTCAGCGGAATGCTTCGCGCAAATCTTAATTCCCCGACTGGACCCTTCGGGTCTTCGAGCTTGCCGCCATCTGCGCCTTCCAGAATGACTTCGCCCGCGCCTGAATTAACTCCGGCGCGATCGAGCAAGATCGACAATGGAACGCCGGTCCATTCCGCGTTTCCGACAGCACCCAATCCCCACTGCGCACCTTTCACTTTCGGCTCCAGAAAATTCCGATTATTTCCCGCGCACTCTAGCGTCACGGGAATTTTTCTCGATTCCAGCTTCAGCACTTCATCGTAGCTAAGCTCGAACGGTTTTTCGACTTCACCTTCAATGCGCAGCCTCCACACCTTCTTGTCGATCTCCGGAATCGGGAAATGCGTGCGAACGTAAAACGCTTCCGTCGGCGTGATGAAGCCATCGAGCTTCTCAAACGGCATCTCGAGATTGAGCGGCTCTTCGCCTCGCACAATCTTGCCATCGATGAGTTGTTGCTCGCCTTGCATGGCCTCACGCCGATTTGGCGAAAGTTAAATCGAAAATCAGCAATCCAAAATCGAAAATGGGAAGTGGAAGTGGAGCCTACAGGCGCTTCTTTATAAAAGCTCTGCCAGAGGCGGATTTAAGATAACGCTCGAGAGCCGCGGCTCGGGCGGCTTCTGAAAGGGCAAGGTAAGTCTTGATTCGCCATGGCTTCCATTTCGTTGTGTGGCGAACGTGCCCTGTATTGTGCTGGCTTAGTCGAGCACGAAGGTCCCGTGTTCGGCCGATGTAAAAACGGTCGGGATATTGTTCGCTTTGCAGAATATAGAGGTAAATGAAGCGGCTCATGTCTGATGGCTTGCCGAGTCGTAGCTCGCTGCGTGATTGTGGCAAGGTCAAACGAGTCCGCCTTCGCTAAAGCTACGGCGCGACAGTCCCGAAAACTTTCGGGACTGGAGCCTAGGGGATTCGAACCCCTGACCTCCTCAATGCCATTGAGGCGCTCTACCAACTGAGCTAAGACCCCACAACGAATTGCAGATTGTAGATTTCAGATTGCAGATTGCAACTAACAGCTCGGAATTGGAAAGATCGAACGAATACGTTTTGCGTGCGCTTTCCGTTTTTCCTATTATCGCTCGAACTCCGGGTTGAATTGTGCCGCGCTTGTCTCGATCCATCTGGCATGGGCTGTTCGCCATCGCGGCAATCGCCTGCGCTGCCGTGCTCACCCTCATTTCGTTGCGCGATTCTCACCGCCAAATGCAGCCCCCTGAGAATCGACCGATTCAGTCGCACACTGGTAATTACGTAACGTCGAACGCCTGCCGCACCTGTCACCCCGGAAATTACGCAAGCTGGCACAGGTCGTTTCATCGAACGATGACTCAGGTAGCGACGGCAGCCACCCTGTTCGGTGCGGCCCAGGAACGTGAATTCTCATTTGACGGCCGCCAGTACAAAATGGAGCAGCAGGGCGATAAATTTTTCGTGCGGATGCGCTCCTTAGGCGCTGACTACGGCCCCGGAAAGCAAGTCGTTCTCGTCACCGGTTCGCACACGTTGCAGATCCCCTGGCTCGAAACCGGCGAAGGCCGCACGCTCGAGCAATTTCCTTTTGCTTACATCATTGCCGAAAAAATGTGGGCGCCGGTCAGCGAGACCTTTCTCACGCCGCCCGACTTGAAGGAATATTATTCGATCGGCGCCTGGAATGGTGCGTGCATGGATTGTCACGTCACCCAAGGCCAGTCGCGCTTTGTCGCTGGCAACAAATGGGATTCACGCGTCGCGGAACTTGGGATTGCGTGTGAGGCTTGCCACAGCGAGGGAAATCAGCACATCGCACTTAATCGAAATCCCGTCCGGCGATTCAAAATTCATCTGACAACTAAATCGGATGCTAGCATAACGAATCCGGCGCGCCTGTCCGCCCCGGTCTCCGGCCTCGATTGCGGCCAATGCCACAGCGTTTGGGCCTTCAACAACATGACCGATAAAATCGATTTCAATCGACAGGGGGCGAACTTTCGCCCGGGTCATGACGATCTCGGACAGCGTTTCGTCGTTCAACCAAACGCGCCCGATCACAGCGAACAAAAAGATTTCATACGCAAAACAGAGCCAGATTTTTTCACCAACCGCTTTTGGGGTGACGGTATGATTCGCGTCACGGGACGTGAGTTCAACGGGTTGCAAGCGTCGCCTTGTTTTCGCGGCGGAAATTTTTCCTGCATTTCCTGTCACGAGATGCATCCCAAGCAGACGCAGCAGGTGAGTCTGACGAAATGGGCGCGCACCGGCCAGTTGCGACCAGAGATGGATTCCGATCAGGCTTGTCTGCAATGCCACCAAGCGATCGGCCCAAACATCACTGCTCACACCCACCACGAGGCAGCTTCATCCGGGAGTCGCTGCTACAACTGTCACATGCCGCACAACACTTTTGGACTGCTGCATGCCATGCGCGGGCACCAGGTTTCATGGCCGACCGTGCAGGAGAGCGTCGCTTACGGCCGGCCAAATGCCTGCAATCTTTGTCATCTAAATCAAACCCTCGCCTGGACTGCGGAAAAATTGCACGCTTGGTACAACCAACCGGTCCCGCAACTTTCGCAGGACGATCAAACCATCGCCGCAGCGGTGCAATGGATCGTGAAAGGTGACGCCGGACAACGCGCCCTCATCGCTTGGGGAATGGCTTGGGAACCGGCGCAGAAGATCGCCGGCCGCGACTGGTTTTATCCCTACCTCATTTACAGCATGACCGATCCGTACGCGGCGGTCCGCTTCGACGCTTGGAAGTCGTTGCAGACGTTGCCTGGCTTCTCGGATTTTCTGTTTACCTACACTTCGGATGATCACTCGCTGCGCGAAACCGCTGCGCGCGCATTCGAAAAATGGTTGCGCGAAGTGCGTCCTCCAAACGCAATCTTTGAACCGCAGAGCGGCCTTGATTCCGACGGGCATTTTCAGCAAGATGTTTTTCAACGATTGCGAAGCGAGCGCGACAATAAACGAATTCTGCTCGCAGAGTGAACCGTGCGGGGGTGCCGTTCCCATGAACAATTTGGATCGCAATCTGCATTTCGGCTGGTGGTCGCTTCTTATCTTCTTGTCGTTAGGCGGCGGCCTCGAAATGCTGCACGGATTTAAGATCGGTTGGTACGTGGATGTCGGAAACGACATGCGCCGGCTCATGTTTACGCTCGCGCACGCGCACGGCACCGCTCTCGCGCTTGTCAACATCGCCGCCGGCCTGACCGCGCGAAATATCAAAGGCTTTCCGCCGCGGCCATCGGTCTCTCTCAGCTTGATCTGGGCGGGAATTCTTTTCCCAGTCGGATTTTTCCTCGGCGGAATTGTTACCTACGGCGGCGACCCTGGTTTGGGCATTTGGCTGCTCCCAGTCGCGGCAATCCTGCTGTTTTACAGCGTGCTCCGAATTGCGCTCGACTTATCGCGATCCCGCTAGCGAGCAACAATCGAAATCTTCGCACGTCCGGCAAGATCGATAAGTTCATCTCGCTCGAGCAATAAGGTTTTTCCAGCTTCGACGGCGACGACGCGGATTTTTGCCTCAGTTGCAAGTCGGACTGTTTCAATGCCAATCACCGGAACATCAAAGCGCATATCTTGATTTGGTTTGGCAACTTTGATCATGAGTGCGCCTTTGCGTGCGAGCGCGCCGCCGCGCTTGATTGCGTCGTTCGTCCCTTCGAAAGCTTCGACCGCGAGCACCGTTCCATTTTTCACAATCACCGTTTGACCGATGTCGAGTCGCGCGATTTCCTTCGCCATCTTCCAGCCAAGATCGATATCCCCTTCTTCGCGACGCGATAACTTCGGTCCGGCAATCAGACCCGCTGGCGCAAGTTGATCTTCCAGAAAACTCGTCGCCGGCATAAGCTCGACATCGATTTTGGCAAGTTCGTCCGCGATGGCACCGAAAATTGATTCGGCATTGCGTCGCTTGAGTTTCGCGAGGACAAGCAGCGCTTTCCAGTCAGGTCGAAGATCGAAAAGATTTTTTGGCTCGATTTGGCCGGCCATGATCGCATGATGAACTTGTTGTTCGCAAAAAAAATTTAGAAGCCGGCTCAATTGCCCGACACGCAGCCATTCGATAACATCGACATGTTGCCCGAGTGCGGGATTGGTTTCGTTCGAGAAAGCGGCGGCGACAATTCTTTTCACGCCAGCTTTCCGCGCCGAGTCAGCAAGTTTTCTCGGATAAATGCCGTTACCTGCGACGATTCCAAGGATTTCCGGAGTTGGCGTTTGCACCAAGACAACCTAGCAGAACAAAGCCTGTTTTTGCGAGACGCAGAACCCAAGTCGCCGGCGACCGCTACCCATGGCGACGGCGCTTGACGTGCAACTGCGCGAGCGCTTTTTGCAGCGAGGCCTGAATGGCCGCGACTTCCTCGGCTGTGTGATCTTCTTTCATCGCCACTTTGGCCCGCTCAACCGCGGCTTCGGCAGCGGCGGTATCGATTTTTTCGGCCTCGAGCGCCATGTCGGTAAGTACCGAAACGGCGTCCGCTTTGATTTCGACGAAACCTTCGCCGACTGCAAGCGCAGTCTCGCGTCCATCTTTCACGACGCGCAGCTCGCCCGGTTTTAACGTGGTGAGCAACGGAACATGTTTCGGGTAAACGCCAAGCTCGCCTTCCGATCCGGGCAACGTGACCATGTCCACATCCTCGGAATAAATCTTCGCCTCCGGAGTAACGATCTCGAGTTTCAAAGTGGCCATGGATAAAAGTTACAAAGTTACAAGAGTTAAAACGTTAAAACGTGAATTCGGAAACATTCTAACGATGTAACTTTTCAACGTTTCAACTTTCTTTGATCATATCGATGTTGCCTTTCATGTAGAAGTTCTGCTCGGGAACTTCGTCATGTTTGCCATCGAGAATTTCTTTGAACCCGCGCACCGTCTCCTCAATTGAGACGTACTGGCCTTTGCTGCCGGTGAAAACTTCCGCCACGTGAAACGGCTGGCTGAGGAAACGTTGAATCTTGCGGGCGCGCAAAACCGAGAGCTTGTCCTCAGGACTCAATTCATCCATGCCGAGAATCGCGATGATGTCCTGGAGATCGCGATAACGCTGCAACACTTTCTGCACGCCGCGAGCCACGGCGTAATGCTCTTCGCCGACAATTTCCGGGGCGAGCGATTTCGATGTCGATGCCAGCGGATCGACCGCCGGATAAATTCCAAGCTCGGCGATAGAACGCTCGAGCACGATGGTCGAATCCAGGTGCGCGAAGGTGTTTGCCGGCGCCGGATCGGTCAGATCGTCGGCCGGAACGTAAACCGCCTGAAAAGAAGTGATCGAACCTTTCTTGGTCGATGTAATGCGTTCCTGTAGATCGCCCATCTCGGCCGAAAGCGTCGGCTGGTAACCGACCGCGGATGGCGTCCGGCCTAACAAGGCCGAAACTTCCGAGCCGGCTTGCGAGAATCGAAAAATGTTGTCGATAAAAAGAAGCACGTCCTGGTTGCGCTCGTCCCGGAAAAACTCCGTCATGGCCAGCGCGGAGAGTCCGACGCGCAAGCGCGCGCCGGGCGGCTCGTTCATCTGGCCGAAAACCATTCCGACTTTCGACTTCGACAAATCCTTTTGATCGATCACGCCCGCTTCACTCATTTCCTTGTAAAGGTCGTTACCTTCACGCGAGCGCTCGCCCACGCCTGCAAATATGTATATG
>Ga0193729_1000221_pt1 | contig 29010 bp, 28 predicted proteins | sample U1c2metaG_FD_143036 | JGI IMG/M metagenome (GOLD analysis project Ga0193729, IMG submission 143036) | Soil microbial communities from a riparian zone of the East river system, Colorado, United States - U1c2 | ecosystem: Environmental > Terrestrial > Soil > Riparian zone | place: USA: East River...
CGGCAAAACCAGTTTGGCGCGCCGCTTGAGCCAGTCCTTGGGCGGCCAGCTGGTGCTGGAGCAAGCCGACCAGAATCCTTTCCTCGAGCGCTTCTACAAGAATCCGCGCGCGGCCGCGTTTCAGACACAATTGTTCTTCCTGTTTCAGCGGGCGCGTCAATTGGAGGATGTTCGCCAAGAGGATTTGTTCGGCGCCGTGCGCGTGGCGGATTATCTTTTGGAGAAGGACCGGCTCTTTGCGCGCGTCACCTTGGACGACGCGGAATATGCGCTCTATGAACGCGTCTACGAGCGCGTGGTGGTGGATGCGCCCAAGCCGGACCTGGTCGTTTACCTGCAGGCACCGGTGGATGTGCTGGTGGATCGCATCCACAAGCGTGGGATCCGCTATGAACAGCACATCGAACGCGCTTATTTGGAAAAGCTCACCCAGGCCTATGCACGCTTCTTTCACGGCTACGACGCGTCGCCATTGCTGATCGTGAATTCGGCGGCCATCGATCCGGTCAATAGCGACAAGGACTACGCGCAGCTGTTTACTGAAATCAATAAAGCTCGTCGCGGCCGGCATTTCTTCAATCCCGGGAGCAGTTTGCTGCCGGCGAGCTAGCCGGTTAAAGGGGACCCGATGGGTCCTGCGCCGATCGCTGCTGCGCGGCGCGGTGCTACTCCGCCCGGTGTTGCTCCAGTGCCCAGTGCACATGCTCGCGCACCACGCTGGACGGATGCTCGATGCGACTAGAAAGAGCGGCGAGCACGGCGGGTGAGGTGGGCGCGTTCCCCAACGCAATGGCGATATTGCGCAGCCAACGCTCGTGGCCGATCCGCCGAATGGCGCTGCCTGCGGTTTTGTCCAAAAAATCCTGCTCGCTCCAAGCGAAAAGATCGACCAGCTGCGCCTGGTCCAATCCATGCCGAACGGCGAAGTCGTTCTCCACCGTGGGACGCGCGAATTTGTTCCAAGGACAGACCAGCTGACAATCATCGCAACCGTAAATGCGATTGCCGATCGCCTTGCGAAATTCCACCGGAATGCTGCCGGTCAGCTCAATCGTGAGGTAGGAAATGCAGCGCCGTGCATCGAGGCGATAGGGCGCGACGATGGCGCCGGTGGGGCAGGCCGGCATGCAGGCGCTGCACGAGCCGCAGTGCGCGGTGCTGGGTTCGTCGGCGGGCAATTGCAGATCGAGATAAATTTCGCCCAAGAAAAAATACGACCCGGCGTTGCGATCAATCAAATTCGTGTGCTTGCCGATCCAACCCAACCCGGCATTGCGCGCCAGCGCTTTCTCCAACACCGGTGCGCTGTCGGTGAAGACCCGATGACCGAAGGGACCCACCGCGTCATGAATCCGGTCGCAGAGCTTTTGCAGCCGCGAGCGCAGCACCTTGTGATAGTCGCGGCCCAGGGCATAGCGCGAGACATACGCCAGGTTGCCGTTGCCAAGCACGCCTGAGGCGTCGGCCGATTCTCCGGGCCAGTAATCCATGCGCACGCTGATGCAACTGACGGTTCCGGGTATCAGTTCCGCCGGCCGGCTGCGCTTCAAGCCATGGCGCGACATGTAGCCCATTTCGCCGTTGAATCCGGCGCGCAGCCAGTCCAGAAAAAAGGCTTCGTCGGCGGGCAGGTTCAGGGTGGCCACGCCGATGCCGGTCAACCCCAACTCCCTGGCCCAACCTCTTATAGAAGCCGACAGCGCGGCCGGCTCGAGGCGTGCGGCCGGGTCGAGGTGCGCGGCGGGTGGTGCGGGGGCAGTCATGACCGCCCGTATAATAATCCGATGTCCAAGACCCTCCTGGATTTTGACCTGCCCGACAGCGCCGTCACTGAAGGCCTCGGCGCGGCGCTCGCCCGTGCCTTCACGGGCGCGAGTGTGGGGGCGAGAGGCGCGGTCCTTTACCTGCGCGGCGAATTGGGAAGCGGCAAGACCACCTGTGCGCGCAGCCTGTTGCACGCACTGGGTGTGACCGCAACCGTGCGCAGTCCGACCTACACCCTGGTCGACACCTACAGCGTCGGCGACTTAAATTGTGTGCATGTGGATCTGTATCGCCTGCGCTCCACGGCCGAGGTGGAGGAGTTGGGAGTGCGCGATTTGACGGGTCCCGGCTATCTCATGTTGATCGAGTGGCCGGAGAAGGGCGGGGACGCTGTTCCCCATGCCGATGTCGATTTGCAGCTTCAGTACGCCGGCGAATCGCGGGTAGCCAAGCTCCACGCGGTGAGCGCGGTGGGCGATGCCTGGCTGGCGAAGCTAGTACTCGACACTAGCTTAGTGCCCTATGTCTCTAATTTAACTTGAAAAAGAATCTGATTCGGCGTTAACTTCGCGGTATGAAGGGTTTGCTTCCGCACTGTTGCTTGGGGTTGTTGTTGGCAACCGTGCTAGGGCAGCCCGCCTTTGCGGTCGATGTGCGCGGCGTTCGGGTGTGGGCAGGACCTGACAACACACGTGTCGTGGTGGATCTGTCCGGCAGTGCGCAACACAGTTTAAGTGTGCTGCACAATCCGGAGCGGGTGGTTCTGGACGTGCGCGGGGCTTACCTGAGCAAGGGCGCGCGCAGGCCGCCGGCCGGCGCAGGAGCAGTCAAGCAGGTGCGCATGTCGCGCAATCCTTCCGGAAATCTTCGGGTCGTGCTCGATCTCTCGCGCCCAACCCAAGCCAAGAGCTTTCTGACCAGGCCCAATGCGCACTACGGATATCGTTTGGTCATCGATTTGGGTGCCGTTGCTCCCGCGCGCGCCGACAAGCCGATCAAGGCGAAGCACGCGCCGGCGGATGCACGCGATCTCATCATTGCCGTCGATGCCGGTCATGGCGGCGAGGATCCGGGCGCGATCGGCAAGAACGGCACGCGCGAGAAAGACATCGTGCTGGCGATTGCCCGCGAGCTCGCGGGCAGGATCAATGCGGAGCCGGGTATGAGGGCCATGCTCACGCGCAACGGCGACTACTTCGTGCCGCTGCGCGATCGGATGCGCCGCGCGCGGGCGCAGCAGGCGGATCTGTTCGTGTCCATCCATGCGGATTCGATTCGCGACCGCAGCATCGACGGCTCTTCGGTGTACATCCTGTCGCAGCGGGGCGCGACCGATGAGGCATCGCGCTGGCTGGCTGAGCGGGAAAATGCCTCGGACCTGATCGGCGGCGTCTCCTTGGATGACAAGGACGATGTGCTTGCCTCGGTGCTGCTCGACCTGTCGCAATCGGCCTCACTGAATGCCAGCCAAGTGGCGGCTGAGCGGGTACTGCATTCACTGACTCAGGCCGGCGAGGTTCGCAAGCACGAGGTGCAGCAGGCGCGATTCATGGTATTGAAATCGCCCGACATTCCCTCGATGCTGGTTGAAACGGCCTACATTTCGAACCCCCAAGAGGAGCTGCGGCTGCGCACGGCCGCGCAGCAGGCGAGGCTCGCCGCCGCGATTCATCACGGCGTGCACGATTATTTTTATGCCAATCCGCCGATGGGCACGCGCATCGCGCAGCTCGCTGCCGGAAGTTCGGCGCGACCTGTACTCGCCACCGCAGCCGGCGCGGGCGGCACGGGAGAATAGCCGAGGGCTTCGCTGCGCGATGGATCGCGCGCCCTCAATTCCTTCGCTTGTGCGAAAATGCGCGACTCGAGGTCGCCATTGCCCATTCAACTCCTGTCCGATTCTCTCATCAGTCAAATCGCTGCCGGCGAGGTCATCGAGCGCCCGGCTTCCGTGGTCAAAGAGCTGGTGGAGAATGCGCTCGACGCGGGCGCCAAGCGAATTGAAGTCGAACTAGAGCGCGGCGGCTGCGGATCGATTCGCGTGCGCGACGATGGCAGCGGCATCGATGCGGGCGAAATCGCGTTGGCGTTGGCCCGGCATGCCACCAGCAAGATTGCCTCGCTTGACGACCTGGAACATGTGTCGACCTTGGGATTCCGTGGTGAAGCCTTGCCCAGCATCGCCTCGGTCTCGCGCCTGTCGCTGGTATCGCGCTCTGGCCAGGGAACGCATGCCTGGGGCATCGAAGCGCGCGACGGCGAGGTCAGCGCGCCGGCGCCCGCCTCGCACAGCTTGGGAACCACGGTCGAGGTGCGGGATCTGTTTTTCAATGTGCCGGCGCGGCGCAAATTCCTGCGCACTGAGAACACCGAGTATCAGCATATCGTGCGCATGCTGGAGCGTTTGGCGCTGTCGCGCTTCGATGTGGCCTTCACGCTGGTGCACAACGGCAAGACCATCTGGACGCTGCCGGCGGCGATCAGCGACCCGCAGCGGCTGGGGCGCGTCGCCCAGGTTTGCGGCGAGGAGTTCGCCGGTCACGTCATCGAGCTGCGTCATGAGACGGAATCTTTGGTGCTGTCAGGCTGGCTGGCGCTGCCGACCTTTTCGCGCAGCCAGCCGGACCTGCAATTCACCTTTTTGAACGGGCGCTTCGTGCGCGACAAGGTGTTGATCGGCGCGGCGCGCCTGGCCTACCGCGACGTTTTGTTTCACGGGCGGTTCTGCGCGTACTTGCTGTATGTGAACATGGATCCGAGCCTGGTCGACGTCAATGCGCATCCGCAGAAACTCGAGGTGCGATTTCGCGATTCGCGCCGCGTCCATGACTTTGTGTTCAAGACCTTGGAGAAGGTGCTCGCCGGTACCAGGCCCTCGACGGAATCTGCCGGCAGCGCGCCGGCGGATTGGCTCACCGGTGCGTCGCGCTTCGCCGGTGCGGCAGGTCCCGCGCAGGCGCGCTTCACACTGCCGGAAGCGCCGCAACGTTCATCTGCGGATGCCTATCGCAGCTACCTGAGTCCCGCGAGCGCGGAGGTGCGAGAGCAGTGGCCGCGCCCGGATGCCGGCAACGGCAGTGCGCCGGATGGCAGCGCGTCGGACGCGCCCGCCGCGCCTTTGGGCTATGCCATTGCGCAGCTGCACGGCGTCTACATCTTGGCGCAGTCCGCCGAGGGCATGGTATTGGTGGACATGCACGCGGCGCATGAACGGGTCATGTACGAGAGCATGAAGAAATTGTTGGCGGGGGAGACCGCGCAGCAACAACTTTTGATGCCGGAGATTCTCAACGTGACGCCGGCGCAGGCGGATGCGGCGGAAGGGCACGTGCAGGAATTCGCGGCGCTGGGATTCGGCGTGACGCGATTAGGGCCGGATCAATTGGCCTTGCGCGCGATCCCGACGCTGCTGGCTGGCCGTGACCCGGCCGGCATCGTGCGCGACGTGCTGTCGGATCTGCTGGAGGCGGGTCACTCGCGGCGCGTCGAGGAGTCGATCAACCACCTGCTCGCCACCATGGCCTGTCACGCGGCCGTGCGCGCCCAACGAACTTTGAGCCTGCCGGAAATGAATGCGCTGCTGCGCGAGATGGAAGGCACCGAGCGCGCCGATCAGTGCAATCACGGGCGCCCCACCTGGGTGCGTTTATCCATGAGCGAACTGGACCGACTGTTCCTGCGCGGGCGCTGATGAAGGCGCCGACACGCCGCTCGGCGGTGTTGCTGATGGGTCCGACCGGTTCCGGCAAGTCGGATCTGGCCGTTCAGTTGGCTGAAAAGTTGCCCTTGGAAATCATCAGCGTCGATTCGGCGCTGGTGTATCGCGGCATGGACATCGGCACGGCCAAGCCGACGTTGGCTACCCGCGATCGCATCCCGCATCACCTCATCGATACTCGTGATCCCACGATGGGCTACTCGGTGGGTGAGTTCTTGCTCGACGCACAGCGGGCGATGCAGGAAATCTGGTCGCGGGGGCGCCAACCCCTGCTGGTGGGCGGGACCATGATGTACTTCCATGCGTTGACGACCGGGATCGCAGATCTGCCCGAGGCCGATTCCGCGGTGCGCGCGCAAATTGATGCCAGCGCGGCGGAATCGGGCTGGGGCGCGGTACATCAACAACTTGCCGAGGTTGACCCGCAGGCAGCGGCGCGCATCCACGTCAACGATCCGCAGCGCATCCAACGGGCGCTGGAGGTTCACCGCCTCACCGGCCAGACCATCAGTCAACTGCAACAGCACCGCGTGTCGGCGTTTGCCGACGTCAAAGTCATAGAATTTGCTCTTGCGCCCCTTGAACGCGGCGAGTTACACACCAAGATCGAACAGCGATTTAAAGGAATGCTCGAGGCCGGTTTCGTCGAGGAAGTCAGGAGCCTGTACGAAAGAGGCGATTTGAGCGCGGAACATCCATCCATGCGTGCGGTCGGATATCGGCAACTATGGCGATATTTGGCCGGACTCAGCGCGTTGAATGAAGCCACAGAACAAGCGATTGCGGCGACGCGACAACTCGCGAAGCGGCAACTCACTTGGCTTCGTCGGCGCGCCGATGCGCAGTGGATGGATTCCATGCGATCGGACGTTGCACGTACGATTTTTGATGCACTGTCCGAGGGCGGATTTGCATAGTGGTCTTCGATACAACGTGGGCCATTGCGCTGTGCTAGCATTAATCGTGTATGTGCCTCGTGCCGCATGGAAGTGATACGGCAGTACAATTGACTAAAAACAAGGAGCTTTACCCATGGCCCGTGGCCAGTCTCTGCAGGATCCATTTTTGAATGCCCTGCGCAAAGAAAGAGTGCCGGTTTCCATCTATCTTGTGAACGGCATCAAACTACAAGGACAGATCGATTCATTCGACCAGTTCGTCGTGTTGCTGAGAAATAGCGTAAGCCAGATGGTGTACAAGCATGCCATCTCCACTGTCGTGCCCGCACGCAATGTGCGATTGCCGACGGGCGAAGATGGCGAAGTGACGGAACCGGCTATCGTCGAATGAGTGGGTGGCGCTCTGCAATTATTTGAACGCCCGGGGGGCGGTGAGCGCGCCGTTCTGGTCGGCGTCGGCGTCGGGCATCCTGTCGATCCGAACGACATGGCGGAATTCTCCGCACTGGCAGCCTCCGCGGGTACGACCGTGGTGGGCACGGTGCTCAGCACGCGCGCGCGACCCGACCCCAAGTACTTCGTGGGATCGGGAAAGGCTGAGGAGATTCATGCCTTCGCCGAAGCGAACAAAGCCGACTTGGTGCTGGTCGATCAGACCCTGACGCCCAGCCAAGAGCGCAACCTCGAAAAGCTCACCGGTCGTCGAGTATTGGACCGTAATGGGTTGATTTTAGATATCTTTGCCCAGCGTGCTCGGAGCTTTGAGGGCAAGCTGCAGGTCGAGCTCGCCCAGCTGTCGCACCTGGCGACGCGCTTGGTGCGAGGCTGGACCCACCTTGAACGCCAGAAGGGCGGCATCGGACTGCGAGGCCCGGGCGAGACCCAGTTGGAGACCGATCGACGCCTGATCGCGAAGCGCATCCGCACCTTGCGGTCGCGATTGGAAAAGCTCGATCGACAACGCGACACCGGCCGCCATGTGCGGCGCGAAGTGCCGGTGCCGACGGTGGCGTTGGTGGGATACACGAATGCCGGCAAGTCGACGCTGTTCAATGCATTGACCGGGTCGGACACCTATGTGGCCGACAAGCTGTTCGCAACGCTCGACCCGACGGTGCGGCGGGTGAAGCTGGAGGGTGTGGGCGAAGTCGTTCTTGCCGATACGGTGGGATTCGTGCGCGCACTGCCTCACGAATTGGTTGCCGCATTTCGCTCGACGCTGCAAGAGGCGCGCGACGCCGACTTGCTGCTTCACGTCGTGGATGCGAGCGATCCGAAGCGCAATGAACGCATCGAACAAGTGCGCGAGGTGTTGCGCGGCATCGGCGCAGGCGAGATCCGCGAATTGCTGGTGTTCAACAAGATCGACCTGAGCAGCGACAAGGCGCACACCATCGATGGCCCCGACGCTGTCGCCGCCCAGGCCTGGGTCTCCGCCGCCAGCGGTGAAGGCTTGGGACTGTTGCGCGAAGCGATGGCCCATGCCGTTCGTCCCAATCAAGTGCGCCGCACATTCCATCTGCAGTTGCAGGCCGCCGCCGTTAGATCCGACCTGTACAAACGCAACGCGGTGCGCAGCGAGCGGCAGTGCGAAGACGGCAGCTGGGATATGGAAGTCGAACTTGATCTCACCGAGGTTGCCAAACTCTCGGGCGCCGAGGGCGTCAACTTGGTGGAGCCGGCCCGAACCCGTGTCCAGCGCGTCGCTTAAGCGCTAGGCTCCTAGGTAAGCTGCAGGCCGGCCTGTTAGAATGCCTGGTTGTCCATGACTCGATACCTCGCAACTCATTATTAGGCATAACGCATGGCTTGGAACGAACCTGGCGGGGAGAAACGCAATCCCTGGAATCGGCCGCAGCAAGCGCAGAACGATCTGGACGATGTCCTGCGAAATTTTCAGCGCCGCTTAAGTGCGCTGTTTGGCCGCGGCGGCAGCGGCGGTGGCTTGGGTGGTGGTCAGGCTTCTCCTGGCTTTGGCCGGGGCCTCGGCAGTATTTTGGTGCTGATCGCCGCCGTGTGGATCGGCAGCGGCGTGTACCGGGTCGACGCGCAGGAGCGCGCGGTGATTTTGCGCTTCGGCAAGTACATGCAAACCACGGGTCCGGGATACAACTGGCATCTGCCCTGGCCGATCGAAAGCAAGCGCATCGTCAATGTCTCGCAGCAGTTCAGCGTCACCGACGATGCGAGAATGCTCACCGCCGACACCAATCTGGTCGAAGTCAAATCAGCGGTGCAGTACACCAAGCCTGACCCGCGCAAATACTTGTTCGAGGTCAACAATGTCGAAGAGACCTTGGTGCAGGTCAGCGAAAGCGCGATGCGCGAGGCAGTGGGCCAGGCCGCCTTGGATAAGGCGCTGGCTTTCGATCCATCGATCACCGACCGCGCGAAGTTGCTCCTGCAACGCACCCTCGATAACTACGACATGGGCGTCTATATCATCAGCGTCAAATTGGGGGACGTCATAGTTCCCGATCCGGTGCAGGATGCGCAACGCGACGCCATCAAGGCGGACAAGGATCGCCAGCGCTATCAACAGGACGCGGAAACCTATCGCAACGATGTGGTGCCGCGGGCGCGCGGCCAAGCGGCCAAGAATCTGTTGGACGCCGAAGCGTACCGCCTGCAGGTGCTGGCCTTGGCGCAGGGCGAGACTTCCCGATTCGATCAGGTCTTGAGTCAGTACGAACATGCGCCCGCCGTCACGCGCGAGCGCATGTATCTGGAGACCATGGAGAATGTGTACCGCAACTCACGCAAGGTGATTGTGGACGTCAAGGGCGGCAACAGCATGTTTTATCTGCCGCTGGAGAAGTTGATCTCGGGGGGGGCGCAGTCGATCAACAATCCCAATGACACGATGACGGTGGCGCCGGCGCGCTTGCCGGAGATTCAGGTGACGCCGGTGGAAGACCCCGCGCGGGCGCGAGGGGTGCGCTGATGCAAAACCGACTGCTCTATATATTGTTGGCGGTGGTGGCCGTTATTTTGATCGTGCGCGCGAGCGTGTTCACGGTCAGCGAGGGCCAGCTTGCCATCAAATCGATCGGCGGCGAGATCGTCGAGTCCAACTATAAGCCCGGTCTGCACTATCGGATCCCGCTGGTCAACGAAGTGAGCCGCTACGATGCGCGGATTTTGACGCAAATGTATCCGGCGGAGCATTTCCTGACCCGCGAGCAGGAACAGCTCAATGTGGATTTTTACGTCAAGTGGCGCATCCTCAATTTACGCCGCTTCTACGAATCCACCGGCGGCACCGAAGAGGTTGCCAATGCCCGCTTGGGCGAGACGGTCAAGGACAGCATCAAGAGCGTGGTCACGCAGCGCACCCTGCAGCAGGTGATTACCGCGGAGCGTGCTGAATTTACCGGCGCCATGATGAAGACGGCGCGGCCGCTGGCGGAACAGCTGGGCGTCGAGCTGGTGGATGTGCGCATCACCAAGATCGATCTGCCGCAGCAGGTGCAGGATTCGGTATTCGATCGCATGCGGTCGAACTTCAAGGCGCAGGCTGCCAAGCTGCGCGCCGAGGGAGTCGAGGCGGCGGAACGCATCCGTGCCGAGGCGAATAAAGCGCAAACCGAAATTCTGGCCGACGCAGCGCGCAAAGCGGGGCAGACTCGCGGCGAGGGCGATGCATCGGCGAGCGAGGTGTATGCCCGCTCGTACTCGAAGAACGCGGAGTTCTACAGCTTTTATCGCAGCATGGAATCCTACCGGGCGGCCGTTGGTACGCAGGGCGACATGTTGGTGATCGCGCCGGACAACGCCTACTTCAAGTATTTCAACAAATCGCAAACGCAACCCCCACAGCGCTAAACCCTCAAAGTCACAATGGAAATTGGTTGGATTGAACTTGCGCGCTACTTGGGCGGCGCCTTCGCCCTGTACTTGGTCCTCGAAGGAATTTTACCCTTCGTCAATCCCGCCGCTGCGCAGCGGCTGATGGCCAAGCTGTCGAAGACCGAACCGTCGCAGCTTCGCTGGGGCGGCTTGATCAGCATGGTCGCGGGACTCGCATTGCTCTGGATGGCGCGCAATGGGTAAGAATTTGGTGGTGATCGGCCTGCAATGGGGCGATGAGGGCAAGGGCAAAGTCGTCGACCTGCTGACCGATCAAGCACAGGCGGTGGTGCGCTTTCAGGGCGGCCACAATGCCGGACACACCCTGGTCATCGGCGGCAAGAAAACCATTTTGTCGTTGATTCCGTCCGGAATCCTGCACGCGCATGTGCAATGCCTGATCGGCAACGGCGTGGTGTTGGCGCTCGATGCTTTTTTCAAAGAAGCCGAAATGTTGATCGGGCAGGGCGTGCCGGTGTTCGACCGCCTGCGGGTCAGTCCTGCCTGCCCCCTGATCCTCTCCTCGCATGTCGCGCTCGATAACGCGCGGGAGAAGGCGCAGGGCGCGAATGCCATCGGCACCACCGGGCGCGGCATCGGTCCGGCCTACGAAGACAAAGTGGCGCGCCGCGCGCTGCGCGTCGCTGATTTGTTTCATCGCGAGCGCTTCGCCGCGAAACTGGGCGAAGTCCTGGATTATCACAATTTCGTTTTGCAGCGATATTTTCAAACCACGCCCGTCGATTTCCAGCAGGTGCTGGAATCGAATCTGGCATTGGGCGAACGCTTAAAGCCCCTGGTGGCCGATGTCACCGGCATTCTTGAAGAGCTCAGTGTGAGCGGCCGCAATGTATTGTTCGAAGGCGCGCAAGGCGCGATGCTGGACGTGGATCTTGGCACGTACCCTTATGTGACATCGTCCACGACGACGGCCGGCGGCGCGGCAGCGGGTACTGGGTTGGGCCCCCGGCGGCTGCACGAGGTGCTCGGCATCGTCAAGGCCTACGCCACGCGTGTTGGCGCGGGTCCCTTCCCGACGGAACTGTTCGACGAGGCGGGCGAGTATTTATCGCGCGTCGGCCATGAATTCGGCTCAGTAACCGGACGGCGACGGCGCTGCGGCTGGTTTGATGCCGTCGCCTTGCGCCGCTCCATCGTGCACAACAGCTGCTCGCTGCTGTGCGTGACCAAGCTCGATGTGCTCGATGGTTTGGATACGATTCGCGTTTGCGTGGGTTACAAGACCGACGCCGGCATCGCCACGACGCCGCCGCTGCTCTCGGGAAACTTTGCGGAGTGCCAAGCGGTCTACGAGGACATGCCGGGCTGGAAGGAGAGCACCGTGGGAATCAAAAGCTACGATGATTTGCCGGATAACGCCCGCAAGTATTTGGAGCGTTTGCAGTCACTCGTCGGCGTGCCGATCACCATCATCTCGACCGGCCCGGATCGCGAACAGACCATCATTCGCCAAAATCCCTTCGGTTAACCAGCGGGAGGTCTTCATGGCCAGTATTTCCTTAAAGGGCAGCGAACGCGTTGCCATGGCGGGCGCCAGCGTGTTGGCGCCGGCGGACCCTCAAGAACGGTTGGAAGTGAGCCTCATCCTGCGGCGTGGCGCCGGTGATCAATTCCGGGCGCGCGTGACGGAGCTCGCGTCCGGAGTCACGGGCCGAGCGTGCATGAGCCGCGAGGAATTTGCGCAGCGGCATGGCGCGGACCCTGGCGATTTGGCCGCGGTGCGTGCCTACGCCTCGAGCTGTGGATTGAGCGTCGTACAAGAGCATGCGGCGCGACGCACCGTGGTGCTGCAGGGAACGGTGGCGCAGTTCAACGCCGCCTTTCAAGTTCAGTTGCAGCAGATGCGGCACGACAGCTGCAGTTATCGCGGACGCACGGGCAGCATCGCATTGCCGAGTGCGCTCGATGGCGTGGTCGAAGCGGTCCTCGGCCTTGATAGCCGGCCGCAGGCCTCGCCTCATTTCAGAATGCGCCCGGCGGCGAGCGGGGCGACATCGTTTACGCCGCCGCAGGTGGCGGCTTTGTATGGATTTCCGAGCGGCACCGGCGCCGGCGTGTGCGTGGCGCTGATTGAATTGGGCGGCGGTTTTCGCCCCGCGGATTTGGACGCCTATTTCAAAGGCCTCGGTGTGGCATCGCCCACGGTGACGGCGGTTTCCGTGGATCACGCCCAGAATGCGCCCACCGGCGATGCCAACGGCCCGGACGGCGAAGTGATGCTGGACATCGAAGTGGTCGGCGCGATAGCGCCGCAGGCAAAAATTGCCGTGTATTTTGCGCCCAACACCGATGCCGGCTTTTTGGACGCCATCACCACGGCGATTCACGACACCACCAACAAGCCTTCCGTCATCTCCATTAGTTGGGGCAGCGCGGAAGCGAATTGGACTGCGCAGGCCATGAAGGCGATGGATGAGGCCTTCCAGGCCGCGGCGACCTTGGGGATAACCGTCTGCATCGCCTCGGGCGACAACGGCTCCAGCGACGGCGTCAATGATGGCGCCGATCACGTGGATTTTCCCGCATCGAGCTCCTTTGCACTGGCTTGCGGCGGTACCAGTTTGAGGGGGAGTGCCAGCACCATTAACAGCGAGACCGTTTGGAATGACGGCGCCAACGGCGGTGCGAGCGGCGGCGGTATCAGTGGATTCTTCGCGAAGCCGACCTGGCAGGCATCGTTGAACGCCGTCGATGCGCAGGGCAGGTCCGTGCCGCTCACACAGCGCGGGGTGCCGGATGTTGCCGGCAACGCGGATCCGCAGACCGGTTACGAGGTGCGCGTCGATGGCAGCGCCAGCGTGATCGGCGGCACCAGCGCCGTGGCGCCGCTGTGGGCAGCGCTGATCGCCCGCGTAAATCAGCTTTCCGGCAAGCCCGCGGGTTTCTTAAATCCGCAGCTCTACCAAAACTCCAAGGCGTTGCGCGATATTACGTCGGGCAACAACGGCGACTTTGCAGCGGCCGCAGGCTGGGATGCCTGCACCGGACTGGGCAGTCCGAACGGCGCGGCGCTGCGCTCGGTTATCTGAAATGAAATGAGCCGCCGGTGCCGAACAGGCCCAGCAGACCCACGACAATCAAATACAGCGCAATGATGTAGTTCAGCAGTTTCGGCATCACCAGAATGAGGATGCCGGCGACCAACGCCACGATGGGCGCGAGACTCAAATTGACATGCATCGCGAACTCCGTATTGCCGGGAGTATCGCCCGGCTGTTATTGAAATAATTTCAACGCGTTTTGCAGCGTTTTGAACGTGCCCCACAATAGCGGAATTCCGACCGCGAGCCACATCAATCCGAGTCGAGCTTTCATGATTTACTCCCGGCCGGCAATGCAGCTTGAAAGTAGAACTTCGCCTTCACGTCGCGCATCGCGAAATTGCAAATGAACCCGATCAGCAACAGGCCGCACATGATGTACATGGTGACCGAATAGGCCTGCGCCTTGGGCACGCCGCTGTCGATTTGATATTGGCGGATGTAGTTGACCAGCACGGGTCCCAAAACACCCGCCACCGACCACGCGGTCAGCAACCGGCCGTGAATGGCGCCCACCTGATAGGTGCCGAACATATCCCTGAGGTAAGCGGGAATCGTGGCGAAGCCGCCGCCGTACATCGAAAGAATGATGCAGAACGCCGCGACGAACAGCGGGATCGAGCCCATGTGGCCAAAGCTCGGCACCAGCGCGTAGAGCAGCATTCCAAGCAGGAAGAACACCATGTAGGTATTGCGCCGGCCGATGAAATCCGAGGTGCTGGCCCAGAAGAATCGGCCGACCATATTGAACAGGCTGAGTAAACCGACGAAGCCCGCGGCTGCCGCCGGCGTCACCCGGCCGGTGAACATTTCCTGAATCATGGGCGAGGCCTGTCCCAACACGCCGATGCCGGCGCTCACGTTCATGCAGAGCACTCCCCACAGCAGCCAAAATTGCGGCGTGCGCCAGGCCACATCGACCGCCACGTTGGCAGTGGTCACCAGTTTTTTCGGATGCGCCTCGGGGATCCAACCTGCCGGCTTCCAGCCCTCTGCCGGAACGCGGACGGTGATGACCCCGATCATCATGAACATGAAATAAATCACGCCCATGGTGACGAAGGTTTCGAGCACACCGCTCGAAGTCGCCGTCGCGAAATTCTTCATCAACAAGACCGATAGGGGCGCGGCGATGAGCGCGCCGCCGCCGAAACCCATGATGGCCATGCCGGTCGCCATGCCGGGGCGATCCGGAAACCATTTGATCAGGGTGGAGACGGGCGAGATATAGCCGATGCCTAAGCCGCAGCCGCCCAACACGCCGTAGCCCAGATAGATGATCCACAGTTGGTGAAAGTGGATGCCGACGGCCGAGACCAAGAACCCGCCGGAGAAACACAGCGCCGACGCAAACATCGATTTGCGCGGGCCCACGCGTTCCACCCAGCGCCCGAAAACCGCCGCGGATGAACCTAGAAAAACAATGGCAATCGAGAAAATCCAACCGACGTCCTTCAAATTCCAGTCGCCCGGGGCCGTTTGCGTGAGCCCGATGAGCTTGGTGAGCGGTAGGTTGAAGGTCGAGAACGCGTACGCCTGCCCAATGCACAGGTGCACCGCAAGGGCCGCGGGCGGGACCAGAAATCGGTTAAAGCCGGGGCCGGCAACGGTGTTTTCGCGAGCTAGAAACGTTGATGACATAAGCGGCCCTGTCCTCTTTTGGGGTTTGTTGCGGGGCGGTATAACTCTGTGGTTCCGGCAATATGCTCTATTTCCAGCGATCTTGTCACCATCCACGTTCGCAGGACGGCGCGCGCATGCGAATTGGGTCACACTTGCCCGGCGGCGCGGCATCCGCCGTATATTCCCGCGGTGTAGAAGTTTTAAAACCGTGACATTAGGTAACGAACGGATACGGGGAAACCCGTAATTTCGCTCCAATCATGTGCAAGACCAGCAGTGCGGACCGGCGTGCTCCCCGAGCGGGAATGGCGGGTATTTTCGCTGTGCTGATGCTGTCCTGGATCTTCGGTTTGCAGCCGGCCGCCGCCGCATGCCTCCCCAACGCCGATCCGGCCATCCGTGCACTGCAGATTTTGGTCGACCAGGACGCCAATGCGGCCTTGAAAAAAGTCGCACAGCTTCTCAAAACTGAATTGACGGCGCCCATGCCCAATGGACAGCGCCTGGCCTCTCTTTACAGCGTGCAAGCACAGGCCTACAGCATCCTCGAGCTGGAATCAAAGGCCCGCGACGCCGTCTTCAAGGGGCTTAAATATGCGACCGACAATACCGATCCGGTCCGCATCATGCTGCTCTCCCTGTATGCGGAGAACGTGTACGACCAGGCAGGCATAGCCGCGGCCGTCAAAACCACCGAAGAAGCGCAGGCCGTCCAGAAGCGCGGATCTCTCGAAGACATTTGCCTGCTCATCGGGCGCGGCCTTTTGCAGTACCGCGAGGATCGCGAGGACTTGGCCATTGGCAGCCTCACCCAGGCTTACCGCTCCAGCACCACGCCGGCGCTCGCCGAGCCGCACGTTCTGGCCGCCGGAGTGCTCGCCACGGTCCTGCGCGGCATGGGCGACTACCCGCAGGCGCTGGCGCTGAATCAGGAAGCGATCGACTGGGACACGGCACAGCACGCGCCGCTCGCGCTGTCCGTCGATCGATTCTTGCGCGGGCGAATTCTCATCTTGATGCAAAAGTACGCGCAAGCGATCGATGAATTCGATGATGCCCGCAAACTCAGCGCCATGTTGAATGATACGCAGGGCGTCGCATTCGCCGATGTGCGAGTTTGCGAATCGCGCATTGAATTGGGCCAGCTCATCAAGGCACGCGCGGCGTGCGAGAACGCATTGTTCACGTTCATCGCATCGAGGTTTTCGGACGAGGTGAAAGAGACCGAAGCCTTGCTGGCGCGTATCGATCTTGCCGAAGGGCATCCGGAGAAAGCACTCGCCACCTTGAACGAGGTGCTTGATCACAGCGGCACCGATGTGCTGCCGCTACGCGTCGCCTCCTTGTATCAGTGGCGCGCGCGCACCAACGCCGCGCTGCATAACTACCGCGACGCCTACAACGATTTGTCCGAATACATGCGGCGTTACGTTTCGACCAATGACGCCGATCGAACCAAGCAGGCCGTGGCGCTGCGCGCTCGTTTCGAGACGGACCGGGAGATCGAGCGCAACGCGCTGCTGAAGCGCGAGTTGGACCTGTCTCACGAACAATCACAGCGCCAGGCGCAGCAGTTGCGCTGGAACGCCATCGCCGCGGTGTCCGCCGTCCTGGTGATTGCGCTGCTGATGTATTTCCTGGTCTCCAATTTCCGCTACCGTCAGCAGCTGGTGCGCTTGGCGAGCACGGATGGCTTGACCGGATTGCCGAATCGGCGCCGCACCGCCGAACTGGCGACCGATGCACTCGCGGCCGCGACTGATTCCGACAAGCCCTTGACCATCGCCATCATCGACATGGATCACTTCAAGTTCGTCAACGATCGCTGCGGACACGCGACTGGGGACTATGTCTTGAGAGAATTCGCCCGCTTGGGCCGCGAGTCGGTGCGGCCCGAGGATGCGCTGGGCCGGTGGGGCGGCGAAGAGTTTTTGCTCATCATGCCGGACGCGACTGCGGAAGTGGCCATCGCCACGCTCGAGCGCCTGCGCACCTTGGTATTTGGAATCAACTTGCCGCCGTCCGGCGCAGGATTGCGGGTCAGCTTGAGCGCCGGGCTCGCAACGCGCGACCGCCAAGTACGTTCGCTCGACGAGCTCATTGCACGTGCCGATTCCGCCCTTTATGTCGCGAAGAATGAAGGCCGCGATCTGGTGCGGGTCGCCGACGAGAAGTTCATGACCACGGGCGGCATACGGCGGGCGAACCGCCAGTAATTGCGCGCGCCGATCAAGTTGGATATGGTGCCCAGGAGAGGACTCGAACCTCCACGAATTGCTCCACTGGTACCTGAAACCAGCGCGTCTACCAGTTCCGCCACCTGGGCAAGATGGGTCCGCCTTACGCGAGGCGCAGAAATGTACGCACTGGGTTGGTGGTTGTCAATCCAAGGCCCCGGCGGCGGCCAGAGGGTCGCCGGCAACATGCTAGACTCAAGCTGCCAATGAGCGCGCAACCCGTCGAGACCGATTCCGCCCTGCGGGGGCGTTTTCTGCTGGGCATGAGCCATGCGGCGTGTACGGTGAACGTGGTCACGACCGATGGGCCGGCGGGGCGTCACGGGGTCACGGTATCTGCGATGGTCTCGGTCTCGGCCGATACCCCTCAGCCGACGCTGCTCGTCTGCATCCACCACAGAAGCGCGGTTGCCGCCGCCGTTCTCGAGAACGGGGTTTTCTGCGTCAATGTATTGCGGGACGACCAAGCGCATATTTCCGACAACTTCGCGGGTCGAAGCGCTGCTCGCGGCGCCGCGAGATTTGATTGTACCGAGTGGACTACCCAACTCACGGGCGCGCCGCGCGTGTTGGATTCACTGGTTGCTTTCGATTGCCGCGTGACGGCCAGCGAGCGGGTGGGCTCGCACTTCGTCGTGTTCGGCTCCGTCCAGGATATCTTTGTCGCCGGCGGCGGTGCTCCGCTGATCTACGCGAATCGCGCCTACGGGGTGCCGCGGCGTTTCCACCAGCGACGCACCTCGAGGGGCGCTGCCGCCAAGCTGGCCCTGACCGTCGGCTGTTACCAAGTATTCGCGCCCTTCGTGGTTCCCGCACTCGTGGCGCGCCTGACGAAGCTGCATCCGGGCGTCCATCTGACGCTGTTGGAGGCCGATCAAGACCACCTCATCGCGAGCCTGCGCCGCAGCGATCTCGAGGTGGCGCTGCTGCACGACCTTGGCCTGAACCATGATTTGAGCGTTACGCCCTTGGCCGAACTCACCCCGTATGTGCTGCTGCCGGAAGGCCATCCGCTCAGCTTGGCACCCGCCGTGGCTTTGGAAGATCTGGTCCCGGAGCCATTGGCATTACTCGATATCGAACCCAGCCGGGATTATTTCCTGTCGCTGTTTAAGGATCGGGGATTGGAGCCGACGATCGGCTTTCGCACCAAGTCGCTGGAGACGGTGCGAGGCATTGTAGGACATGGCCTCGGCTACAGTATTTTAGCGGCCAAGCCTGCCAATAGCATGACCTACGATGGAAGAGCGCTGGTCGCCCGGCCCTTGAGCGTCGCCGTGAAGGACAGCCGTCTGGTGCTCGCGACCTTGGCGAGCCGCAAATTGAGTCCTTTGGCGCTGGAGTTCGCAGCGCATTGCCGCACTTTTTTTGGATCGGCCGACGCTCGCCCGCATACCTAGGAGCCCGGACTTAGCCCCGTACCCAGGCCGCTTCGTCGGCAATAGGCGCCCGGCGACTCGCAAAGCTGCTAACCTGGCATCGTAAATCCCACGGCCGGCCGCGTTGAGCGGAACGTCGAGATTTGCCACCCATCTTACAGGTCTGCCAACGCATGCATTGCCTCCAATCCCGCTTTAATACCGTATGACGCGACGCGGATCGACCGGCTCACGAGGGCCCAAATCAGACCGCGCTGCCAGGGGCGCCACCGATTGGCGCGGCGAGGATCCGAATCTAGAGCTCGAAAAGTCGCGATACTCGGATCCGATCGCAAGCCGCGAGCTGTTGCTCAAGCACTTGGGCGAGGCGCCCGAACCCCTGACCGCAGCGCGTCTCGCGAAGCGGCTGGGAATGACGACGGATGCGCAGCGTGATGCGCTGGCCAAACGCCTGGCGGCGATGGTGCGCGACGGCCAGGCCATCGAGGGGCCGAACGGTTTTGCAACGGCGGGCGAGGGCGAACGCGTCGCCGGTCGGGTGCGCGGCCGCGCCAATGGCGATGTCCTGGTGTTGCCGGATGACGGATCGGCGCCCCTGGTTCTCGCTCGGGCCGACACCGCGACGCTCATGCACAACGACCGGGTCGAAGTGCTCGCCGTCGGCATGAACGAACGCGGGCGGCGCATCGCCCGATTGATCCAACGAATCGGCGATGCACCGAAGCTGATCGGCGGCGTTTGGCATGCAGGACAGACTCGCGGCCGCGTCGAACCGGAGGATCCGGGCCATTGGTATTCCGTCGAAGTATCGATGCGCGACCGGCATGGGGCGAAGGAAGGCGATGAAGTCGTCGTCGAGGTCACCAAGCGGCCGCAAGGCGAAGCCGCGGCGCAGGGCCGGGTCGTCGAAGTGCTGGACAACTTGAGCCCGGCGCACTTGGCCGCGCGTTTTGCCATCTTGAGACACGACCTGCCGCAGGAATTTCCGCCCGAGGTTTTGAACGAGGCGAATTTGTTCAGCCCCGATGTGCCCGCCGCAGACCTTGCGGGGCGCGAGGATCTGCGGCAGCTGCCGCTGGTCACGATCGACGGCGAGGATGCCAAGGACTTCGATGACGCGGTGTACGCAGAGGCTCAGCGCGACGGCGGTTGGCGCCTCATAGTCGCCATTGCCGACGTCAGCCACTACGTGCGCTATGGCAGCCCATTGGATTTGGAAGCTCGGGCGCGCGCCACGTCGGTGTATTTTCCGGATCGCGTCATTCCCATGCTGCCGGAACATCTCTCTAATCATTTATGCTCCCTGATGCCGCGAGTCGAGCGGTTGGCTTTCGTGTGCGACATGCACGTGAGCAAGACCGGCAAACTGAGCAAGTCCCGGTTCTACGAAGCGGTGATTATTTCGCATGCGCGGCTCACCTATGATCAGGCGTGGAGCTACTTGCAGAATCCGCGCGCTCATGCCAAGGACGTGGCGCCCGCGGTCGGCGTTTCGTTGCAGACGCTGTACGCGGTGTACGGCGCGCTGAAGACGGGGCGTGACGCCCGCGGCGCGCTTGATTTCCGCGGCGGCGAAGTCAAGGCGCGCATTGGCGATCAGGGCACGATTGAGGGTTTCTATGCCGTGACGCGCAACGACGCGCACCGCCTCATCGAGGAGTGCATGATCGCGGCCAATGTGAAAGCCGCGGTGGCATTGCGAACCTTCAAAGCCAAGGGCCTGTATCGCGTACATGGCCAGCCCGAAGATAAGCGAGTGACCGAACTGCAGAAGGTGTTGAGCGCGCTGCAGGTCGGTGCGGTTTTCTCGGAGAAGCCGACGCCTCGCGAATTTCGCCAGCTGGTGGAAAGACTCGCCGCGCGGCCCGATGGACTGTTGCTCGAGAGCTTGGTGATTCGCTCGCTGGCACAGGCCGTATACCAACAAACCAACATTGGGCACTTCGGTCTCGCGCTGCAGGAGTACGCCCACTTCACCTCGCCGATACGGCGCTATCCGGATCTGCTGGTGCATAGGGCGATCAAAGCGGCGGTGTTGCCGCAGTCTGCATCCGGGCATGCCTACACGGCCGCAGAGCTGCAAGTTTTGGGAGCCGAAAGCTCGCAGCGCGAACGCCGCGCCGATGATGCGTCGCGCGATGTCATGGGATACCTCAAGTGTCTGTACATGCAACCGCGAATCGGCGAGACCTTCGATGCGACGATTTCGAGCGCGCTGGAATTTGGATTATTCGTGCAGTTGAAGCAAATGCCCATCGACGGCTTGGTGCATATTTCCGCCATTCCGGGAGATTATTGGGAACTCGAAGACGGCGGCATGGGACTGGTGGGGCAGCGCACCGGCCGGCGCTGGCAGCTGGGCGACGCGGTGCGCGTGCGCTTGAATCGGGTCGATCTTACCCAGCGGCAAATCGATTTTGAGTTGGTCGATGTCAATGCCTCGGCAAGCCGCGGAACGGTGCGCGCGCCGCGGCGCGGTGCCGACAGCGCGGCACACGCGCGGCGCAATGCCGGTCAGAGCCGGCAGCGGCGCGGCGGCGCCAAACGCGGCGGGCGCGGCGGTCGAAGCTAGTTCGGGCGCGTTGTGGCTGATTCGAAGCGCAACTTTGTCTATGGATTGCACGCCGTCAATGCCGCGCTCGAACGAGCGCCGGAACGCGTGCTGGAACTTTGGCTTGTGCAGACTCGCGATGACGCGCGCGCGCGCGATCTGAAGGATCGCGCGGAGCAGGTCGGGGTGCATGTGCACTCAGTCTCCGGCGATGCACTGGCCAAACTGGTCGGCGATGTGGTTCACCAGGGCGCGGCGGTGGCGATGCGTCCCTTGAAGCCCTGGGACGAGCACGATCTGACGCAGGCACTAGGTCATTTGACGGTGGATCCCCTGCTGCTGATTCTCGATGGGGTCACCGACCCGCACAATTTGGGCGCCTGCCTGCGGACGGCCGATGCGGCTGGGGCTCATGCGGTGGTGATCCCGAAGGATCGGGCCGCCTCGGTGGACGGCGTGGTGCGCAAAGTGGCGGCCGGCGCCGCGGAATTCGTCCCGGTCGCCACGGTGACCAACCTCGCGCGTACCTTGGAAGTACTCAAGGAGCGCGGTATTTGGGTGGTTGGCACCGACGGGGAGGCGGAACAGGCGCTGTATTCGGCGGATCTGAAGCGGCCGCTGGCCCTGGTGCTGGGGGCCGAGGGCACCGGCATGCGCCGTTTGACCAGGGATAGGTGCGATTTCCTGGTGCGGATACCCATGGCAGGGCATGTTCAATCGCTCAATGTATCGGTGGCGGCGGGAATTGCCCTATTTGAGGCCCTGCGGCAGCGGACTGGTTGACCAAAACCCCTATTAAACGTATCCTTCGCGCTCTTTTTTGCCGGGCAACCGGTTTCGCTCCTTGCCTCACCGCTCGCAACGGGAGGCTAAACCCTTAGGGAGATACAATGCGGCATTATGAAATCGTGCTTCTGGTCCATCCGGACCAGAGCGAGCAAGTTCCTGCGATGGTCGATCGCTACAAAGGCATGATCAGTGCCGGCGGCGGCGCGGTGCATCGCTTCGAAGATTGGGGCCGGCGCCAGCTGACTTTCCCCATTTCCAAGGTGCACAAAGCGCACTACATCCTGCTGAACGTCGAATGCGATCAAAAGACGCTGGCTGAGCTCACCGGTTCGTTCCGGTTCAGCGATGCGGTGCTGCGCAGTCTGGTCGTCAAAATGGACGAAGCGGTCACCGAGGCCTCTCCGATGGCGCGAGCCCCGGATGAGAACGCCCGCCGTCATGATGACTTCGGCGACGATGGCGACGACGATGACATGCCCGTGGGCATGCGGTAAAGGAGAGCAAAATGGCACGTTTTTTCCGTCGCAAGAAGTTCTGCCGATTCACGGCAGATGACGTCAAGCAGATCGATTACAAAGATCTCGCCACGCTCAAGAGCTATATCACTGAAACCGGCAAGATCGTTCCGAGCCGCATCACGGGCACGCGTGCGCACTATCAGCGCCAGCTGCAGCTCGCGATTCGCCGTGCACGATTCCTGGCTCTGCTGCCCTACACAGATCAGCACTAAGGCGTCGTAAATACATGGACATCATATTGTTGCAGAAGGTCGCGAACCTCGGTCTGATCGGCGATCGCGTCAAGGTCAAGTCCGGTTACGCGCGAAATTTCCTGGTTCCCACCGGCCGCGCCACCGTGGCGACGGCGGCGAATATCGCGCAGTTCGAAGCGCAGCGGCACATACTCGAAGCCAAGGCGGGTCAAGACCTGGCCGCGGCCCAAGCGCGTGCCTTGAAGTTCGAGAACTTCAAGCTGGAACTGAGGGCCAAGGCCGGCACCGAGGGCAAGCTGTTCGGATCGATCGGCACCGCCGATATCGCCGAAGCGGCGGTCAAGGCTGGCCAGCCCATCAGCCGCAGTGAAGTGCGCATGCCGACGGGGCCGATTCGCTCTACGGGCGATCACCAGGTCCAGCTGCACTTGCACACGGACGTTGATGTGACCCTGACGGTCACAATCATCGCCGAAGAGTAGCTTCCGGCATCGCGTCCCGTTAGGGTAGCGCATGTCCGCTCGCGTCATAAATCGAACCTTGGGTGCCGGCGACGGCCTGCGGCTGCCGCCGCATTCCATCGAGGCGGAGCAATCCGTACTCGGCGGCCTGATGCTGGATGCCGCTGCCTGGGATCAAATCGCCGATCGCGTCATTGCCGAAGATTTCTACCGCAACGATCATCGGCTGATTTTCGAAGCTGTCGCGGTCTTGATCGAGCGCAGCCAGCCCTGCGACGCGGTAACCCTCTCGGGACATCTGGAAAGTCAGGGGTTGCTGGATCAGGTCGGCGGCCTGTCCTACTTAGGCTCGCTGGCGCGCGACACGCCGACCACCGCCAATATTCGAGCGTATGCGGACATCGTGCGCGAACGCTCCGTGCTGCGTCAGCTGATTACCGCGGGCAATCAGATTGTGGGTTCTGCTCTGGAGCCCGAAGGGCGCGAAGCGCGTGAGGTGGTCGATGAGGCCGAGCGCGCCGTGTTCGAAATCGCTGAACGCGGTTCGCGCGGCAAGATCGGCTTTCGCACCGTGAAAAGTATCCTGCCGGATGTGGTCAATCGCATCGATGAGTTGTATCACTCGGACGGCTCGATGACGGGCATCTCCACGGGATTCAAGAAACTCGACGAAATGACTTCCGGGTTGCAGCCGGGCGATTTAATCATCATCGCCGGCCGCCCCTCCATGGGCAAGACTACGCTCGCGGTGAACATCGCCGAAAATGCAGCGCTGGGCTCGAACAAAGCGTGCGCGATCTTCAGCATGGAAATGTCGGCCGAATCGCTCACCCTGCGCATGATTTCCTCCTTGGGACGCATCAATCAAACTGCGCTGCGCTCCGGCAAACTGGAAGAGCAGGATTGGCCGCGCATCGACTCGGCAATGACCCAATTGGGCAGCGCCAACATTTTCATCGACGAAACGCCGGCGCTGACGCCTACGGAAATTCGCGCACGCGCACGCCGCTTGAAGCGCGAACGGGGGCTGGATTTGATCGTGGTCGATTACCTGCAGCTCATGCAGGTTGCCGGCACCAAAGAAAATCGGGCGACGGAGATTTCTGAAATCTCGCGATCGCTCAAGGCGCTTGCGAAGGAATTAAAGGTTCCTGTCATCGCGCTCTCGCAGCTCAATCGCGGCGTCGAGCAGCGAGTGGAAAAGAAGCCGGTGATGTCGGATCTTCGCGAAAGCGGCGCCATTGAACAGGATAGCGACTTGATTTTATTGATTTATCGCGAAGAAGTTTACGATCAAAACACCACGCGCAAAGGCATCGCGGACATCATCATCGCGAAGCAGCGCAACGGTCCGACGGGCGATGTGCAGCTGACATTCCTCGGTCAGTACACCAAGTTCGAGAACTACGCGCCGGAGTCGTACGCCGAGGGCGTGTTTCGGTGACACCCATGGTCAGCGTGACCATTGATACGGGCGCGCTACGACACAATCTGCAGGTGATTCGGCGCCTGGCGCCGAAGTCCCGCGTGATGGCGGTGATCAAGGCCAATGCGTACGGACACGGACTCATCTGCGCAGCACGCGCTCTCGATGCGGCCGATGCGTTTGCAGTCGCGCGCGTCGACGAAGGTCTCGCCTTGCGGGAGGCCGGAATCAAAACACCCATCCTGCTTCTCGAGGGCGTTCTCGACGCGGAACAACTCGAGGCCGCAGCGGCCGCCGATTTCGAACTGGTCGTGCACACGCCGGAGCAGATCGAATTGCTGCAGGCGGCGCCCAGCAGCCATCGATTCAAAGTGTGGCTCAAGCTCGACAGCGGCATGAACCGCTTAGGATTCAAGGGCGAGGCATTTCGTTCCGCGCACGAAGCACTGAGCAAGTGCTCAGCGCTCAAGGCACCGATCAATCTGATCACGCATCTCGCTTCTGCGGATATGCCGGAGCTGCCGACCACCGCCGAACAATTGATGGTGTTTGCAGCGGCAACGCGATCTTTGCCCGGAGAGCGAAGCGTCGAAAGCTCCGCCGCGCTGCTCGGGTTTCCGGACTCACAGGCCGACTGGGTTCGGCCGGGTCTGTTGCTATACGGTGCGTCACCGTTTCGAGGTTCAACCGGCGCGGACCACGGCTTGCGGCCCGTCATGACCCTGCGGTCACGGATCATTGCGGTCAAGGACCTCGTCGTCGGGGATCAAGTGGGCTACGGGGGAGACTGGACGGCGACACGCCCCACGCGCCTGGCGATCGCCGCCGTTGGCTACGGGGATGGATATCCGCGAAGCGCTTCGTCGGGAACACCGGTGCTGGTCAACGGCGAACACGCGGCCTTGGCCGGCCGGGTATCGATGGACATGATTGCCATCGACGTGACGGATCTTAACCGCGCGCCGAAGGCAGGTGATCCGGTCGTTCTATGGGGAGAGGGGCTTCCAGTTGAGGAAGTCGCGGTCTGGGCCGAGACTGCCCCCTACACCTTGCTCTGCGGGATCAATCAACGCGTGGCCATTGACCCGTACCCTCGTACAATGGATGCGAAGTAACACGCATGACTTGATCATGTGTAAGTGTTCATGAAACCGAATAAGGGAGATGCGGGGATGAAGAGCAAAAGCGTGCTGATCAGGGGTTTTATCGTAGCGCTCGCGGTCCTGGCTACCGGGGCTGCGATTTCCGCCCAGGACAAGTACACCGTCAAAGTGCCGAATGGGCTCGCGTTCTCCGAGTTCAGGGGCTACGAAGGCTGGCAGACCATTGCCGTCAGTTATAACGGAGGACTGCTTGCTGTGATCCTCGGGAACCCCGCGATGATCGACGCGTATAAGGCCGGAGTTCCCGGTAACGGCAAGCCTTTCCCTGACGGCGCCAAAATGGCGAAGATCCATTGGAACCCGAAGACGAACGAGACGGCTCCCGGTCAGCCGCTCCAGCCCAATACTCTTCATGACATTGACTTTATGCTCAAAGATAGCAAGAGGTTCGCGGACGGCGGCGGATGGGGATATGGCGAGTTTGAATATGACGCCAAGTCCGATACGTTCAGCCCCGGCACACTGGCGGATAAGCCGCCGCAGGGGAACGACGCCAAGTGTGGGTTCGCTTGCCACACGGCAGTGAAGAAGCAGGACTACGTTTTTACCGAGTACCCGAAGAGGTGACGTTGTCCTTGTCGGCGTCGCTTAACGCACGATCAGGGCGAACATTGCTTCCGGCCGCAAGGCCCATTCGCTAAACAATAATCGCCAGGTAGAGCACGCCATCGGGTACCCATGGAAACGAATTACTTACCCTGGTTCGATCGCCGGCGGGCGGCGCGAGCGCCGGAAAAACTTGATATCGATCGGCGAAGCCGGCGCCTTACACGCGCCTCTAGACGCCGGGCGCTGACGCGAAACAAACGTCTGGCGAGGCTATGGGCTTTGCGCTGCAACTCGGCGCGTCGCTGCGCCAGCCGCCGTACCAAGGCATCGACCGAGGCCCCCGTTGACCGGCGATATTCAATGATTTTGTCATGCAGCAATGCCAAGTCGTGATCATCGCCAAGATAGTCTGCCAACCGATGCGATTTCTTACGGGTTTTGCCCATGCTCTTGCGCATCACCTGCGAGAGAGACTTAAGTTCATCGGCGAAATATTTCACCTGCTTGCGCCATTCGTGCAAGCGAGCGCGGCTGCCTTGCTCTGCTGCCTCCGCCATGGCTCGGCGACCGGCACGATAGGCGCGCTTGACAGCTTTTGCGAGATCCGCATCAGTCACTCGCCCCTTGGGTGGCGCGCGAATTCGTAGCGCCACGCCGCGTATCGCATGGGCGCTCGACAACAGCGCCTTGCGATGCAATTGATCGTTTCGCTCGCGGCTTTCCAGCCGCAGCGCCGCGCGCAGATGGCGGCAAAACGTTGCGGTATCGCTCGATCGCGGGCATAAATCTGCAAGCGCACGCACCAGGACCGCCGCATCGCGCACGGCCGCCAATGGACGCCCCGCATCGCGCAGGCGGGCATTTTCGCGCCGATACACATCTTCGCCCAAGGATTTGCGCAACAGACGCAACAGCGCGCGGCCATGCTTCAATTGCCTGCGTATCTCGTGAATATCCCGATCAGAACGGCTGCCGCGAGTCAGCGACCGCGAGGCGCGGTCTAGGTTCTTCGTCAATTGAGTGCGCAGCAGGTCCATCACCGCTCCGCCTTGCCGATAGTCACGTCTCTATAGCGCATTTTCTCACGCCCGATTTCCGTTTTGCCTACAAGCTTTTCAGCAGATGAGAAGTTGCGGATTAACCCAGGTTTAGCTGTGTCACGTTGGAAGAGGTGGATTACACGTTTTCCGGTAATCACGCTACCCGAGAGTCTGAATATCAGAGTTTGCACCGCCCTTATAGTCTCGTTATTCCTGTGACGCATTTGACACTTCGTCTGAATTTCGTCTGAATTTCAAGGATGACGACATTTGAGCGGCAAACGGCGAAATATTTGGGTGGTCGTTCTAGCCGGCGGGGATGGTCAGCGTTTGAGCGCATTGACTCACGACGCGCAGGGCACTTACACCCCGAAACAATATTGCTCACTCACAGGTGGTCAGTCGCTGCTGCAGTTATCCTTGCAGCGAGCGTTAGCAGTAGCGGCGCGCGATCACATCGTGCCCGTCGTGACAGACACCCATCGCCGCTGGTGGGAGTCGCAGTTATTGGGGTTCCATCGTAACCGCGTCGTAGTACAGCCCCGCAATCGCGGCACGGGTTTTGGCGTGTTATTGCCGTTATTAGTCATCGCCAAATGTGACCCAGAAGCGGGCGTCATCTTCATTCCTTCCGATCACTATGTCGAGCACGAAGATCTGCTGGCAGAGTTCTTGCGTCATGCCACGGCGCCTGCAGCTCTGGACAGCGACAAACTCACCTTGCTTGGCATGACACCGAACGCACCCGATTCCGGTTTCGGCTATTTGTCCCCAGCCCCCGATTCCGGGGTCGGGATGCGACCAGTGCATCAATTTATCGAAAAGCCTGATGAGGCGACGGCTGCAAAATTAATTCGCGCCGGCAGCGTTTGGAATAGTGGCATTTTCGCCGGGCGCATCTCGCAAATCGTCAGTCTTTTTGAACGCCATGTTCCCGGATTGATATTGGACGTCAGTGCGGTCGTCAATGATTTGAGCGACTCTCGCATTCCCACCGCCGAACTCACTTTCCTATTCAACCGGCATCCGGCGCTCGACTTCTCCCGCGATCTGCTTCAGAAATGTCCCCGCGATCTTCAATTTCTCACCGTTCCGCCGTGTGGTTGGATTGATGTAGAGACGCCGGCGCGCCTCGCGCAAGCGCTACGGACATTACGCCCGGCCAGTAGTCGCCATGCGACGACCGGCAAGCAGTCGTTCAATCTCGCGACCGCTTGATCTGCCCATCACGATGGAAAGTAGTCTGAACGCAATTAGCGATCGCTCGCACGCCGAAAGGCCACACTCGGGGGAACCGGAAGATTGGTTGGCCTGCTCACGGACAAATTGACGCGCCTGTATAACCGCAAAGGCTTCGTGCGGGCCAGCGAGCATTTGCTTGCGATTTCAGATGGGCGCGCGTCATCGGCGATGTTGTTATCGATCCGCCTCGCTCACTTGAAGTTTATCCAGCACGCATTGGGACTGGAGGCTGCGGATGAGTTGTTGATGCGCACGGCGGATATCTTGCGCGGCGTATTTCAGGAGAATGCGGTCATCGGCAGATGGAGCGCCAGTCAATTTGTCGTTTTGAATGTGGCTGCTCCCGGCCGGTGCAATTCCTTGATGGGGTCGCTAAATGAGCGAATTGACGCCGAAAATTCTTTGGAAGGCAGGATAAGCCTGTCGTTGAGCGGCCAGTTCAGGATCTTCAATCTGCCATTTCCGGTCGCCCGCAAGGTGCATTTCAATCGAACGGCGACGGTCCAGGAGATGAAAACAGTTACCGAAGCGGTTGTGTGAGCCATG
>Ga0193729_1000223_pt1 | contig 28964 bp, 23 predicted proteins | sample U1c2metaG_FD_143036 | JGI IMG/M metagenome (GOLD analysis project Ga0193729, IMG submission 143036) | Soil microbial communities from a riparian zone of the East river system, Colorado, United States - U1c2 | ecosystem: Environmental > Terrestrial > Soil > Riparian zone | place: USA: East River...
CCTTAGCCGGAATTCCGGCCGCGATCTCTTGAATCAATTCGGTGGCCCGCTGCGATGCACGGAGCACCATTTCAGGATCGACGCCGCGCTCGAATCGGTAACTGGCATCGCTCGGTAGATTTAATTCGCGCGCGGTCCGACGAATACTCGGCGGCAAAAAGTAAGCAGCTTCCAGCAAGACATTCTTGGTTGACTCAGTCACGCCGGTTTCTTCGCCGCCCATTACGCCGCCGATTCCAACCGCGCGCTCTTGATCGGCGACAACACAATTGTCCGGCTTGAGCGAATAAGTCTTTCCATCGAGCGCGAGAAATTTCTCGCCGTCACGCGCGAGGCGCACGTTGATGCCGCCCTTCAATTTGTCCGCGTCGAACGCGTGCGTCGGTTGTCCAAGCTCGAGCATCACGAAGTTCGAGATATCGACGATGTTGTTGATCGAGCGAACCCCAACGCTCTCGATCTTCGCGCGCAACCATTCAGGACTCGGTCCGACCATTACGTTGTCGATCTTGCGCGCGGAGAAAAACGGACATTCGCGCGTTGAGGTGATGTTCACGCTGGTCTTCTTCACGGGAATTTTCGATTCGCGCGCCGTTGACTTAAGTTTTTTTCCGGTGAGAGCCGCAATTTCGCGCGCCAATCCGAAGTGACTCAGCAAGTCGCCACGGTTCGGTGTGATTTCGACATCGAGAATGGTGTCGCTCGGGAAAAGATCCGAAATCGACGCGCCGACTTTCGCTTCGGGCGATAAAATCAAAAGACCGGCCGCGTCCGAACCGAGGCCGAGCTCGATTGCGCTGCAAAGCATTCCTTCCGATTCGACTCCGCGCAGTTTGCTTTTGCGAATTTCAGTTCCGTTCGGCAACTTTGCGCCCGGCAAGGCGAGCGGAACTTTGTCGCCGACTTTGTAATTTGTCGCCCCGCAAACGATTTGGCGTTTCGTGCCGCTGCCGTCGTCGACTTCGCAAACTGTGAGCCGATCAGCATTCGGATGGCGCGACGACGCGGTGATTTGCGAAACGATCACCTGCTCCACGTTCGCGCCGCGTGTCTCGATATTTTTGGTTTCAATGCCGGCGCGAGTCAGCACTTCGGCGATCTCTTCAGGATTCTTTGGAAGATCGACAAATTCGCGCAACCAATTGACGGAAAATTTCATGCGAATTGGCGGAGAAACCGCAAATCATTTTGCGCGAACAGGCGGATGTCGGGAATGTCGAACAGAATCATCGCCAGGCGATCCATGCCCAGACCGAAGGCGTAGCCACTCCACTTTTCGGGATCGTAGGCTTTGTCACCACGCGCTTTGTTGACCGCTTCGAAAACGGCTGGATGGACCACGCCCGAGCCGGCGACTTCGATCCAGCGCTCGCCACCCTTAAGCGCTTTCGATTTCACATAAACCTCGAGACTCGGCTCGGTGAACGGGAAGAAGTGCGGGCGAAATTGCACTTCGGTTCCCGAACCGAAAAGTTCGCGCATGAAAAACTCGAGCGCGCCTTTCAAATCGGCGACGCTTACGTTTTCATCGACATAAAGTCCTTCGATCTGGTGAAACTGCGGGCTGTGCGTGGCGTCGAGTTCATCGCGACGATAGGCAGCACCGGGAGCGATCACACGAATTGGCGGGGGCGCGGCTTGCATCGTTCGAATTTGCACGGTCGAAGTGTGGGTTCGCAGCAAACGTCCGTCCGGCAGATAAAATGTGTCCTGCTCGTTTCGCGCCGGATGTTCGGGCGGCGTGTTGAGCGCGTCGAAACAATGCCATTCGTCTTCAATGTCCGGGCCGTCCGCGAGCGCGAACCCCATTCGCCGAAAAATTTCGATAGAACGTTCCCACATCTGCGCGAGCGGGTGCAGCGCGCCGATTTCGTGCGGCGTTCCCGGCAGCGAGATGTCGATCTTGGCGAGGGCGCCCGATTCTTTTTCTGAGCGGAATTGTGCGTTGCGCGTTTCGATCGCGGCGGTGACGGTGTTGCGAACCTCGTTGAGTAGTTTGCCAATGACTGGCTTCTCTGCTTTGGCGAGCGCTTTCATCTGCTCACCCCACGCGGAAACGCTGCCACTCTTGCCGAGATACTTTACGCGTGCGGCCTCAAGCGCCTGTTCGTCAGCCGCAGTTTCGATTTCGCGCAGGGCATCATCGCGAAGCTGTTCGAGTGGATGCATGATAGAAGTTAAAATGTTCCAAAGTTACATAGTTACATAGTTACAAAAGGAGATGCGCCTTCCGTTTCTAACTTTGTAACGTTGTAACCCTTGTAACTTTTTAACTCGCGTGCCTACGCCGCCTTCTTGTTTTTCTTTTCCAGCGCGTCCTTCGCCTGATCGACAATCGACTTGAACGCGGTCTCATCCGCGACCGCCAGATCGGCAAGAATTTTGCGGTCCAGGCCGATGCCTGCGGCCTTCAATCCCTCCGCAAGACGACTGTAGGTCATTCCATTTGCGCGCGCAGCGGCGTTCAGGCGTTGAATCCAGAGATAGCGAAACGTGCGTTTACGCGTTTTGCGGTCGCGATAGGCCCAATACTGGCCCTTCATGATGGCGTCCTTGGCGTAGCGGAAAAGTTTTGAACGGCGTCCGCGGTAACCCTTGGCTTTTTTTAAGATTCGTTTGCGTCGCGCCCGGCTTGCCGGGGCATTTGTAGCTCTTGGCATGGTTGTTTGCCCCGAATTGCTTCGGAGGTCCTCGTTCAGCGAGTCGTTTGTTCCACTATCGATCTTCGCGACCTCACTCGCTGATGCAGTCCCGTTGCGCGGAACCAGGTGCGCAGATCGTCTCGACGCGGCAGCGCCGAGCGACGAACAATAAGTAGTGAGTCGAGAATGACAACTGCTTTTCGCAGGGCCAGAAGTTGCAGCGCCGAAGCCGACGCTTTAACGCTTGAACATTTTAGTGCTAAATTCCGCCGGCATGCACTGGCTCGGACGTCATAGATTCCTGGTCCTGGCTTTAATCTGCTTTTTTTGGACAGGCGTGATTTCTCTCGGTCATTTTTTCCCAGGCGTCCCATTTATTTCGGCGCCGTGGCGCGGTGAACAGAGCTTTGAGGATTTGCTTCGGCGAGAAGGCCGAAAGACCTTGGCGCCATCCGATTTTGTTTTCCTCGGAATCGATCAAAGCACATTACAATTGCCGCCGTTGAGCGCTGAAGAAATCGCGGGCAATCGCGCATTTCAGCTGATCACCGAGAAGCCATTCCCGTGGTCACGCGAAGTATGGGTGCTGTTGCTTGATCGGTTGTTCGCCGCGGGCGCGCGCGTGGTGATGTTCGACATGATCTTTAGTCCGCCCAATGATGGGGATCCAGCATTTCATGCTGCGCTTGATCGTTACCACGATAAGGTCGTGCTCGGCGCCAATTTCGACATGGCGAACTCGGCCCAAGCCGTCACGCCAAACAATACGCTGATTCCGCCGCCGCAATTGCAGGACGATCGCGTCGGGTTCGTGAATTTCTGGACCGATCCAATCGACGGAAAAATCCGCGCTGCGACTTATCGCGTGACTGACCGGCAACTCGCCGGTTTACCGCCGGACTCCAGCGAAGAAGTTTATCAATCTCTTTCGGCGCGCGCCCTGGCCAAGATCGGTCACGCGAATGATGTGCCGCACGATTTTCGTGGTCACATGATTCGTTTCACGTCGCCGGACGCGTTTGCGCCCCGTCCGCTTTATGAGGTTTTTGATCCAAAGTTTTGGCACGCCAATTACGACGACGGCGCGTTTTTCAAGGACAAGATTGTAATGGTCGGCTCGTCTGCGCAGGTGGAGCACGACTTCGTTGTTACGCCGATAAGCCCAACCACATTGGGTCCTGTGCTTCACTTGCAGGCAATGGCTGCGGCGATGAATCACGAATTTTTGCGGCCCACGCCGGCGAAAACCGGACTAGCACTCGTGGCCGCAGCGGGGCTCATGGCGTGGTCGGTCGTCGGCTTCTTGCGCCGGCCGTTACTTTGTCTTGGTGCACTCGTTGTAATTACGGGCGCATATCTCGGCGCCGCACGATTTCTGTACGACAAAACGGGATTGCTGCTTCTCACGGTTCCGGTGCTTTCCGCGCTGCTGTTCAGCGGATTATTTTCGCTCGGTTTGGAATACGCGATCGAGCGGCTCGAGAAATTGCGCACTCGGCGCACGCTTGAGCGTTATGTCTCGAAAAATTTAGTCAAAGAAGTCCTCGAAAATCCTGACAGCTATTACAGCTCACTTCGCGGAGTCCGCGTTCCTGCGACGGTATTGTTCTCGGATTTGATTGGTTTCACCACGTTAGCGGAAAAAGCAGATCCCGAAGCGCTAGTCTCGCAACTTAATGAGTATCTCAGCCGCATGACTTCCGTTGTTTTCAGTAATGGCGGGACCCTCGATAAATTTATCGGCGACGCGATCATGGCTGTATGGGGAAACGTGCGCAGTTTTGGCATGGCGCAGGACGCGAAAAATTGCGTGCGTGCGGCGCTGGGGATGCGGCGGGAGCTGAGGCAGCTCAATCAAAAATGGCGCGAAGAGGGTCGTATGGGGCTCGGCATGGGCATCGGCATCAATCAAGGCGAAGTGGTCGTCGGCAATATTGGTTCGCAAGAGCGGATGGACCCCACGGTCATCGGCGACTCGGTTAATTTGGCTTCGCGGCTCGAGGGGCTCACGCGAATTTATGGCGTAGATATTCTGGTCGGCGCCTCCGCGGCTGAATTGGCGCGTGACGAGGTTCATCTTCGCTCGGTTGCGCGGGTCCAGGTGAAAGGCAAAAGCAAACCGGTGGATGTTTTTACTTTCATCGGCGCTCGAAACGAGGAGATCGACCCAGAATTCTTGAAGTGGCTCGAAACGTACGAGGAGGGATTGGAGAAATTCCGCGCACGTGATTTTACTGACGCCAAGATTCTGTTTTCTCGTTTCCTGGAATTTTATCCCGATGATCTGCTGGCCAAGATGTATGTGAATCGCGCGCTCGATTACGAACAGGCGCCGCCTGATGAGGCGTGGGAGGCAGTGGAAGTGTTTGAGAAAAAATAAGAACCGCAAATTACGCGGATGAAGCGGATATTTTATCATAAATTGTTATTCGTGAAATCCGCGTAATCCGTGGTTTCTTCTCCCCGCGTGAAGGAAGTGCCGAAGAAATTTCATTTCCTTGGGATTTGCGGCACGGCCATGGCGTCGGTGGCGGCAGCGCTCAAGGAGCGCGGATTCAAAGTCACTGGGTCGGACGAAAATGCGTATCCGCCGATGTCGACTTTTCTCCAGGAAAAGGGCGTCTCGTTAAAAGAGGGGTATCGGGCGGAAAATATCCCCGCCGATGCGGACGTGGTGGTGATCGGCAACGCGATGAAGCGTGGCAATCCGGAAGTGGAAGCCGTGCTGAACAGAAAGCTCCTTTACCTTTCGTTGCCGGAAGTGCTGAAAAATTATTTTTTGCGCGGCCGCCATAATCTCGTTGTTACCGGGACGCACGGCAAAACAACGACAACGGCGCTGCTCACCTGGATCATGGAAAAAGCCGGGCGCAAACCCGGTTACGTCATCGGCGGACTCCCGAAAAACCTTGGCCAGGGCGCGCGCCTGAATGATTCGAAGTATTTCGTGATCGAAGGCGACGAGTACGATTCAGCCTTTTTCGACAAACGCTCGAAATTTATTCATTACCTGCCGGAGCTGCTGATCATAAACAACATCGAGTTTGATCACGCGGATATCTTCGACGACCTCGATGAAATCAAGCTCAGCTTCCGGCGTTTGCTTAACATCGTTCCTCGGAACGGCATGGTGCTGGTGAATGGCGACGATGCCAATTGCGTCGAGGTGGCAAAAGATTGTCTTGCACAGATGATTGAAGTGGGTTTCTCGAAGAATTGCGCGCAGCGAATCCGTGATGTCGCCACCTCGGCTGGAGGTTCCAGATTCAAGCTTGGAGATGAGACGTTCGAGATTCCGCTCGTAGGCGAATTTAATGTGCACAACGCTGCAATGGCGGCGATGGCAGCGCGGTTTTACGATGTGCCGAAGGCGAAAATCGACAGCGCGTTTAAGACTTTTGCCGGGATCGCCCGGCGGCAGGAAGTCCGCGGGGAAGCCCGAGGGGTGAAGGTGATCGACGATTTCGGTCATCATCCTACCGCGATCGCATACACCTTGGAAGCATTGCGCCATCGGTATCGAGGAAATCGGCTATGGGCTATCTTCGAACCCCGCTCCAACACAACGCGTCGCGCAGTCTTTCAACAGCAGCTTCCCGACGCGTTAAAATTAGCCGATGGAGTTTTCATTGCGCAGGTCGCAAAGCTGGAACAGATCCCTGAAGAAGAGCGACTGAATCCCGAAAGAGTTGTGGCTGCGATCGCCAAGGCGGGCCGTCCTGCGTTTTACGAGCAGAACGCCGATGCGATTGTCGATCGAATCGTTCCGATGCTGCGGCCAAACGACGTCGTCGTGGTTTTCAGCAATGGCGGGTTTGATAACATCCACGAGAAGCTTCTAACTAGGTTAAAAAGTTAAAAGTGTTACAAAGTTAAAAAGGAACGCCGGTTTTAACGTTGTAACTTTTCGACTGATTACTTGGGCGGCGCAGCCGCCGACGTATGATCGTACACAATTCGCCAGCCTTCCGACAGGCGTCTAAGAATCAGGGTAAACCTTCCGTGCGGCTGGTCGTTTGCACGCTTCAGTTTCCAACGTCCCGACGCCACCGCCGAATCAGATGATAACAGCGTGATTTCAAGATCAGAAAACGTGAGCGTCCCCATCTTCGCGCGACTGGAATATTTTTTCCTGTAACGACTGCGCACCGTTTGCCAGCCGCGTCTGATTGTGTCTTCCGAAATAAAGACAGTCGATGCCGAGCGGGCGTATCCGTTCATGAATCCGTCGATATCGCCCCGGTTCCAAGCATCCTGCTGTGCCTGAAGGACAGACCGAATCTGAATAAGCGCATTTGCGGTTTGCTCGGGCGCGGCGAAGACAGCGATCGCCATGAAGATACAAGAAGTGATTGCGATCCAGCGCGCCCTACCCAGACTTACAGGACTGATCATTTGCAGCGACGGCAATCTCTTGTAAACTAGGTGCCCTGCCGCGTCCAGCTTGAGCACCAAAGGATTGTCAACCGAGGGAAATATTTTGACGGGTCTCACAAATGCACTAGCGTCCGCCATCCATCCAAATAAGGCTGTGCACCGCTTTTTCTGCATCGCGACGCTCGTGCTTGCCAGCGCGACCGCAGCCTCGGCTCAGAGCAAGCTGGGGCGTCCCGAGTCATCTCCTGCTTCCCAGATGGCGAATGCGCCGCCGGCAGAAGCACCGGCTTCTCCCCCTCCAAACGCGCCTGCGATGGTTCGCCTTCAATTCCCGAATAGTGATGTTGTCGATGTGCTGCATCTCTACGAGCAGCTCACCGGCAAGAAGCTGGTGATGGATAATTTCGTGCAGGGGAAGGTGAACATTTTCATTGCTAAAGACGTGTCGCGCGAAGAAGCCATCAAAATCATCGAGATGAGTATGTCCCTGAACGGAATCTCCCTCGTTCCGGCTGGCCGCGACCTGTTGGATGTTGTGGGAGCGGGTCAAAATCCTCGAAAAGCGCCGGTGCCAATCGTTTCCGATCTGGCGGATATCCCGGCGGGAAACCCGGTGATCAGCTTCCTGTTCCGATTGCAGTATGCGGACCCTCAGGAACTCCAACAAGTCTTGATGGCATATTTTCAGGGAAGCTCGGGGACGATCAACATTCTCGCCTTGCCGAAAGCATCCGCTCTTCTGGTCACGCAAAACGCCGATATCATCCGGCAGCTTGCCAGTGTGATTAACCAGGTGGACGTGGCGCCGGCGGAAGTGGTGAGTGAGTTTATCAAGCTCGACCGCGCCGACGCGAGCAAAGTCTGCGACATGCTCAAGGACATTTTCGAAAAGGGCACTGAATCGCCCACTCAGCCGGGTGTCCGCAGAGTGAACATGCCAGCTGCGGTTCCGCAACCGCAGCAAGTTGAAGGTGCCGGATTGGGCGTGCTGTCCGAGGAAGCGATCATCGTGGGTAAAATCAAACTTACTCCTGACGTGCGCACCAACCGTATCCACGTCGTGACGCGCCCAATCAACATGCCTTTCATCCGTGAACTAATTCATGAATTTGACGCCAACGTTGAGTTTGCAAAACCAGTCACGCGCTATTTGCAATATGTTTCTGCCGGTGACGTTCTGCCGGTGCTGGTTCAGGCGTTAACTGAGCCGGGCACAGAGGGAGCTGGAGCTGGCGGACAGCCCGGTGGCGGGCTGCCTGGCGCTAGTCCGCAACCGCAGCAACAACAACAACAACGAGGCGGCGCTGGCGGAACAAATCCATATTCATCCCAATTTGGCACATCCGGCACGGCAGGCGGCGGCGGCAGCACCCTGAATATTTCCGAGGAACTCTCGACGCAACCGGTAAACACCACGCCGCAAGCGGTCACAGTCGGAAACTCCAAGCTCATCGCCGATCAGCGCGCCAACTCCATCATCGTGCTCGGAAACCGTGAGGTTGTGGTGAAAGTTGAAAAAATTCTGGACCAGATGGACGTCCAGGCGCCGCAAGTAGCGCTCAGCACGGTGATCGGTCAGTTGACACTCGCCAACAACGAGGAATTCGGCGTCGATTGGTTCGCGAAATACCGCAACAGATTCATCGGCACCACGCGCAATAACGGCATATTTAGCAGTAGTAACGGGTCACACGATCCCGGAGTTCCACTGCCCAACCCCTCAGTTTCACCCGGCAACATTCTCGATCCTTCGAACCTGATCAACTTCAGTCAGATCATTCAGAATGTGGGCGCCGGGACCAACATTTACGTGGCAGCCGGGAACGCTTTCGCTGCCATAGTGCATCTGCTTGAATCCACGAATCGGTTCAAAGTCATGTCGCGACCGACGGTTTTCACAAGCAACAACAAAAAAGCTATTATCGCCTCCGGGCAGGAGGTCCCTGTTCCGGTTAACACCCTTTCGAATGTCAACAACATAACCAACAATACAGCTTCGGTGCAATCGAGCATTGAATACAAGAAGGTCGTGCTTCAGCTTGAGGTCGTCCCGCTTATTAATTCCGAGAAGGAAGTGTCGCTCGACATTCTGCAAAAGATCGACAGCATTGTCCCGAACGGCAATCAAAACATCGGCGGCAATTCGGTGCCAGTAATCGACACCAAGTATATTCGCACGAATGTTTCCGCGAGAAACGGAACGACCATTATCCTGGGCGGATTGATCCAGGAGCAGAAGCAGAAGCAGACCGAGGGCTTTCCTTATCTCTCACGCATTCCTCTCATCGGCGCGGCGTTCCGTAGCACAGCAAGTGCCAAACAGCGGCAGGAGTTAGTCATTCTGATGTGTCCTCAGGTGACCCTGACCAAGCTGGACGCTTACCGACTGCGCCAGAGATACGAGAACACCACTCATTTTGGCCCGGACCTGGATCAGAACGAGTGCCCGGATTGCCCCAAAACGCAAGAGGGCAAACAGTTAACATTGCCGCCACCTGATATTCCCGAACCGAAAGATATGAGGTAAACTCAGTTCCTTTTATGAAACGAATAGCTCTTGCATTAATTCTCGCCCTTGGCGCGGCCATCGCGCAAGCCGACGAGTACGATATCGTGGATTACGATTTTATTCGTTCTGACTCAGCGCCGCGCTACAATTGGCGATTGTGTTACTACTTCAAGGCCCGCGAACAACTCATTTCGCAACCCGCTTATGTGGGTTCTATGCAAACGGCGCTGCGCCGGCTGGGCTATTACTGCGGACCCGTCGACGGTGTATTTACGCCAGAAGTCAGCGATGCCATTGCACGGCTTCAAAAAAATTATTCCATGCGCGTCACAGGGACACTCACCGTCCCCGTGCGACGCGCATTGCACATGCCCTGACAAGGCATGGAGGGCGGAGCTCCGCGACGCCTAACGATGGTCCTCCGAATACCGCCTGAGTGCTCGGGCTCACAGGGGTTCGCCCCTCCATCTGCCGTGCCGTTTCGTTCATTGCTTTTCCCTCGCATCGGTCCAAACCTTGCGGCGCGCCGTCCCTGTCATTACGCGTTGTGCGTGAAAGACCTTGCGAAACGCTGTAAATAGGCTTCATTCGAACGCTTCCGATCCTGCGTTGTCGATTCTACTGAACGCCGCGCCTAATGAGTTCACCTGCCAGTCAATCATTGATTAATTTGCTGCTGGAAAGCGGCGTCCCTTCGACTGAAGAAGCGGCGCAACTGGCCGTGAACCTGAACGGCGGTTCGTGGGTGAGCCAGGTGCTCGATTCGGGTAAGGTGGACGAGCAACGTTTTCTCGGCGCGATTGGCATTTTCTTCCGCGTGCCGGTCACGTCCATTGATGCGAAAAAGATCGATCGCGCGACTTTATCAGTTTTGCCGAGCCGTTTTGTTTTTCAGCATCACATTTTGCCCATCGAGGTGAAGGAAAATTCGGTGGTACTGGCGACATACGATCTTTTCAATTCCATTGGCCGCCAGCTTGCGTCGCAGCTTTTGAAAAAGCCGGTTGAATGGGTGCTGGTGCCGCGCGCGCAAGTTCTGCGCGCGATGAAAACTCTCTACGGCGTCGGCGCAGAAACGTTCGATGAAATCCTGAAGACCAACCGCGCCTTCGAGGTTTTTCAGGACACGGAAACCGCCATCGAACTGAATGACGAAGATCCCGAAGCGTCGGTGGTGAAATTTGTGAACCAGATCATTCGCGAAGCGATCGTCGAGCGCGCCACCGATATTCACGTTGAACCGCTGGAAAACGATCTAAGGATTCGTTATCGGATCGACGGGATTCTGCACGAGGTCGCTGTTCCGCCACAACTACGGGTCTTGCAATCCGCCATTATCTCGCGTTTGAAAGTGATGTCGCACATGGATATCGCGGAGCGTCGTCTGCCTCAGGACGGGCGCATGAATTTGCAGTCACACAGTCAAAACATCGATGTGCGCGTTTCAACCATCCCCACCGTGAACGGCGAATCGATTAGTTTACGATTGCTTAGCCGCGGTGAGCAGCAGTTCGGATTTGAGCGGCTCGATCTCAGCGAAAAGCAGGAGAAAATTATTCGGCATCTGCTGGCACAGCCCAACGGGATCATCCTTCTCACTGGCCCGACCGGCTGCGGAAAATCGACATCGCTTTATTGCTTCCTAAGCAGCATCAATTCAGTGCAACGCCGCATTATTACAGTCGAGGAACCGGTGGAATATCGAATTCCCGGTGTCTCGCAAATCGATGTGAAACCAGAGATCGATCTGACCTTCGCCAAAGGTCTACGTCACATTTTGCGACAGGATCCCAACGTGGTGATGGTCGGCGAGATTCGTGATGTTGAAACTGCGGACATCGCAATCCGCGCGGCCATGACGGGTCACCTTGTTTTTAGCACGCTGCACACGAACGATGCTGTTGGTGGCATCACCCGTTTGCTCGATATGGATGTGGAACCATTTCTACTCGCATCGGTGGTCAAATCGTTCATTGCACAGCGACTCGTGCGCACGATTTGTTCAGACTGCGCGCAATTGGTCGATTATCCTCGCGAATACCTCGCGGAGATCGGCTTTCCCGTGAAAGAACTCGGTACGAGTTTTCAGCGCGGTGCCGGTTGCGATCAATGCCGTCAGACCGGGTATCAAGGGCGCGCGGCAATTTATGAGGTTTGCCTCATCACGGAGCCGCTGAGAAAGATGATCATGCGAAAACGCGATGGCGGCGAGCTCAAGCAATGCGCCATCGCCGAAGGCATGGAGACTTTGCGGCACGACGGTTGGCGACGCGTCGGCGAAGGCAAAACAACCATCGAAGAAGTCGTTCGGGTCACGCAAACCGACGAGGTGATGGCCGAGACGACTGAAGAAGCGGCGCCGGTCGTGGCGGGGTAGTGTTGCGTGTCATCCCGAGCGCAGCGAGGGAGCTCGCCTATTGTCGCCGAACAACTTCTGTCCCAAATCTTCCCACTTCGGGTTGAGCGCTCGCACGAGATCATTCTTCTTTTCCCGGCGCCAACCCTTGATCTCTTTCTCGCGCGAGATGGCATCGCGCGGTTTATCGAATCGTTCGTAATATATATCAATCGATCAACCTTGTACCGCTTTGTAAAGCTTCGCGCAGATGTATTGCCATGAACCATAGCCGGCGCCCTAGGCTCTTTGTGACAGCTGTGTAAAGAACAACTCGGCTCCGATTGGTCATCATATACACGTAGTACGCCTTCATCAGTTCGAGCTCTCATTCTGAACGAAGCGAAGGATCTCGCACAAGCTGGATCAATCACCCTAATTCGCTTGCATACGTAGCAGTTCGTAGTGAGGTCCCTCGCTTCGCTCGGGATGACACCCTTGCTATTCGCCCCGCAATTCGCGGATGGCCTTTGCGTAATCTTTCGCGTGAAAAATCCAGGTGCCGGCGACGAGCACGTTTGCGCCGTTTTCGATCGATACTCGTGCAGTCTCGGCGTTGATGCCGCCGTCTACTTCGATGTCGATCGTGCCGTTCAGCGATCTTGCACGTTTAACTTTTTGCATTTGATCAGCTCGAAAGGGTTGGCCTCCGAAACCCGGATGCACTGTCATGACCAGTAGCATGTCGATTTTGTCCAGGAAGGGCCGAACCAAATCGAACGAGGTTTCGGGATTTAGAGTAAGGCCAGCGCGGCAACCGGCGTCTCGAATCTGCTGCAATGTTTTCGCGATGCTGTGTTTCGCCTCCGGTTCCGCGTGGACGGTGATCGAGTTGGCTCCAGCTTTGATAAATCGCGGGACGTAATGATCGGCATGTTCGATCATAAGATGGACATCGAGCGGAAGACTTGTTAGGCCGCGCACCCGTGCGACAATCTCCGGCCCGAAGGAAATGTTATCAACGAAATGTCCATCCATGATGTCGCAGTGGATCCAATCGGCGCCCGCGGCGTCCACCCGATGGATTTCGTCACCGAGTCGCGAGAAATCGGCGGCGAGAATCGACGGCGCGACGATGATTTTCTGCATGTTACAAGGTTACAAGGGTTCCACAGGTTACAAGCGGCATGTGTTTTCGCTCTTCCGCCGTTGTAACTCCTGTAACAATGTAACTTTTAACCTTTTCCTTGACGGCGTGCCTCTCTGTTTCATGTTACGGCGTTTCAGCCGGCCGAATCGCGCTCGTGGGGAGGCTCCTGTGAAGATGGGACCCCCTCAGGCGGATGAACGCGCTTCTTCTCGGGCTGGAGAGTTTCGGGTAATAAATAATTCATGTTCAATGGACTTTTCGGCTGGTTATCCAGCGACATCGGGATCGATCTGGGCACGGCAAACACTCTTGTTTACGTAAAAGATCAAGGGATCGTTCTGCGCGAGCCATCTGTCGTCGCCGTGCAAGCCGGCACCAACAGAGTGCTGGCGGTCGGTGACGAAGCCAAGCGCATGCTCGGTCGCACGCCGGCAAACATCGTCGCAGTGCGACCGCTCAAAGATGGCGTCATTGCGGACTTCGAAGTGACCGAAGCTATGCTGCGGCACTTCATCACCAAGGTGCACAACCGCCGGGTACGCGCGAGACCGCGCGTGGTTATCGCGGTGCCATCTGGAATCACGGAAGTGGAAAAGCGCGCCGTGCGTGAGTCGGCGACGCATGCCGGGGCGCGCGAAGTTTATTTGATCGAAGAACCAATGGCAGCGGCGATCGGAGTGGGCCTTCCGGTGCAGGATCCAGCCGGCAACATGATCATCGACATCGGAGGAGGCACGACCGAGGTGGCATTGATTTCGCTGTCGGGAATCGTGTTTAGCCGCAGCGTGCGCGTGGCTGGCGATGAGCTGGACGAAGCAATCGTACAGTATATGAAGCGCGCCTACAATCTGATGATCGGCGAACGCACAGCTGAAGAGATAAAGATTAAAATTGGCTCGGCATATCCGAGCGAAAAGGAGACGAGCGTAGAAGTTAAGGGACGCGACCTGGTCGCCGGCCTGCCTAAGACGCTTATGATCACCTCGCAGGAAGTGCGCGAAGCGCTGCTTGAACCAATCTCGACAATTGTCGATTCGGTGCGGATCACTTTGGAGCGCTGTCCGCCCGAGCTTTCGGCGGACCTCGTCGATCGCGGCCTGGTACTGGCAGGCGGCGGCGCGTTGCTGCGGGGCTTTGACAAGCTTTTGAGCGAAGAAACGGGTTTGCCTGTCCATGTTGCTGAAGATCCGCTCAGCGCAGTGGCGGAGGGGACTGGCAAATGCCTCAATGAACTTAAATTCTTGCGTCAAGTGGCCTCGGCAGACCGCCAGTGGCGCTAGGAAGAATTGCGGATTGGCGATTCCGGATTGCGGACTGATGTCGGTGCTTCCGCAGATGTCGATCTTCCTTAGTCCACAAACTCCAATCCGAAATCCGCAATTGCGATGAGCCGCACGAACATCATCGCGCTGCTGATTTTCGGCGCAATTCTGGGATACTTTCTCAGCTTCGGCCCGACGGCCACGCAGAAGTTCAAGGCTGGCGTCTATCAGTTGCTGGCACCATTTTTCACTGGCGGCTCTGGAATAAAAAAACAGCTTACATCGGTGCGTACAGGCTTGAAGTCGCTTGAGCAATTAGAGCGCGAAAATGCTGGCTTACAGGTGGAAAATCGAGAGCTGAGAGCAACTAACCAGGGTCTGCGCGATGCCGAGAACGAGGTGAATCGCTTGCGTCATGCGCTGAATTATCGCGAGCGTTCAGTCTTCAAGTTAATCGCCGCTGAAATTGTCGCGCGTGATTCCTCGACCTGGTGGCGAACGGTTACGATTAACCGTGGCAAGAGAGATGGCATCGAAATCGACATGCCTGTCGCGACGGACGAGGGTTTAATAGGAAAAATAACGACCGTGAGCGACAGCGTCTCGATTGTATTGCTGGTTTCCGATGAAAACTGCCGGGTCGCCGCAAAGGTCGAAGGAAGCCGAGAACAGGGGATCGTATCTGGCGAGCGCGTGACAACGGGACTCACCCCGTCCTTGAATCTGAATTTTTTGTCAAAACAGGCCGACCTGAAGTCTGGCCAAAAAGTTTATACTTCAGGAGTTGGCGGCGTGTTCCCGTCGGGTTTGCTGATCGGTGTTGTAAAAACTTTCCGTGTGCGAGAACTGGATGGGCAAGCGCAGCTCACGCCCGCAGTCGATCTGTCGCATCTGGAGGACGTGTTCGTAGTAACTGGCCGAAAATGATTTTCTTTTTTGTTTTGCTCCTACTGGTGCTGATGGCGCAGATTGCGGAGTTTTTTATTCCAGCGCTGCCGTGGCTCTACAATGCGCACGTGTACATTGTACCGGTGATTGTCTTTTACGGCGCGATGGCCCTTCCCTTTCCTCTCATGCTGGCGCTTGCCCTGTACGCAGGAGTTTTACTGGATGCCGTTACCGTGCAGGTGATCGGGGCCAAAGTTGAAATTTCAACTGGATCATCGATACTGATTTACGGTGTGCTGGCAGGAGTAATGCATGGCCTGAGACCGCTCTTTGCACGCGGTCGTTGGGAAGTGCACTGCGTCTTGAGCGGCGTTTTCACCTCATTGATAGTTCTGGCGCAATATTTGATGATCACATTTCGTCGCGGCTCTTTTATTTTTACCCGCGAAATTTGGTGGCAGATCGGCGGGCCTGGTCTTATTGCCATGGCGATGGCTCCGGTCCTGTTCTGGTTCCTGCAATGGATAGGCCGAATTACTGCCTATTCCTATCAACCTGAAAGGGGGCGGCTTGAATGAGCAGGCGCCGTATTACTTCGCGTGCGCGGATTCAACTTCTCGGACTCTTGATGCTGATGGGCCTGGGCGCTCTCGGCCTCAAGCTTTGGTGGATTCAGGTAGCGCATGGCCAGGAATGGACTTCCCAGCTCCGCGGTAGCTCTCAGGCGACGGTGCGCATCCCCTCGGTGCGCGGCGAGATCAAAGATCGGAATGGACTGAGTCTCGTCCAAAACCGGGCGAGTTATGAGGTCGATTTTTATCTGCCGGAAATGGTCAAAGGCTATCGCGAACGCTTTGGTCACCCGCCTGTGACCGAGTATCGAGCAACCATTAATGGAATGCCGAAAGACATGAAGGAGCCGGACATCATCAAGATCGTCAATAATGGCGTCGTTCCACGCCTCAATGACCTGGATCTGGCGCGTGATTACAACGCGGGCAAGTTGCAAAAACATTATCGCAACGATACCGAAGTTCCGTTTTCCTACGTTAAAGACATTGATTTTCCAACTCTCGCGAAATTTTCCGAGCATGATGTCGGGTTGCCGGGAGTGGAACTCGCGCTCAAACCCGTGCGTTCTTACGTTTACGGCGCGCTTGCCTCGCATCTTCTGGGTTATGTCGGCATGCCGGATGATGTCGATAAAGAGGACGCAAAGAAATTCACGTTTTACCAGGGAGACTTTGACGGGAAATCGAACATCGAAAAGATCATGGACGAGTATCTGCGCGGGAAACCCGGGGTGCGTTATCTGCGGCGCAATGCAAAGGGCACCATTGATGGCATCCTGCGCGAAGATCCCCCGGAGCAAGGCGCCAATGTTTTCCTGACGATCGACGCGCGCATTCAGGCGATTACGGAGGAGGCGCTGCGCGCCGTGAGCCGGGCAGGCGCGGTAGTTGTCGATCCAAACAATGGCAACATCCTGGCGATGGCTACTGTTCCATCATTTGATCCCAATACTTTCATCCCCAGCATCAAGGCGAAGGATTGGCAAGCGCTGCAAAAAGACGAGGGCGATCCGCTGGTCAACCGTGCAATTAGCTGCTTGCCGCCGGGCTCAACGTTCAAGCTCATTACGGCACTCGCCGGTCTGCGCGGCACGAAGATTCTCTCAGGCGCCAAATACAGCTGCGGTGGCGGTGTGAGTTACGGCGATCACTTTTTCCGATGTTGGGTAGCCGAAAAACATTATACGCACGGGACCATCGGACTCGCCGATGCGCTCAAGGTGTCGTGCGACTCCTTTTTCTATCAGTATGGTAACGCGGCTAGCATTCAATCGATCGACGCGGTTGGCAAAATGTTGGGAATCGGCCAAGAATCGGGCCTGCAACTGTCAGGCGAACAAACTGGCAATATGCCGGGGCCTGAGTGGATGCAAATTCACCATCCCCAGGAGAGATGGTCGCAGGCGCAAACGGCCAATGTTTCGATCGGCCAGGGCTACACGCTTGTCTCGCCTCTGCAATTGGCGATGGCCTACGCGACGATCGCAAACGGCGGCGTGTGCTATTACCCCCGGCTGGTGGATCGAGTTTTGAAGCCGGACGGCTCGCCTCTGCTGGATGAGCATGGAAACGTCGCAGTGCCTCAGACGCCCCGAGTGCGATCGGACTTACGTCAGGAAATCTCACCTGACAAAATTGACCTTGTCCGTAAAGGCCTTTGGAAAGTTGTTAACGAAGATGGAGGGACCGGCGGCCGCGCGCGTTTGAAAGATTGGGTGGTAGCAGGGAAAACCGGCACTGCGCAGGCCACCGACCGTGGCCACGAGGAAAACGTGGCGTGGTTTGTGTGTTTCGCGCCATTTGATCATCCGAAGTATGTCGTCGCGGTGATGGTGCAGGGCGCGTCGGGGCACGGCGGCGAGGTCGCCGGACCGATCGCTACACGCATTCTCGAACGCACGCTCGCGCAGGATGAAGGAAAGTTCGATATGCAGGTCGCCTGGCTCGCACCCGCACATCACGCCAATCCGCTCCAATTGATCAAAGCAGTGACCTATCACGACACGGGAGGCAATCTTGGAAGCGACGACGAAGAAGACGCCGGCGATTCGCAAAATGCCACGGCGCAGATGGCTAGCTCGGATGCATCGCCTGATGTCGAACCGGAAGCAGATTCTCAGGGCAAAGTGCGTCGGCGAGGCCCTGCTGCTGTGGCCCGTCCTCTACCCGCTGCGGCGCCAGCTCCCCGCAATTTCTTCCAACGGATCTTTGGAATGCATCCGCGCCAGGCGCCCGCGCCTCCGCCACCGCCACCTAACCGCCGGCGTGGAACACCACCACGATGAACACCCGACCAGAACCTTTGCCGCAGTGCATTTGGTCAGTTCCGCTTCTGATCGGACAACCTATTTCGTTTTATGATAGACAAAGTAAGAAAACTTTTGGGTCTTTCCTCACGAAAGACCGGCAAAAAGCTCATACTCAGCGTGGAAAAACTCGAGTCCCGGGTTGCCCTGCTCGAGAATGGCCGGCTCGAGGAGTACAGTGTTGAACGTAAGAGCTCACGAAATATCGTCGGCAGCGTTTATAAGGGTAAAGTCAAAAATATCGAGATGGGGTTGAAGGCGATGTTTGTTGACATCGGCTTCGAGAAAAATGCGTTCCTCCATTTTTGGGACGCAATTCCGGCCGCGCTCGACAGCGGCATTGAGGAAATTGATCGCCGTGGGAGCAAGCGGCCGCGAAAACGAATCACGGTGAAAGACATCCCGAGTATTTATCCCGTCGGCTCCGATGTCATTGTTCAGGTAACCAAGGGGCCCATTGGCACAAAAGGACCAAGGGTAACTACGAATCTCAGTTTTGCCGGGCGCTACCTGGTGCTGATGCCGTTCAGCGACCGTAGCGGTATCTCGCGAAAAATTGAGAATCAGAAGGAACGCGAACGATTGCGCAAGATTGTCCGGGAATTGGAAATTCCCGACGGCGTTGGAGTCATTATCCGCACCGTAGGGGAAGGCCAGCGGGCAAGATATTTTGTGCGGGATCTGCGTTTTCTTCTCGATCAGTGGGCCCAGGTCGAGCAGCTCATTCGTGGGGAACCAGCTCCCTGCCGTCTCTTTGAGGAGCCGGATTTGGTCGGACGGACAGTACGCGATTTTCTCACTGACGAAATCGACGAAGTCCTTTGCGATGACCGCGCGTCAACGGAACGAATGATCGAAATGATAGGTCAGATTTCCCGACGCGCCCGGAATCGCGTGCTCCACTACGATGGTGCGATCCCGATCTTCGAAACGTACGGCGTGCAAAAGCAAATCGATGACGCTTTTCATCGGCAAGTTTGGCTGAAATGCGGTGGCTATATTGTGATCGACGAGACCGAAGCACTGGTTGCAATTGACGTGAATACGGGTCGAAACAAAGGCGGGCGCGACGTCGAGAAAACTATCTTGCAAACCAACCTGGAGGCCGCAGATGAAATCGCGCGACAGCTTCGTTTACGCAATATCGGTGGGCTGATCATAGCCGATTTCATCGATATGAAGAGCCGTAAAGACCAGCAGGCAGTTTACGGTTTGATGAAGGAGCGACTCAATCGCGACAAAGCAAAGACACATATTCTTCCCATTTCGCAGCTCGGTTTGATGGAAATGACCCGCCAAAGAGCGCAGGAAAGCCTGAGCGATACGATTTACGAAAACTGTCCCTACTGCGGCGGACGCGGCGTGGTAAAAACCTCCATGACCACGAGCGTAGAATTGCATCGGACTCTCAATACCGTCATGCGCAAGTATCAGGAGAGCATTCATGATATCCGCGTAATTCTGAATCCAGGCGTGCTGAAACGGTTAAAGGAAGAAGATGAAGAATTACTGGTGGAGTTGGAGCGCCGTTACGCGAGCCGGCTCACCTTTCGCGGCGATCCTACGTTTCATCACGAAAACTTTGTTATTACCGACGCAAATACCGGCGCGGAGCTCCACCCATGAGCCGCCAAAAAATCCTTGCAATTTCTTGTCGCCGGCCCAAGAGTCGGGGCATCCGCAGTAATGGCGAGTTTCGTTATTAGCTTGCTTGTGCTCCAAAGGAGTGTTTGGAGCTAAGAAACTGAGGAGAGACTTAACCAAAGGAGAAATAAGATGAAAAGATCGGTGTTGGGGTTGTTATGCATCGCTGCACTCACTTCGGTAGCGGTTGCTGGGACTGAGACTTATTCCGGAAAGGAGATGAAACAGGTGGCGCCGCCACCGTGTCCGCAATGGTACGCAGACAACGAGTTTAACGTCGGTCTGTGGGGCACTTACATTTTCACAGGAAACAACTGGCAGGATGATCGCTACCTTGAATCGGATCATGCCTTCGGCGGTGGTATTGATCTCAAATACTTTTTCCACCGGTACTTCGGTGTCGGTATCGAAGGGTGGGCGGTTGATGCCAGGCGTGCTTTTGAGGATGTCTTTATCGATCTTAATAATGGCGTCTTCGACGTCCATACTGGGCACGAGAGCCGCGCGGTCGGTTCTGTGTTAGGGACGTTGACGCTGCGTTACCCGATTCCCTGCACGCGCTTCTCGCCTTACCTTTTTGGTGGAGCCGGCGGAATCTTTGGTGGCGGCGAAAAAACGAACGTTGTCGTGAACGACGGAATCATCCGCACTGAACAAACCGGTTCCGAGTCGCGGGCAATCGGGCAGGTCGGCGGCGGCATGGAAGTTCGCTTCACCCCGCACATTGGCTGGGTCAGTGATTTCAGCTGGAATTTCGTCGATGGACCGAAGAACAACTTCGGGATGGTCCGCAGCGGCGTAAATTTCGCCTTCTAGAGATCCACGATCAGATTTGCTAAAGCGGCGTCCGGAATATCGGGCGCCGCTTTTGTTTGTACGCGATTGGCGTTTGCGAACGCGGGCATGGGCACGAAATTATCGTGATGTCATTCGTCGAAACCCTGGACAATCTGGCTCTGAAGAAATCGGAACTCGTCAAGCGATTCGAGCACCTGATTGCTCCGAAATCGGATCGAAAGTTCGAAGCGATGGCGCAAACTTCGCGTGCCCTTACGCTACAGAATTTTGGACGAACGATGCGCCTGTTCGCTCCGCTCTATCTTTCCAACGAATGCATCAACAATTGTCGGTATTGCGGTTTCTCGCGCGACAATCCGATCCTTCGCGTCACGCTCGATGTCGATGAAGTCGTTGCCGAAGCGCAGCATCTCGCGCGTCAGGGATTTCGTCAGATTCTTCTTGTCTCGGGCGAGCACCCAAAATTTGCGGGCCGCGACTATCTCGCCGAATGCGTTCGCTCGCTCGCTCCTGATTTTTCTTCAATCTCCATCGAGGTAGGCCCGATGGACGCGGAAGATTACGTGCCGATTGTGGAGGCCGGCGCCGAAGGGCTCGTCGTTTATCAGGAGACCTACAATCGCGGCGTTTATGCGGAAATGCATGCCGCCGGCCCGAAACGCGATTTTAATTTTCGGCTCGATTGCGTCGAGCGCGGTTATGCGGCGGGTTTTCGCAGGCTCGGCATCGGTGCGCTCATCGGTTTATCGCGCTGGCAGGACGAAGCAATCGCGTTAGCTGCGCACTTGGAACATCTGTTCAAACACTGCTGGCAGGCGCAAATTACTGTGAGCCTGCCTCGTTTGCGTCCCGCGGCCGGCGAATTTCGTCCGCTTTTTTCCATGACTGACCGCGAACTGGCGCAATTGGTTTGCGCGTTACGTATTACTTTCCCGCAGCTCGGCATTGTGTTGAGCACCCGCGAGCGCGCGCCCCTGCGGGATTCGCTGGCGTTAATCGGGGTAACGATGATGAGCGCCGGCAGTCACACGGAGCCGGGCGGCTACACCCGACGCGGACGCGAACATTTGCATCGCACCGTACGCGGCCGCATCGTCGCGCCCGAATACAACGACGGCGAAGATCAACTCGCGACCGGTCAATTCGAGATTAGCGACGAACGTTCCCCAGCGGAAATCGCCGCGGTCCTACGCTGTCGCGGACTTGAACCCGTTTGGAAAGATTGGGACCAGGCCCTTTGCGGAACGTGACGATTTCACTCAATGGCGAACGTGTTGATGCGCGCGAGGCCAAAACGGTCGCGCAGTTAATCGATCGTTATCAACTGCCGCCGCAATCGATTTTGGTCGAGCACAACGGCCTCACCGTCCATCGACATGAATGGGCGGAGCGATCATTAGCCGAAGGCGACCGTGTTGAATTGATCCGCGTCGTCGCGGGCGGTTAGAGGCTTATTTGGCGATTCTTCTCCTCAGATTTGAGCAGCGCTTTTTACCACAACTCGCATTCCGTCGGTTTGGGTGACGGTGACTGGTGTTTGCGGCGCGATGAATTCACCTTCGGTGACAACGTCGACCACGTGATCGGCGAAACGCGCTTTGCCGCTCGGCCGTAAAACCGTAACCGACGTGCCTTGCATTCCTGGAGTCAGAGCGAGCGCAGTTGCGAACTGGCGCGGCACGCCGGCGAGCGATGGGCCGGGTGGATTTGAATCCATCAAGGCGAATCGCCGGTAAATGCTCGTGCGCGGTAGATAGCGGGCGAGTAGGGCGATGATGATGAATGATCCCACGATCGCGATAAACATGTTAAGCAGCGGCATCGCGAGCATTTTGCCGGTCGGGAAGAAATTCTGGCCCGGATAGCGATCGATCATCGTCCACAGCAGCGAAGCGAGCATGAGGAAAACGCCGACGACACCAAAAACAATCGTGCTGTGCGCGAAGAAAAGTATCTCGATCAGCACCAGAACCATTCCGAGAATGAACAACGCGACGACTTCCCAGCCAGCGAGGCCGGCCAGATAATGCCCCAGGAAGAATAGCGCGAAACAAATTGCAGAGATAACCCCCGGCCACGTCACACCAGGAATCTTAAACTCCAGATACGCGCCGAGAATTCCTCCTAGCAGCAGCAATGGCGCAACCGCAGTGATCCAAAACGCGATTTGCTCGAAGCCAGTCGGCTCGATCGTGACTTCGTTTCCTTTTAGGCCGGCTTTTTTGATCAGATCGCTAACCGAATCGGCGACACCTTCTGCAAGCAATGGTTTGCCGTTGATCCGTTCAGTTGCTTCCTGAGCATTGAGAGTGAGCACCGCTCCTTTCGGGTGAACGACGCGGTCGCCAATCTTTATTTCCTTGTCCTTGTTCATGAACGCTTCGGCGACATCCGGATTGTGCCCGTTCTTCGTGGCGGAACCACGGATGAGCGCAGACCAATACGAAATCGTTTTCTCTTTTGCCGTAGCGGGAAGGTCCTCGCCACTCGGTAGAATTGGTGCGGCTGCGCCAATTGCGCTGACCGGCGCCATGTAAATGCGTTGTGTCGCAATGGCGATAAGCGAACCAGCTGACCCGGCATTTGTGTTGATGAATGTGTAGGTCGGGATTTTGGTTTGATTAAGTGCATTCACGATATCGGTCGCCGTATCGAGGCGCCCGCCGTATGTGTTCATGTCGAAAATGATCGCAGACGCTTCGTTGCTCTCGGCTGTTTTGACGGCACGGCGCAGGAACGCCAGGAGCGAAGGCGCGACTTCGCCACGGAGCGGCACGACGACAACATCGCCTTTATTGATGGGGTCACGCGCGTAGGCGGGCGCCGCAACGAGAGGACATATCAATGCCAGGATCGCGAGTCTCGTTTTCACACAGCGCAAGATTGTAGGGCGTTTCTGTGAAACGCCAGCGTGTCATTTCGATGGGGCGTCTGACACAGACGCCCTACAATGACTGTTTTGAAACAGCGTCGCACTGCGTAAGTTTGGCATCGCTTCAAAAGCCGAACGAGGCAAAAATAATCAGGCGCGCATGGGAACGATCCCTCCGGAAACGATCGAGCAGATTGCTGCCGCGAACGATATTGTCGAAGTGATCGGTTCGTATTTTCCGCTCAAACGCGCCGGGGCAAATTTCAAGGCGCTCTGCCCATTTCATCAGGAGAAAACGCCTTCGTTCATGATCAGCCCGAGCCGGCAGACCTTTCACTGCTTCGGTTGTGGCGCGGGCGGGAGCGTTTTTCGGTTCGTCATGGACTACGAGCATGCCGATTTTCCATCGGCTGTGCGGAAGCTCGCGGCGCGCGCCGGAATTACAGTGGTGGAGGAGCGCGGCGCAGCGGATGAAGATCGACGATACGAGGCGCGCCGGACATTGCTGAAATTGCACGCCGATGCTGCCGAATGGTTTCATGAAAACCTGCTGAAAAGAGATGTTGGCGATCCAGCGCGAAAATATTTAAAACAGCGAGGGATTACGGCGGAGATCGCCAAAAATTGGCAGCTTGGTTACGCTCCCGACGAATGGGACGCGTTTGGCAGCTGGGCACGCGCGCACGGCTACCATACTCGCGATCTCATTACGAGCGGCCTTGCAAAAACAAGGGATGACGCAGAGAGCGCGCCGGCTGAGGGCTCAAGTGCGTACGATCGCTTTCGCGGCAGGATCATGTTTCCGATTTGCAACGATGTCGGCGAAGTGATCGCATTCAGCGGCCGGCTTTTGAAAGATGCGGAGGGCGCGGCGAAATATTTGAATTCGCCTGAGACGCCGCTTTTCCGCAAAGGCAGCGTGCTTTTTGGTCTGCACAAAACCAAGCGCGCCCTCATCGAGGCAAACTGCGCCATCGTGTGCGAAGGCCAGCTAGATTTGATAAGTTTATTTGAAGCGGGAATCACGAACGTCGTCGCGCCGCAGGGAACAGCCTTCACAGAAAATCAGGCGCGGGTTCTGAAACGCTTCGTAAATGAAGTCGTTCTTTGCTTCGACGCTGACGCGGCCGGCCAGAAGGCTGCCGAGCGTTCGCTCGATGCGCTGCTCCAGAATGACTTGATCGTGCGCGTGGCAGAAATCCCGGCGGGCGAAGATCCTGACTCGCTAGTTCGGCGCGAAGGGAAAGAGGCATTTGAAAGCCGCGTCGCTCGTGCGCGTGATTTTTTCGACTACTGGATCGAGCGCGAGGCCGCCGGTATCGATCTGGCTTCCCTGGGGGCCAAGATGCAGTTAGCCAGGAGCCTGGCTGGAACCGTCTCGCGTGTGCGCGATCCGCTCATGCGTGGGGAGGTTGCGAGCAAAGTTAGCGCACGCCTCGGTGTCGCCGCTCAAGATTTTCAGGCGCTACTGTCCAAGCAGAGAAGCGAATTACTTCGGTCAAACGATCGATCCGAGGCGGATGGCGTTGGTGGAACCGCTCCGCCACCGCGGCACGACATTGCTATGCTTTGTCTTCTGGCGTTACGAGACGAAGAAGCCCGAGAATTTCTTCGCGAACAAAATTGGCGCGAGATTCTCGCGCAGGTAGCGGATGGAGAAATTCTCGTTCGCATACTCAATAGCGACCTGCGTCCCGATGACGCGGCCTCACTCAACGCCTTCATGGTCACGCTTTCCCCGCCGGAGGAGCGATTGGTCTCTTGGTGGCTGCTGCAAAAGGTGCCGCACAATGCTGCGGTGATGGTCGAAAAATGGTGGCTCGGCATTCGCCAGGCTGTCTTGCGCCGCCAACTTGATGTCGCTACAAACCAAATAAAATTGCCAAACCTGAGCACCGGCGAAATCGTAAATTTGCAGAAACAAATCCTTGACCTGCAGGAACAGCTCCGCGAGCTTTCCCGGCCCGCCGGCCCGGGCGACAATTAGTTGTCGATCTACGGCCGCGCGGCGAGTCGAACGTCTTAGTCAAATCAGTAATTCTATCATCTTGGCCAGGCATTCGAAACCCAGGGGAGGCAGCCGACAGTCGTCGGCGAAACGGCTTAAACGGGCCCAACGCCGGAGTTCAAAAAGACCTGTTGCTCTTCGACTTCGCCGGAAGGTTAAGAAACAACCGCGAATCGCTGCACTCAAAGCCAAACGCAGACCCACCTCGCCGCAACACAAGAACGGATCGTTCCCGGAGCCGCGAGAGCAAATGGCAGCGTCCCGGTTATACTCGGCGATTGAATTACAGAGTCGCATTCGCGAACTGATCAAACTCGCGAAAGAACAAGGCTATCTCACGTTTGACGACTTAAACGAGGCGTTGCCTGAGGGAATCACTGACGCCGATGAATTGGACCTCATTCTGACGCGGCTCCGTCGCCTCGAAATCGACATCATTGAGGCGTCAGAAGTCGATCGCTACAAGGACGGCAAAAAAGATACGGACGAAGAGTCGGAAGAAGAAGAGAGAACCGAAGCGAAGGTCGATATTCTGGATGACCCGGTGCGGATGTATCTCAAGCAGATGGGCCAGGTCCCGCTCCTGACCCGGGAACAGGAAGTAGAAATATCCAAACGGATCGAGGAGGCCGAAGACATGGTGCTGAAGTACATCAATCGCTTCGGTTTTATTGCGCAGGCCCATTTGGATCTCGCCACGAAGCTGATCGAAGGCAGGGAACGGTTCGATCGGGTGATTCTCGACAAGAAAATCGAGAGCCGCGAAAGGTATATGAAAAATCTCCCGCGTCTCTGCAAGCAGGTGGAACAATTAAGCGCGTCGATCAGCCGGCAGTTTTGCGAGGTCTCACGCAATTCCTTAAAAAAACGACTGCCGAAGCTCCGGGCATTGCAAAGAATGATGACTTCGTTGCAAAGGCTCTATCCTCTTTTTTATCTCAAGCAGAAAGTCACGGAGGAATTTGTGCACCTGGCGGATGACGCGCATCACACCTCGCTTTACCTGCAAACTGAGCTGGCCAAAAATCCTCGCAGTAAGAAACGGCGATTGCAGCTTCAGAGCAAAAGCCGCGAACTCGAAAGGGGGCTGTGGTTTCCGCTTGCCGAATATGCGAAAGAATATCAGACGCTTAAGGGTTGGATGCGCCAGGCATTCAAGGCCAAAACCGAAATGGTGGAAGCCAATCTGCGTCTCGTTATTTCGATCGCAAAAAAATACACCAATCGCGGTCTATCCTTTCTTGACCTGATCCAGGAAGGAAACATGGGGTTGATGAAGGCGGTCGAGAAATTCGAGTATCGGCGCGGGTACAAGTTTTCCACATACGCGACGTGGTGGATTCGCCAGGCCATCACCCGCTCGATTGCCGACCAGGCCCGCACGATTCGCATCCCGGTCCACATGATCGAGACGATCAATAAGCTCATGCGTGTGCAGAAACAGCTGGTGCAGGAATACGGGCGCGAACCGTCCCCGGAGGAAGTGGCCGAAGAAGTGCTCCTGCCAGTGGATCGCGTGCGGTCGGTTCTCAAGATGGCGCAGCAACCAATCTCGCTCCAGTCCCCGGTCGGTGAGAGCGAGGAGACTAATTTTGGCGATTTTATCGAAGATAGAGGTGCCGAAAATCCGAGCGACATGACTGCGATTGTTTTGTTGAAGGAAAAAATTAAGGACGTGCTGGAAACGCTGACGGATCGTGAAAGACAAGTTCTCGAGCAGCGATTCGGGCTGGTCGATGGCTACAGCCGAACCCTGGAAGAAGTAGGCCGGCAGTTCCAAGTCACCCGCGAACGCATACGGCAGATCGAAGCCAAAGCATTGCGCAAAATGCGGCATCCAACTCGTATTCGGCAACTCGAAGGCTTCCTTGAAGCTCCCGGCCTGTGAATATGGTTGCCGTTCGAGCGCAACTTCCATCTCTGCAGATAGTTCAATTGATTGGAGACTATGAATCGTGAAGATGACAAGGAATTGTGGGATACGCTCGGTCGCATTCCCGAGCCCACGCTGTCGCCGTTCTTTGCCCGGAACGTGGTGAGGAGAGTTCGTCAGGAGGCAACTCCTTTCGAGCGGGCGCGAAGCTGGTTCAGTTTGCGGAGACTTGTTGCGGCGTCCGCCGTGGCAATCGTCGTGATCGGCCTGGCCATCGCCACGCATCATCCAGTCTCGCAGACGCCCGCTGTGAATGACTCAGACGTGGTGGCAAAAATCGATCCACAAGATTATGACGTCGTGGCCGATCTGGATGAATTGATCGCCTGGGATGAAAATAGCGTGTGGGAGGACAAGCCAACTTTGTAAGTTAGTCGTTGCTTTGTCGGTCTTCGCTTTGTCTTGCGCTGCCGCACAAGCGCAACCACAATCACATCGGCCGGTTGGGCGACCTCCGGTCGGAGCTCCCCATGGGCGTCCGCCATCCCAGAGCATACGTGAGCGGTGGCAGGCAATGCCCCCGGGGGCCCGCCAAAACTTTCAGCGCAATGCCGAGCGTTGGCTGCGCATGAGTCCGGAAGAGCGCAACGTGATGCGCCAGCGAGAGAATCTGCGCCGGGAAACCATCAGGCGCGAGACCGAGGCAGCCGTTCGTGACTCTGGCCTGCGTTTGAGCCCGCAGGAACGTGCTCAGTTTGAATCGCGCTACATCCAGGAGCGGCGAAAAGTGGAACAAACGTTGCGGCAGCAAATCGAAAGCGAACGACAACAGCAGCTACCGGCGTTGATTCAACAGCTGAAGAAAGAGTTCCAAATTGACCAGCCAACCAAGGGGCCGGCGGCAAAACCGGTAGAGTCGCCTAAATCTAAGAAGTAACGATTCACGCCTTTTTCCGGTGTCCTGGTACAAGAGGCGTTCCTGGAAAAAGAAACTGGCTCGAGATGCTCTCGAGCCAGCTCGATCTGGATTTCTAGGCTCTACGTCAACTTAGTACCGATAGTAGTGATGGTGCCGGTCGTGACGATAGTAACGATGCCCGCCGTACCAATGGTAAGGCCTGTAGGAGTACGGCCGGTAATAGCGGTACGGGTAATAGTAACCGTATGGGTAATACCCGTAGTAGCCCGGCCCGAATCCAACCGAAAAGTACACTTGCGCATGGGAACGGGGGGCTGAAGCAAAGGCCAATCCGCCCGCCACCAATGTAATTAAGAGAAGTTTTTTCCAGTTCATTGTTTTTCCTCCTACAAATTAAACAGGACTCAGGAGGGAGAGTTTTCCGATTTATTCGGTTGAGAAATCTCCGGATATGCCGTGATGCAAACGCCTTGCCCAATCTGTTCGTAGGAAACGCGGCAAAGGCGCAGCGCATTCGCAGCGTTTTCAGCGCCGCGGCCCGGGAACGCGATTACCGGCCCCACGGTCAGAATCGGACCCAAATACAGTTGCACTTTATCAATGAGGCGGGCATCGAGTGCCTGACCAAGCACTTCGCCGCCGCCCTCGATCAGTACGCTCGTGACACCTCGGTCGCCCAGATTTTTCAGCACAGCGGTCAGAGACTTGCGTCGATAAATCAGCGTTCGCGAAGCATGCTGGTCGGAAAACAGATGAGCATGCTGCCGCAGGTTTCCTGAGCGACTCAACACGACGCGCCACGGTTGCCG